>Ga0224483_100215_pt1 | contig 16437 bp, 14 predicted proteins | sample hydfratestSal1_FD_181453 | JGI IMG/M metagenome (GOLD analysis project Ga0224483, IMG submission 181453) | Metatranscriptome of mouse feces microbial communities from Columbus University, Ohio, United States - Sal1 (Metagenome Metatranscriptome) ... | reverse complement strand
CTTTTGGCGCCATGGATTGCAAAATAGGGAACTCAAATGTTAGCCAAACTTGCCAAATCCCTTAAGATATCATATAATAAAAAGAGTATGCTTTTAGAAGAGAGGGATTACAATGGAAAAGTTAGATAGATTGCTAAAACGCCTGGACTATACCCTGGTGCAGGGGGACATAGGGCGGGAGATTACAGAACTTGTATATGATTCTAGGAAAGTGGTGGAGGGCTGCTTGTTTGTATGCATTAAGGGGGCGGTGTCAGACGGCCATGGCTTTGTGGAGGAAGCGGCGTTAAAAGGCGCGGCGGCCGTTTTAGTGCAGGAGGATGTAAAAGCGCCGGCCTCTGTCACAGTGGTGAAAGTGGAAGATACCCGGTATGGGCTTGCGCTGGCGTCGGCAGCATGGTTCCACCACCCGGCGGAGAAATTAAAGATAATTGGGATTACTGGCACAAAGGGCAAGACCACAACCACTTACATGGTAAAATCCATTTTGGAGCAGGCAGGTTACAAAGTAGGGTTAATCGGCACAATAGAGGCAGTGGTTGGGGATAAAACAATCCCCGCAAATAACACCACGCCGGAGTCTTATATTGTCCAGGAGTATTTCCACCAGATGGTGGAGGCAGGCTGCCAGTGCGTGGTAATGGAAGTTTCTTCCCAAGGGCTTATGATGCACCGTACGGCAGGGTTTTTATTTGACATAGGGATTTTCACAAACATCGAGCCAGACCATATTGGCCCCAATGAACATGCTTCTTTTGAGGAGTATCTGGCATGTAAGGGGATGCTGTTTCGCCAGTGCCGGATAGGGATTGTGAACCGGGACGACAAGCATTGGGAGCAAGTGCTAGAGGGGCATACCTGTGAGCTTGAGACCTTTGGCTTTTCTCCGGAGGCAGACCTTGTGGCAGAAGAGGCCAGGCTGGTGGGTAAGCCAGGCTATTTGGGCGTGGCGTACCATGCGAAGGGGCTTGTGGATATGGAAGTGGAGGTTGACGTGCCAGGCAGGTTCAGCATATATAACTCCCTGACAGCCATTGCCATCTGCCGCCATTTCCAGGTGGAAATCAACAATATAAAACAGGCGTTAAAGGCGGCGAAGGTAAAGGGAAGGATTGAGATGGTCCCTGTCTCGGACGAATTTACGCTGATGATTGACTATGCCCACAATGCCATGAGCCTGGAAAGCTTGTTGGGTACATTGAAAGAATATAATCCAAAACGCTTAGTATGCTTATTTGGGTGCGGCGGCAACCGTTCCAAGCTGCGCCGTTATGAGATGGGCGAAGTTTCCGGGAGGCTGGCGGACTTATCCGTCATTACCTCAGATAACCCCAGGTATGAGGAACCTCAGGATATTATAGAGGACATTAAAGTGGGGATGGCAAAGACCAGCGGGGAATATGTGGAAATCCCCGACAGGAAAGAGGCGATACGGTATGTGATTGCCCATGGGCAGGCAGGGGATATTATTGTGCTTGCAGGGAAAGGGCATGAAGATTACCAGGAAATCAAAGGCAAAAAGTACCCAATGGATGAACGTGTGCTGATTCAGGAAGTTTTGGGAGAATTGGCGCAGGAAGGATAATGCAGGTGATGCAGCGATGGCGGAATATGCCAATATAATTATTGATATTTCCCATGAAAAACTAGATAAGGCATTTCAATATAAAGTGCCGGGGGATTTACAGGAGAAACTTTCCGTAGGGATGCAGGTGGAAATCCCCTTTGGGAACGGGGAGCGCAGGGCAACGGGCTACGTGGTGGAGCTGACTGACAAGCCAGAGTATGATTTAGGGAAAATGAAAGAAATCTATGGCGTTGTGGAGGGGAGCGTCCCCATTGAGTCCCAGCTAATCGCCCTGGCTGGGTGGATGCGCAAAAACTATGGGGGGACCATGAACCATGCCCTAAAGACTGTGCTTCCCATCAAACAAAAGGCTAGGGAGAAAAAACAGCGCTTTGTGAAACTTGAGTTAAGCAAAAAAGAGGCCTCAGGGCAGCTCGCGCTGTTTGAGAAGAAAAAACATAAGGCAAGGGCAAGGCTCCTTACGGCATTGATGGAACAAAGCCCGCTTCCCTATGAGGCGGTGACTGGCAAACTGAATATCACAGCTTCCGTAGTCCGCGCCATGGGGGCGCTGGGCATTTTAAGCGTGGAAGAAAAGCGGATGTACCGCAGCCCATTTGGCGGGGAATTTAAGCAGGGCAAGGAACAGCTTACCCTGAATCAAGAGCAGCAGGAATTGGTGGGCTGCATCTGGAAAGACGCCCAAAAAGGGCGGCATAAAACCTGGCTTCTCCATGGGGTGACTGGAAGCGGGAAGACTGCCGTGTACATAGAGTTAATTGCAAAAATGGTGGAAGAGGGGAAACAGGCCATTGTGCTGATACCGGAAATTGCATTGACCTACCAGACTGTGGTGCGATTTTACCAGCGGTTTGGCGAAAGGGTGTCGATTTTGAACTCCAAAATGTCCGCTGGGGAACGTTATGACCAGTTTGAACGGGCGAAGCATGGGGAATTGGACGTTATGATAGGGCCGCGGTCTGCATTGTTCACGCCGTTTTCAAATTTAGGGGTTATTATTATAGACGAGGAGCATGAAACCAGCTATAAAAGCGAAACGCTGCCCCGTTACCATGCCCGGGAGACGGCAATTGAGCGGGCCAGGATGGTTGGGGCGGCTGTTGTGCTAGGCTCCGCAACGCCGTCTTTAGACAGCTATTATAAGGCAATGCAGGGGGAATATGCCCTGCTGAAACTGGAAAAAAGAATTGAGGAAAAGCCGCTTCCAAGGTGTGAGATTGTAGATTTGCGGGAAGAATTAAAGCAAGGGAACCGTTCTATTTTAAGCGGGCGCCTTCAAGAATTGATAGAGGGGCGGCTAAACCAAAAGCAGCAGGTCATGCTGTTTATTAACCGCAGGGGGATGGCGGGCTTTGTTTCCTGCCGGTCTTGCGGGCATGTGCTGAAATGCCCCCATTGCGATGTGGCGCTGAGCCAGCATAACAATGGGAGGATGGTCTGCCATTATTGCGGGCATGAAGAGCCTGTCCCTGCAGCCTGCCCAGAATGCGGCTCTAAATATATCAGCGGGTTTAAGGCAGGCACCCAAAAAGTTGAGGAGATTGTAAAAAGGAAATTTCCAGGGGCAAGGGTATTGCGGATGGATTTTGACACCACAAGGAATAAGGCTGGGTATGAGAAAATTTTATCGTCTTTTGCAAACCAGGAGGCAGATATCTTAATTGGAACGCAGATGATTGTCAAAGGGCATGATTTCCCAAATGTGACGTTGGTTGGGGTGTTGGCGGCGGATTTGTCACTGTATATCAGCGAGTTCCATGCAGTGGAGCGGACGTTCCAGCTTTTGGCGCAGGCGGCAGGCCGGGCAGGCCGGGGCAGCCTTCCAGGGGAAGTGGTGATACAGACTTACAGCCCCAGCCATTATTGTATTGAACTGGCTGGGCAGCAGGATTATGTGAAATTTTATGAAACAGAGATGGAATGCCGGAAATTGATGGGTTACCCTCCCTGCGGGCATATGATGGCAATGCTTGTGGCGTCCAAAGACGAGATGACGGCGGCCTTAAGCGCGGAGCTGCTGGGCAAGAAAGTGCGCCAGGCACAGGACAGTGGGAAGCTCTCAGGGCTGTCGGTGGTCGGCCCGGCAAATGCAGCGGTGGCAAAGGTGAAGGATATCTATAAAAAGGTGATATATTTTAAGCATGAAGATTACCAGGAATTAGTGAAGATAAAAGATGTGCTGGAAGCGTTTGTGGGCAGCCATCGGGAGTTTGCAAATATTATCATGCAGTTTGACTTTGATCCAATGAATGGTTTTTAATAAGGAGGAAAAATTATGGCTTTGCGGAATATCCGTCAGATGGGTGATGAAATATTAACAAAAAAATGCAGGGAAGTGAAAGAGGTAACCCCAAAACTTAAGGTATTGATTGAGGATATGCTGGAGACAATGTATGACGGGAATGGCGTGGGGCTTGCGGCGTCACAGGTTGGGATTTTAAAACGTTTGGTGGTGATTGACGTGGGGGACGGCCCTATTGTGCTGATTAATCCACGTATTATTGCCAGCCGTGGGGAACAGACCGGCGACGAAGGGTGCTTAAGCCTCCCAGGGAAAGCCGGCACAGTGACAAGGCCTTATTATGTAAAGGTTGAGGCATGGGATGAAAATATGGAGCGTTTTGAGGTGGAAGGGGAAGAACTGCTGGCACGGGCATTCTGCCATGAAATTGACCATCTGGACGGGCATATGTATGTGGAAAAGATAGAGGGGCCGCTCCATGACGCCGTTTATGAGGATGAGGAGGAAGAGTGACCTTATGAGGATTATTTTTATGGGAACCCCGGATTTTGCGGTAGGGGCTTTGGAAGCGTTAATACAGAAAGGGCATGAAATCGCCCTGGCGGTTACCCAGCCGGATAAACCCAAGGGAAGGGGCAAGGCTATGCAGCGCACGCCTGTGAAGGAGGCCGCCCTGGCGCATGGGATTGAGGTTTACCAGCCCAGGCGGGTGCGGGAGGCAGAATGCGTGGAATATTTAAGGGGGCAGGACGCAGATATCATTGTCGTTGCAGCCTTTGGGCAGATCCTCCCAAAAGAGATTTTGGAAATGCCGCGTTATGGGTGCGTCAACGTCCATGCTTCCCTGCTGCCGAAATACCGCGGCGCCGCCCCGATCCAATGGGCGGTAATCAATGGGGAGCAAGTGACTGGCGTAACGATTATGCAGATGGATGAAGGGCTGGATACCGGGGATATGCTCCTGAAAGAAGAGGTGGCCCTCCACAAGGACGAGACAGGCGGGAGCCTTTTTGGACGTCTGGCACAGACAGGCGCCGCCCTTTGCGTGGAAGCATTGGAATTGATTGCCAGGGGGGCTATACAGCCTGTGCCGCAAAACCAGGAAGAAGCAACCTATACGAAGATGATCAAAAAACAGATGGGTGAAGTGGACTGGGGGAAACCAGCCCGGGAATTGGAACGGCTGGTCCGGGGGCTGAACCCATGGCCAAGCGCCTACACGTACCTGGATGGCAGGACATTAAAAATCTGGCAGGCAAGCGTGCGGCAAGAGAATGGCCCTGCGCAGGAGCCGGGAACCATTGTGTCCGTTGCAAAAGATTCCATAGGGGTCCAATGCGGCCAGGGGGTTTTAGTGTTAAAGGAAATCCAGATGGAAGGGAAAAAAAGGATGGGCGCAGACGCTTTCCTTCGAGGGTTCCCTTTGGAAGCTGGGAAACGGCTAGGGAAATAATAGAAAATTTGGAAACTCAATCATTTGATAAATTTCATATCTAGTTCAAAAAATGTAAGCAGAAGTATTTCACCATACAAAAGCTAAGAAATGCATTTTGGCGCCATGGAACCAAGGCTTAAAAATTATGGAAGCCCCTGCTGAACATGGTTTTAGCAGTTTTGCAGTTGCCTATAAATAAAAGAAAGAAGGAGTGATTTTATGCCACTGTATGGATATTATTTTGACCCCACGTATATTTTAGTTGTAGTCGGGGCGGTGATTTGCCTGATTGCCTCGGCAAGGGTGAACACTACGTTCAATAAATATAACAGAGTCCGTAGCATGTCGGGCATGACGGGGGCGCAGGCGGCGGAGCATATTTTGCATACCGCAGGGATCTATGATGTGAGCGTGCAGCATATTTCTGGGAACCTGACAGACCATTATGACCCGCGCAATAAGGTGTTAAGGCTGTCTGACAGCACTTATGGGTCGTCTTCTGTGGCGGCTGTTGGGGTAGCTGCCCATGAGTGTGGGCATGCCATCCAGCATCAGAAAGATTATGCGCCTTTAAGTATCCGCAGCGCCATTGTGCCGTTAGCTAATTTCGGCTCTTTTCTGGCGTGGCCTTTGATTGTCATTGGTTTGTTCATCACCAGCAGTACCGGGTCTTTACTGATTAATATTGGGATTTTATGTTTCTCTTTGGCAGTGCTGTTCCAGCTTGTCACCCTGCCTGTGGAATTTAACGCATCCAGCCGTGCAGTCAGGATTTTAGGGGAGACGGGGATTTTGGCGCAGGAGGAGCTTAAGGGGACGAAAAAAGTCCTTAAAGCGGCGGCATTGACTTATGTGGCTGGCGCAGCGGCGTCAATCCTGCAGCTTTTGCGTTTGGTGCTTCTTGCCGGAAGAAGGAACGATTAGAAGAAGGGATTGGAGGGATTATGGGCAGCAGTACCGTAAATGTCAGGGAATTAGTGCTGGAAGTTATGCTGGCGGTTACGCGGGACGGGGAATACAGCCATATTGCCATACGCAATGTCCTGGACAAATACCGATATTTGGATAAGCAGGAACGCAGCTTCCTGAAACGTGTATGCGAAGGCACGCTGGAACATATGATATGGATTGATTATGTGCTGAACCAGTTTTCCAGCGTGGAAGTGAAAAAAATGAAGCCTGTGGTACGCTGCATCCTAAGGAGCAGCGTTTATGAACTGAAATATATGGATGCTGTCCCAGCTTCCGCCACCTGCAATGAGGCGGTAAAGCTGGCGCAGGCTAGGGGCTTTCGGAATTTAAAGGGATTTGTAAACGGGGTCTTGCGCAACATTAGCAGGAACCTAATGGGCGTTCCTATGCCAGACAGGGAGGCGGAGCCGTTGAAATACCTTTCCCTTAGGTATTCCATGCCAGAATGGGTCATCAAGATGTGGCAGCAAACCTATTCATTTGGGCAGATTGAAAAGATTCTGGAAGCATTCCTGGCCAAACAGCCAACCGCAATTCGGGTCAATCCCCTGAAAACCACAAAGGAAGAATTGGAAAAAGAACTGAAAGCAGCCCAGGTGCAAGTCAAAGACCCTGGGCTTATAGATGTTCTTTTTCTTGAGGGTTATGATACGTTAGAGCGGATTCCAGCTTTTACAGCAGGGAAATTCCATGTGCAGGATGTAAGCTCCATGCAGGTTGGGCTGTGGGCGGACCCCAAAGAAGGAAATTATGTCTTGGATGTTTGTGCAGCCCCCGGCGGGAAAAGCATCCATATGGCGGAGCTTTTAAATGGGACCGGGCTGGTGGAAGCCAGGGACTTGACAGAACATAAAGTTTCCCTGATACGGGAAAACATAGCGCGCTGCCAACTTCCCAATATTTGTGCCAAAGCGGCGGATGCCAGGGTATTGGACAAGGAGAAAGTTGGAAAAGCAGACATAGTGGTTGCAGACTTGCCCTGCTCTGGGTTAGGGGTGATAGGAAGGAAAGCAGATATTAAATATAGATTAAAGGAAACAGCCTGTAGGGAGCTTGCCGCCCTTCAACGGGAGATCCTCCATACTGTCCGTCAGTATGTCAAGCCGGGAGGGGCGCTTTTGTACAGCACTTGCACCATTAATTATGAGGAAAATGAAGGCAACGCGGCATGGTTTTTGCAGGGGCATCCAGAATTTTGCCTAGAGCAGCAAAAACAGATTTTGCCCCAAAAAGGCATGTGCGACGGGTTTTTCCTGGCAAAGTTTAGAAAGAAAGAGTAATTTATGGAAAAAGCAGATATAAAGTCATGGAACCAAACAGAATTGAAGGAGTTCCTTGTTTCCCTGGGGGAACAGCCATTTCGGGCGAAACAGGTTTATTCCTGGCTGCATGTGAAGCATGCGGAAACATTTGAGGAAATGACAGATATTTCAAAAAAATTAAAGGATAAATTAACAAATACATGCGAACTGGCTGTGCTGCATAAGGAAAAGGTGCAGTGTTCCCAAGTGGATGGGACCCGGAAGTACCTGTTTTCTTTGGCAGATGGGAACATGGTGGAAAGCGTCCTGATGCATTACAGGCATGGGGACAGCGTATGCATTTCCTCCCAGGTTGGGTGCCGTATGGGATGCCAGTTCTGCGCTTCTGCATTGGGCGGGCTGGTGCGCAACCTTACGCCTGCGGAAATGTTAGAGCAGGTATACCAGATTCAGAAGGACAGTGGGAGGCGGGTGTCCCATGTAGTTGTGATGGGGATGGGGGAGCCATTGGACAACTATGGGAACCTGTTGAAATTTATCAGGATGATATCGGATGGGAACGGGTTGAATATCAGCCAGCGGAACCTTACAATATCCACCTGCGGCATTGTCCCAAATATATATCATCTGGCAGAGGAGGGGCTTCAAGTTACGCTTGCGCTGTCCCTCCATGCCCCGTCCCAGGAAAAAAGGCTTCTGCTGATGCCAGTGGCAAAAAAATATGGGGTCATCCAGGTGGTGGAGGCATGCAGGCATTATGTGCAGCAGACAGGGCGGAGAATTACGTTTGAGTATAGCCTGGTGGCAGGCGCCAACGATGGGGAAGCGGATGCCCGGCAGCTTGCAGGGCTGATTCGGGGGATAAACTGCCATGTGAACCTGATTCCGGTCAACCCAGTGAAAGGGCGGGGGTTTGTGCCGCCAAGCCGCCAGGCCACTTTGAATTTCAAAAATAAACTTGAAAAATATGGAATAAATGTTACTATTAGAAGGGAAATGGGACAGGATATTGACGGAGCCTGTGGACAATTGCGGAGACGATTTTCAGAAAGGTAGGCGGGAAGCATGAAGACTTTTTCCAGAACGGATACGGGGAGAAGACGGGATATGAACCAGGATTATATGTATACCTCCGAAACGCCAGTTGGGAATCTGCCGAACCTGCTAATTTTAGCGGATGGCATGGGTGGTCATAATGCGGGAGATTACGCCTCAAGATATACGGTAGAGACAATTGTGGATTTTGTGAGGACCAGCAGTGAGGTTTCGCCCATTGCCATAATAAAGAAGGCGATCCAGCGGGCGAATAAGGCGGTTATGGAGAAAGCCCAGACAGACATTGACTTAGAGGGCATGGGGACCACGGTGGTGGTGGCGACGGTACAGGGCCATGACCTGTGCGTGGCGAATGTAGGGGACAGCCGGCTATACCTTGTAGGCCAGTTGTTCCGGCAGATTACAAAAGACCATTCCTATGTGCAGGAAATGGTGCGGCGGGGGGAAATTTCCCAGGAAGTGGCGAGGATGCATCCAGACCGGAATATTATAACCAGGGCAGTTGGCGGCGGGCGAGAGGTTGAGGTGGACTTCTTTGAGGTAGAATTAAAAGAAGGGGACCAGATATTGATGTGTTCGGACGGGCTGACCGATATGCTAGAAGACCAGGAGATATTTAATATTATAAATGAAAGACAAGATATTGGGGATGCCATGGATGAACTGATTGACGCTGCCAACAGTTATGGCGGGAATGATAATATTACGGTGATTTTGACAGAACCATTTTCAGGTGAGGTGAAAATATGTTAAGAGAGGGAATCTATCTTGCAGACAGGTATGAAATATTAGGGAAAGCAGGAACCGGGGGGATGGCTGACGTCTATAAGGCAAAAGACCATATCCTTGGGCGGTTTGTGGGGGTTAAAGTACTCAAGCAGGAGTTTTCCGAGGACGTGAACTTTGTGACAAAGTTTCGGACGGAAGCCCAGTCAGCGGCAGGGCTTGAACACCCCAATATTGTAAATATATATGATGTGGGGAGCGAGAACTCGATCCATTATATTGTTATGGAATATGTGGAAGGGATTACATTAAAGACTTATATTGAGAAGAAGGGGCAGCTGTCCTTTAAGGAAGCGGTCAGCATTGCTATCCAGGTGGGCAGGGGGATTGAAGCCGCCCATAACAAGCATATTATCCACCGGGATATCAAGCCGCAAAATATTATTATTTCCACAGAGGGCAAAGTAAAAGTGACAGATTTTGGGATTGCCCGGGCGGCAAACAGCAACACCATCAATTCCGACGTGATGGGTTCTGTGCATTATGCCTCCCCGGAACAGGCCAGGAACGGGTTTGTAGACGGGAAAAGCGATATTTATTCCCTGGGGATTGTAATGTACGAAATGGTGACTGGAAAGGTGCCTTTTGACGGTGAGTCCACAGTGGCGGTGGCAATCCAGCATTTGCAGGAAGAGATGGTGGCGCCAAGCGCCTATGCGCTGAACCTTCCAATCAGTATTGAAAAAATTATCCTGAAATGTACCCAGAAAAGCCCAGACAGGCGCTATGACAACATAAGCGACCTGTTGATGGACCTTAAAAAGGCGTTGATTAGCCCAGGTGAAGATTTTGTGGTGATGGTCCCACTGGGGCAGCAGGATAAGACAAGGATTGTGAAGCAGGACGAGGTGGAGACAATCAAGCAGCAGACCAGGAATATTTACTATAAAGAAGAGTTAGAAGACGAGGGGGAAGTGGAAGAGGAGGATGACGAAGAGGAAGATGACGAAGGCTTTTTAAACCCTAAGATGGAAAAGGCAGTGACCATTATGGGGATTGTGGCGGCAGTCATCATTGTGGCAATTATCATCTATATCGGCGGGAGCTTCCTTGGATTCTTTAAATTTGGCGGCGGGGAAAAGGACGGCATGGAACCGCCCAAGGTTGAAGGGACAGAAGAGCCAGGGGAGGAAGAGGAGGATGACGAGGCTGAAAAAGTAAAGATGATTGGCTTGAAAGGGAAGACTTATGAAGAAGCGCAGAAGGCGTTGAATGATATTGGCCTTGGCATTGTGAGGGGCGGGGAAGAGTCTTCTGAGGAATATCCAGAAGGGCAGATTGTGTCCCAAAGCGAGGAAGAAGGGGCAATGGTAGAGAAAAACACTACAATCAGTGTGACCATCAGCAGCGGCGTTGGGGAATTTGATGTACCGGATGTAAAAGGAAAGTCTAAGGGCGAAGCAGAGTCTATTTTGCGCAACGCTGGCCTGGTGCCGGTGTTTGATTATCAGCATGACGACTCCATACCGAACGACCAGGTGATTTCCCAAAGCCCGGATGTGGGGGCTAAGGCAAAGAAAGGCGATACCGTAACCGTTATGTTAAGCCAGGGAAGGGAAACAATCCAGATGCCGGATGTACGCAATAAGCCAGAAGGGGATGCCCGGGCGGAGCTTACAGCAGCAGGGATTGAAGTGGTCAGCACATCCTCCGATTATTCGGACGATATCCCAGAAGGCAATGTGATTAGCCAGAGCATTTCACCAGGGAAGACGGTGGAGAAGTGGACGCAGGTTACGCTGACCATCAGCTTAGGGAAAAAGATAACGACCCAGTATTATTCACTGAACAATTATGCGATAAACCTTCCGAACAGTATCCCGTTAGACGCCACCCGTGTGGAAGCAAAAATCACTTTGCATAAATCAGAGGGGGATGATGTGATTAACAGTTGGACGGCGACTTCATTCCCGTATACGGTAAATGCGTCTAATATTGAAAACTGCAGCACCGGATATTTTGTCATTGAATGGGAATGGTCATACCGCGATGAAGATGACGCGGAAATTACTGAGACAGACAAGACAGTCATTGAGGGGGTGGGCTTTACCCAGAACTAATTGGGAATTGCAATATGCAGGGAAAAATTATAAAAGGGATTGCCGGATTCTATTATGTGCATGTGGAAGGGGCCGGGGTCTTTGAATGTAAGGCGAAAGGGATTTTTAGAAAAGAGAAGATAAAGCCCCTGGTGGGGGATAACGTGGAGGTTGCCCTAATCAGCCAGGCGGAGAAAACAGGGAATATTGTGCAAATTTTAAAGCGGAAAAATCAGTTGGCCCGCCCAGCGGTGGCAAATATAGACCAGGCGCTTGTGATTTTTGCGGCAGACAAGCCAAAGCCAAATTTCAATTTGCTTAACAGGTTCTTAGTCTTGATGGAACAGCAGCAGGTGGGGACAGTAATTTGCTTTAACAAGCAGGATTTGGTAAACCCAGGGGAGCTTTCCAGGCTCCAGGAAATATATGGGGGCTGCGGGTACCAGGTTATTTTTGCCAGCGCCAAGGATGGGGAAGGGATTGGGGAAATCCATAAAGCGCTAGAGGGCAAAACCACTACGGTGGCAGGGCCTTCCGGCGTGGGGAAATCCTCGCTGATTAATTTACTGCAGCCTGAGGCAGGCATGGAGGTTGGGGATATCAGTGAAAAGATTGCACGGGGGAAGCATACCACGCGGCATTCCCAGCTTATCCATATCCAGGGGCAGGCCTATATTGTGGATACGCCGGGGTTTAGCTCCATTTACCTCTCAGGCATAGGGCAGCAGGAATTGAAGCTGTATTTCCGGGAGTTCCAGCCTTTCGAGGGGTCTTGCAGGTTCCAGGGCTGCAGCCATATCCATGAGCCTGGATGCAGTGTGAAACAGGCTTTGGAAGAAGGGAAAGTAAGCCCGATGAGGTATGGGGACTACGCTTTACTGTATGAAGAGCTGAAACATGGAAAGAAGTATGGAAGGGGTATGGGGAAAGAGGCATAAAAGAGATTACCTGTAAAGAGGTTAAAAGAAAAGGAGAAGGATTATGAATTACTTATCACCATCTATCTTATCGGCAGATTTTACATGTTTGGGGAAACAGATGAAAGAGATTGACGAGGCAGGCGCAGAGTATGTGCATATTGACGTGATGGACGGCGCGTTTGTGCCAAGCATATCTTTTGGGATGCCTGTCATCCAGTCTATCCGTCCTTGCACCAAACGTGTTTTTGATGTGCATCTAATGATAGAGGAGCCAATCCGCTATGTAAAAGAGTTTGCAGACTGTGGGGCGGACATACTTACTGTCCATGCAGAGGCATGCGGGCATTTAGACCGGACAATAGAAGCAATCAAGGAAAAAGGGATGCGCGCCGCTGTCGCGTTGAACCCGGCAACAAGCCTGAACGTGCTGGAATATGTCCTGCCGAAGCTGGACATGGCGCTGGTTATGTCAGTAAACCCAGGGTTTGGCGGGCAGAAATTTATCCCGTATTCCTTGGATAAAATCCGTGAATTAAGGCGCATTGTTACACAGCGTGGGCTTTCCACAGATATTGAAGTGGACGGCGGGGTTACGTTGTCTAATGTAGAGGAGATACTGGAAGCCGGGGCGAATGTGATTGTATCAGGAAGCACAATTTTCCGTGGCGACGTGGCGGGCAATGTGAAGAAATTCTTGGAAATTATGAAATAGGGGCAGGGAAACGATGCAGGCATTGATTATCAGCGGCGGCCATCTGGAGGATGGTTTTGCTGCTTCCTATATAGAAAACTATGATTTTGGGCTTACCATTGCAGTGGATTCTGGCATGTCTTTCTTTTACCGGCAAGGTTGGGTCCCTGATTATATCGTGGGGGATTTTGACTCTGTAAAGCCTGAAATATTGCAAAGCTTTTTGGGCTTAAAGGAAGATAAACCCAAGGTACTGCAGTTTCAGCCAGAGAAAGATGAAACGGACACAGAGATTGCTATCCGCACTGCGATAGGGCAGGGCTGTGGGGCAATCCATATCCTGGGGGCAACTGGTTCCAGGCTTGACCATGTGCTGGGGAACATCCATCTTTTGGGGATGGCGATGGAACAGGGCGTGGAAGTTATTATGGCGGACCCAAATAACCGTATCCGTATGGTGCGGGAAGGCCTTGTGCTTAAGAAAGGGGGGCAGTATGGGAAATATGTTTCGCTGCTGCCTTTTACCCCTCAGGTGACAGGCCTTACTTTGACAGGGTTTAAGTACCCATTGGACCAGTATACGTTGGAATGTTACCATTCCCTGGGGGTCAGCAACGAGATCACTGGGGAACAGGCGGAAATTTCTTTCCGGGACGGGGTGTTGCTTGTGATAGAGTCCAAGGACTGAAAAATCATGCGAAAATCCAATAGTTGATGCATGGTATCTGTATGTCCATGTTAACGATGATGAAAAAGCAAAGGAAGTGCATAATATTGAAAAAATGCTCAAAGTCATTTAAAATTGGTACTCGGATTGGTGTTCTAAGAAATATAGAAATTGTGAAAAGTGCCTATTTTAAGGCATTTTCAAGGAGGTATATAGAAAAATGAAACTAGGGATCGTAGGGTTGCCGAATGTAGGGAAAAGTACATTATTTAATTCATTGACAAAGGCAGGGGCAGAGTCTGCAAATTACCCATTCTGCACCATTGACCCAAATGTAGGCGTTGTGGCGGTGCCGGATGGGCGGCTGAATAAACTGGGGGATTTATACCAGTCAAAGAAGGTAACGCCTGCCGTGATTGAGTTTGTGGACATTGCCGGCCTTGTGAAAGGCGCGAGCAAAGGGGAAGGGCTGGGGAACCAGTTCTTATCCAATATCCGTGAAGTGGATGCGATTGTGCATGTAGTGCGCTGTTTTGAGGACAGCAATATTGTGCATGTGGATGGAAGCGTCAATCCAGTGCGGGATATTGAAACCATTAATTTAGAATTGATTTTTTCTGATATAGAAATTTTGGAGCGCAGGATTGCAAAGGCAAGCAAGGGAGCCAGGATGGACAAGGTTCTGGCAAAAGAATTGGGCTTGTTAGAACGCGTGAAGGCGCATTTGGAAGATGGGAAGCTTGCTAAGACTTTAGAAATCGAGGACGAAGAAGAATCCCTTTGGTTTAGGGACTATAACCTGCTGACTGCAAAGCCAGTGATTTATGCGGCGAATGTGGCGGAAGGGGATTTGGCAAATGACGGCGCGGAAAATGAGTTTGTGCAGAAAGTGCGTGAAAATGCAGCTCAAGAGAATTGCGAGGTGTTTGTAATCTGCGCGCAGATTGAACAGGAAATTGCGGAGCTGGACGAAGAAGAGAAATCTATGTTTTTAGAAGAGCTGGGCCTTAAGGAGTCCGGCCTGGAAAAATTAATAAAGGCAAGCTACAGCCTGTTAGGGCTGATTAGCTATTTGACGTCAGGGGAAGATGAAACACGTGCATGGACCATAAAAAAAGGAACCAAGGCGCCTCAGGCTGCAGGGAAAATCCATTCTGATTTTGAGCGTGGGTTTATCCGTGCAGAGGTGGTGAATTACCAGGATTTGCTGGATTGCGGCTCCCTTGCAGCAGCAAAGGAGAAAGGGCTGGTAGGCCTGGAAGGGAAAGAATACATTGTCAAGGATGGGGATGTGATTCTGTTCCGGTTCAACGTTTAGAGATTGCACAAGTGTATGGTTATGTGAAAAGAATCCCGCTTGCGGGGTTCTTTTTTTGGAGGAAAATAAAATGAAAGCAGAAAACAGGAGATTTTACCATGCAATGGCATCGTTGGTGATCCCAATCACGATTCAAAATTTTATTACGAACGCAGTGAATTCTGCAGATGTGTTTATGCTGGGGTATGTGGGGCAGACAGAACTGTCCGCGGTTTCCCTGGCGAACCAGTTCCAGTTCTTGCTGTCGGGGGTGTTTTTTGGGATTTCTTCTGGGGTCACGATGCTGGCCTCCCAGTATTGGGGCAAGAAGGATACCAATTCCATTCAGGCAGTGATGGGCATTGCAGTCAAAATAGCGGCGGTGATTACAATAGCGCTTGCCATTGGGGCAGTGGCGGCTCCAGAGGCATTGATGTCAATTTATACAAATGACAGGGAGTTAATTTCCATAGGGGCAAGGTACCTAAGGATAATCGGGGTGTCTTATGTGTGCATGAGTTTTTCACAGGTGTACCTCTGCGCGCTTCGGAGCATAGAGCGGGCGCCTATCAGCACAGTGATTAGCACCACCGCCCTGGTTATGAATATAGCGCTGAATGCGGTTTTTATATTTGGCATCGGGGGCGCGCCTAAGCTGGGCGTGATAGGCGTGGCAATCGGGACTGTAACCGCCCGGATAGTGGAATTGCTGCTATGCCTGGTGGACGCGGCGCGGGGCAAGGTATTCCGAATAAACCTTCGCCTTATGTTTGGCAGCCATAAGCTGCTATTCCAGGATTTTGTGAAATATGCTGTTCCAGCGCTTATAAATGATTGCGCCTGGACGGTTGCGTTTTCCATGTATTCTGCCATTATGGGCCGTTTGAATGCAGATGTGGTGGCGGCAAGCTCTGTGGCTTCCACAGTCAGGAGCCTCTGCACAATCCTGTGCTTTGCCCTGGGGGCTGGAGCTTCTGTATTGCTTGGGATTGAAATTGGCGAAGGGAAAATGGACGAGGTGAAACGGGATGCAAAGAAATCCTGTTATGTCACCCTTGCCGTTGGAGTTTTGACAGGCCTGTTCCTGCTGCTGATCCGCCCCTTAGTATTTGTATTTTTCAACCTGACAGAGCGGGCAAGCGGCTACCTGGATATTATGCTGATTATCAGCTCCTATTATGTGGTGGGGCAGGCAATGAATACCCTGCTGATTGCCGGAGTGTTCCGGGCAGGGGGCGATTCCAGGTTTGGGATGGTCTGCGACATAATTGTGATGTGGTGCGTCAGCGTGCCGTTGGGGCTGCTGGCGGCATTTGTATTTAAGCTGCCGCCAATGGTGGTGTACTTTGTCCTTTGCCTGGACGAATTCTGGAAGATACCTGTGGTATACCGCCATTATAAAAGTTTCCGGTGGCTGAAGGACATTACAAGGGAATTTGAAATGCATTAAAAAAGCGTTTGTTCCTAAATTATATTGAAAAG
>Ga0224483_100214_pt1 | contig 16457 bp, 10 predicted proteins | sample hydfratestSal1_FD_181453 | JGI IMG/M metagenome (GOLD analysis project Ga0224483, IMG submission 181453) | Metatranscriptome of mouse feces microbial communities from Columbus University, Ohio, United States - Sal1 (Metagenome Metatranscriptome) ... | reverse complement strand
GCTCTCTGCTGGAAAGGATGTATCTCATGAAAGAATTTATCCAAAAATACCGGCATGCCTGGATATTAAGCTATGGATTGATTTATATCACCTGGTTTATGTATTTAGAGCGCACGGTAAAAACCCAATATCACGTTATGCATGTTGCACTGGATGATTATATTCCCTTTAATGAATACTTTATTATTCCCTACCTTCTATGGTTTGCCTATGTGGGAATAACAATTGCCTATTTCTTTTTTACTAATAAAGAAGAATATTATCAGCTGTGTTTTTATCTGTTTGGTGGAATGACCATCAGCCTGATTGTCTGTACCTTGTTCCGCAACGGAACGGATTTCCGCCCCATAATCGATCCAGATAAAAATATCTTCTGCCGCATGGTATCTGCACTTTATCAGACAGACACCTGCACAAATGTATTTCCCAGTATCCATGTGTATAATTCCATCTGCACCCACATTGCCATTTCTAAAAATGCTGTGTTAAAGCAGCACCATGGACTTCAGGCGGTATCCTTCCTGCTCATGGTTTCCATCTGTCTGGCGACGGTTTTTTTAAAGCAACACTCGGTTATCGACGGAGTTGGCGCTGCTGTTATGGCTTATGCCCTTTATTATGCGGTTTACGGCTCCCGTGAACACGCTGCTCAAAAGAAAGTTCGACCAAAAATGCTTGGCTAATCACCTGCCTGATTTACCGCTTATGCAGGTTAATTTACCGGTTATACAAGTCAATTTACCACTTACGCAGGTTAATCATTATTTCATTTATTCATAAGCAAAGAGTCCGGCTTGCCGGACTCTTTCGCTGAAGCGCGGTTGCATCAATTTCCTTTGACTGGTCATTAGCTTCTGCCATGCCCTGGATTTATCTCCCTATCTGGTTTCGGGGCTGATTTCCACACCCATATAATACGATTTTCCATCCGCTCCACGCGAATAGCAGCTTAAAAAGTCATATAATGTATACACTTCATCCGGCAGCATGGCATGAATTTTATCCGTCACCCACTGCTCACGAACCAGGGTAACGCCCTGAACATTCTTAAAGTCATAGCCGTGGAAGTTTCCATTCTGATAGCTGTAGGTATTGGTTTCATCCGCAGAGATACCATAGCGGGCCCTCCACTCCCCAATGCAGGCAGGAACCATGCCATAGTCCTTGCCGCCTTCAGCAAAGTACTTATCCTTTTCCCCTACCGACCACATATAAGGCATCAGCAGGCTTGTATTGACATTTTCTGTCTCACTTGGCATCACTCTCGCTGAGGTCGCTGCACAGGCGGCAATCCATTCCGGATGGGTCAGGGCAATAATATTACTCATCACACAGCCCATCGACTGCCCGCTGACATAAATCCGGCTCTGGTCAATGGGGTAATTCTGCAGCATAAACTGGCGCATAGCATAAAAGAAAGGTAAATCGCCTGTGCCCCAGGTCGTGCTTGCCTTAAATTTATCATTACTGCGCGATCCGGTCGGGAATACTACGATAAAATGTCTTTCCTCTGCCACCTTATCCCAGCCAGAGCGTGCGGCAAACTCTTCTCCTGAACCTCCACCGCCATGGAAGGCAAAAACTACGGGTACATTCTGATAACGCCCGCTGGCTACTGCTTCTGGCACATACACATAAAATTCTCGGACAACGCCCTCAGAAACAATTGCCTGGCGAACCATGCCTTTTTCTTCATTGGTCGCAAATGGCCTCAGGGCATTAATATCCCCGCTGTCCTGGCGCCTGGTGCGCTTTAAAAAGTTATTGTATAAATATTGGGTAAATCCCGGTGTCTCTGTCATCGCATTGCCAATACTTACCATTACCTTAGAACAATCCTGATAGGTAATCGCATTCGTCTTTTCCAGGTAAGCATCCGGTGTATAAATCTGATTGGCAAAGGCATTCGCCGTAACCTCATCTCCGCAATTGTTCGCCTGCTTCCAGAAATCCACCAGTTCCCTCACCTGTGCTGTTTCCGCAGCTGCACCAATCCACACCGGCACAGAAACCTCACTCTTCATCACCCCAGCCGCCTGGCTCTCTTCCTGCCTGGCAACCTGCAGAAGGGAGGTATCAAAACTGTCCACGCCAAACGCGGCAAAACCGGCAAACCACTCGGATTTTCTCAGCGCCGCCGCCATGACACTGTCCGCGGCATCCTCATAGCCGACCATATAAAAGGCGGAATCCTGTGTCTGAAGGTAGGTCCTGTCATCCATATAGCGAAAAACAGCTTCCGTGTAGGCGGAGTCATTCTTCGCCCAGCCCGTTTCCGGCGCTTCCATTAACACCAGGCTGCACCCGTTTGTTTCAGCTACCGTCTGCCAGCCGGAAGATACCATAAACTGATCCGCTGCCATATGGCCTGGAACACCGATTGCCACCACAGGCTGACGATAACCCACGGTCTGCGGTACATAGTGATATAACACTCTCTGGCTTCCATCCTCAAGCGGTACATTAACGGAATACAATCCCCCCGCAAGTTCCGTCCCCAAAGGATTTGCCGGATCTACATTTACCGTTTCCTTTATTGCACTGTCCATCGGTACAGCACTTTCAGATACCGGTGCACCAAACGCAGAAAATGACATCATCACGGCAGCCAGACCTGCGGATACTGCGGATTTGCACCATTTCGACGCCCTTCGCATCCTTTTATCCATACCATATTCCTCCTGTTTTCTCTTTAAAATTTGTTTTTCTTAACCTTTTATCCGTCGCGCAAGGATTGGTTACTACCTGAACTGTAACAGGTTATTTACCCTATTTAGTATAGCTTAAATGGATAAATAAGTAAAATAGCAAATTTTTTGAATTACTCTTAGTTTTTCTTTGTGTAATTTGTCGGAATTTTATGGATGCTTTGTGATTTTTTTATCAATTATGCAATAACCGTTCCTCCCTTTCCCTTAATACTTTCCTTAGCCATTCTCAGCGAGGTAATAATTGCCTTCCTCCCCTTCCCGTTTTCCACGAAATCAATCGACGCGTTTACCTTGGGCAGCATGGAAGCAAAGGCAAAATGCCCTTTTTCGGCAAACTCCCTTGCCTCCTCCACGCTCATCTTAGCTATTGGCTGCTGATTGGGCGATCCATAGTTTAATGTCACATTATCCACCTTAGTAATAATCATCAGCACATCTGCATCCACCTCTTTTGCCAGCAGTCCGCTCGCTAAGTCTTTTTCAATAATCGCACTTGCGCCCTTTAAGTCATACCCCTGTTCCATCACCGGGATTCCCCCGCCGCCGCAGGCAATCACCATCTGATCGGCATCTAAAAGTGCCTTAATTGCATCAATTTCCACAATCGCCACCGGCTTAGGCGAGGCCACAATTCGCTGAAAACCCTTCCCGGCCTCCTCAATTACATAATTTCCCTTCTGCTCCTCTTCGGCTGCTTCCTGTACAGTCATATAGCGCCCGATTTTCTTCACCGGCATATAAAATGCTTCATCATATGTGTCCACAGTCACCTGTGTCAGCACCGTACACACAGGTTTATAAATCCCGCGCTTAACCAGTTCCGAGCGTATGCCATTTTGCAGGTCATACCCGATATAGCCCTGGCTCATTGCCGAGCAGACGGACATGGGAGCCTTACTGTAGCCGTCATGCTGCCGGCCAAACTCGTTCATTGCCGTGTGAATCATCCCCACCTGCGGAGCGTTGCTGTGGACAATGGCTACCTGCCAGCCTTCCTGGATAAAATCTGCAATCACCTTTGCCGTTTTTGCCACAGCTGCCTTCTGCTCAGGGAGATTTGTCCCCAAATCATGATGCCCAAGGGCGATAACAATTCTTTTTTTTGCCATATTTTCTCTCCATTCTACTATTTTTTTAAAACAATACCTGTAAACAAAATCCACTGGAAAAAAGCCATGATTCATGCTATAATCACTGTCAGCATGAACAAAATTACATTCAGACCTAACGCCCAGAAAGGAGCCTGTTTTTTCTCATGAAACTATTATCCATTGCTATCCCCTGTTATAACTCCGAAGCTTATATGGAAAATTGCATCAAATCCCTTCTCGCCGGCGGCGAAGAAGTGGAAATTTTGATTGTTAACGACGGCTCCAAAGACCGAACCGCAGATATTGCCGACGAGTACGAGCGCCTTTACCCTTCCATCTGCCGCGCCATCCATCAGGAAAACGGCGGACATGGGGCAGCCGTAAACGCCGGCCTCAGGGAAGCCACCGGAACCTTTTTTAAAGTAGTGGACAGTGACGACTGGGTCAATGAAGAAGCTTTCATGCAGATCCTTTCTGTCCTTTGCCAATACCAGGAACCCGAATCCAGCGAAGACGCCCTGGATATGCTGGTCAGCAACTTTGTCTATGAAAAGCAGGGGACAAAGCGGAAAAAAGTAATGAATTACCGCACCGCCTTCCCCAAAAACCAGCTGTTTACCTGGGAGGATGTCCGCTTTTTTATGAAGGGACAGTATATTTTAATGCATTCGGTGATTTACCGCACCAGTATGCTGCGCGAATGCGGACTTGCCCTGCCCGAACACACCTTTTATGTCGATAATATTTTTGTCTATCAGCCGCTGCCCCATGTCCATAAGCTGTACTACCTCGACGTCAATTTTTACCGCTACTTTATCGGTCGGGACGACCAGTCGGTAAACGAACAGGTAATGATCGGACGCATTGACCAGCAGCTTTTAGTGACAAAACTCATGCTGGGCTATTACGAACTTAGAAAAATTCAGCCGCGAAAGCTCCGCCACTATATGATGCTGTATCTGGAAATTATGATGACGGTTTCCTCTATGTTAGCCATCCGCTCAAACGACCCGGAAAACTTTAAAAAGAAAAAAGAACTGTGGCAGTATCTGCGCAAACAAAATTTTCCGCTCTACCTTCGCCTGCGCTGGGGCTTTCTGGGCCAGGGGGTCAACCTTCCCGGAAAAAGCGGGCGGAAAATTTTCAGTGTATGCTATAAAATCACGCAGAAATTCTATGGATTTAATTAACCTGGGCGATATCCACCAGCGTCAGCTCCTTTGCCTTATTTTCCATACTGGTAATCAGCGCCTGCGCTGTATCTAACGAAGTCAGGACGTGTACGCCTGTTTCAATGGCATTCCGGCGGATAATAAACCCGTCATGACTTCGCTCTGTTCCCTGTTGAGGAATATCAATAATCAAATCTATCTTATGTCCAAGAACCAAATCCAGGATATTGGGTGATTCTTGTTCAAGCTTGCGGACACGGATAGCCTTTACCCCGGCTTCATTTAAGGCCCGTGCTGTTCCCCTGGTGGCAAATATTCGGTAGCCCATGGAGGCAAAACGCCGGGCAATGGGAATCAGCTCTTCCTGATCCTCGTCCCGCACAGTCATAATCATATTTTTATATTTGGGAAGCTTGATTCCTGCCCCCTGGAAGGCCTTATACAGGGCTTCATTAAAGCTTTTAGCAATGCCTAAGCACTCCCCTGTCGATTTCATCTCCGGTCCTAAGTTAATATCTGCCCCGCGGATTTTTTCAAAGGAGAACACCGGCATCTTAATCGCTATATTATCCGCCTTTTTCTGCAACCCCGGCGTATAACCCAGCTCTCTAATCGTTTTCCCGCAGATAATTTGTGTTGCCAGAGAAACGATGGGGATTCCCGTCACCTTGCTGATATAGGGCACCGTGCGGGAGGAGCGGGGATTTACCTCGATAATATACACATCCTCTCCATCCACAATAAACTGAATATTAATCATTCCCTTAACATGCAGGGCCTGGGCAAGCTTTTTCGTGTAATCGACGATGGTATCCACATTGCTTTCGCTGATATTATAGGCCGGATACACGGAAATTGAGTCGCCGGAGTGAACACCTGTCCGCTCAATATGCTCCATTATTCCGGGAATTAAAATATCAATCCCATCGCAAATGGCATCCACCTCAAGCTCCTTGCCCCGAATATACTTGTCCACCAGAATCGGATGCTCCTGGGCAATCTGATTAATAATTCCAATAAACTCATCGATATCCTTATCCTGAATAGCTATCTGCATCCCCTGCCCGCCCAACACATAGGAGGGGCGTACCAGCACCGGATACCCCAGCTGATGTGCGGCATCCTTCGCTTCCCTGGCGGTAAATACCGTAACTCCGGCTGGACGAGGAATCTGACACTGCTCTAAAATCTCGTCAAACCTCTCCCTGTCTTCTGCCGCATCCACATCCTCTGCCCCTGTCCCCAGAATCGGCACCCCCATCTTCATCAGGGCTTTTGTCAGTTTAATCGCCGTCTGTCCGCCAAACTGCACCACTGCCCCATCCGGCTTTTCGATGTCCACAATGTTCTCCACATCCTCCGGCGTCAGCGGTTCAAAATACAGCTTATCGGCAATATCAAAATCTGTGCTCACCGTCTCCGGGTTATTATTGACAATAATCGTCTCGTACCCTTCCCGTGCAAATGCCCATGTACTGTGCACCGAACAAAAGTCAAACTCAATCCCCTGTCCAATGCGGATCGGCCCCGATCCAAGCACCAGAACCTTCTTCCTGTCCCGATGGGAAATGACTTCATTCTCCCCGTCAAAGATAGAATAATAATACGGCGTCTGGGCGGCAAATTCAGCCGCGCAGGTATCCACCATCTTAAAGGCAGCCCGAATCTTCCAGTGATAACGCAGCTGTTTTATGTTCTCCTGGGGAAGATGGGTCAGTCGGGCAATTACAGCATCTGGAAATTCTAAACGCTTTGCCTCCCGAAGCAAATCCTCATTTAAGACTTTTGCTGCCCATTCCAGCGCACGTTTTTCCTCCGCATCTTTCTTCTCCCTTTGCAGTTCTTCTGTGTCGTCCGGTTCTTCTTCGGCCTTTTTCTCCCTTTGCAGCTCTTCTACAGCCTTCCTCTCCCTTTGCAGCTCTCCTGCCTTTGCCAGCTTTTCCTCCATTTCCACCAGCACTGCCAGCTTATCGATAAACCAGCAGTCAATCTGTGTAATCTCATGGATGGTTTCGTAAGACATCCCCCGTCGCAGCGCTTCGGCAATCACCCAAATTCTCCGGTCATCCACCTTTTTCAGCATCGCTTCCAGGGCATCATCCGCAAGATAAGAAAAGTCATAGCTCATTAAACTATCCACATGCTGTTCCAGAGACCGGATTGCCTTCATCAGTGCACCTTCAAAATTCGTGCAAATACTCATCACTTCCCCGGTCGCCTTCATCTGCGTTCCCAGCGTCCGCTTTGCGCTGATAAATTTATCAAATGGCAGCCGTGGCATTTTCACCACGCAGTAATCCAGCATTGGCTCAAAGCTTGCATAAGTTTTCCCGGTCACTGCGTTTTTAATCTCATCCAGTGTATAGCCCAGCGCAATTTTTGCCGCCACCTTGGCAATGGGATAACCCGTTGCCTTCGAAGCCAGCGCAGAGGAACGGCTCACCCTTGGATTAACCTCAATCACACAATATTCAAAACTTTCAGGATGCAAGGCATATTGAACATTACAGCCGCCAGTAATCCCTAATTCCGTAATAATGTTCAATGCCGACGTCCTCAGCATTTGGTATTCTTTGTCCCCCAGCGTCTGGGACGGGGCAACTACAATGGAATCTCCGGTGTGTACGCCAACAGGGTCGATATTTTCCATGTTGCAGACAGTAATAACATTTCCCGCAGAATCCCGCATCACTTCATACTCAATTTCCTTCCACCCTGCAATACACCGCTCAACCAGGACCTGGCCTACCCGTGAAAGCCTGAGGCCATTGCCCAGAATTTCTATTAATTCCTCTTGTGTTTTTGCAATTCCTCCGCCGCTGCCGCCCAGGGTATAAGCCGGACGGAGCACCACCGGATAGCCGATTTCTTCGGTGAAGGCAATACCATCCTGAATATTCTCCACCACCTTCGACGCAGCCACCGGCTCCCCGATTTTTTCCATTGTTTCCTTAAATTCCAGGCGATCCTCTGCCTTCTTAATGGTCTGAGCCGTTGTTCCGATTAAACGCACATGATGCTTCTTTAAAAAGCCCGACTCCTCTAACTCCATCGCCAGATTTAATCCGGCCTGCCCGCCCAGCGTGGGCAGGATACTGTCAGGATGCTCTTTTTCAATCAGCTTTTCCACAACCTCTGCTGTCAGCGGTTCGATATAGACATGATCAGCGATATCCTTATCTGTCATAATCGTCGCCGGGTTGGAATTTAAAAGAACAACCTCGATCCCCTCCTCCTTTAGCGAACGGCAGGCCTGTGTCCCAGCATAGTCAAATTCTGCCGCCTGACCGATAATAATTGGACCGGAACCAAGCATTAATACTTTTTTAATCGCAGGATTCTTTGGCATTATTCCTTCACCTCCATCATCGTTAAAAATCGATCAAATAAATATCCCGAATCTAAGGGACCTGGGCAGGCCTCCGGGTGAAACTGCACCGTAAAAATATTCTTTCCCGGATACCTCAGCCCTTCATTTGTCCCGTCATTAACATTGACAAAGGCCGGAATAGCTACTGCAGGGTCAAGGGAAGAGGCATCCACCGCGTAGCCATGGTTCTGTGAGGTAATATACACCCGCCCGGTTTCCAAATCCTTCACTGGATGATTTCCTCCCCGGTGCCCATACTTTAACTTATAGGTCGTGCCGCCGGTTGCCAGCGCCATCAGCTGATGCCCAAGGCAAATTGCAAAGATAGGAAGATCAGAATCATAAAGCTTTCGGATTTCCCGGATAATCTCCACATTTTCCGCCGGATCTCCAGGCCCGTTGCTTAACATAATACCATCTGGCTTTGCCGCTAAAATCTCTTCGGCCTTCGTTCCCGCAGGATAAACCATCACCCGGCACCCCCTCTTTTTCAACGAACGGGCAATATTCTCCTTTGCCCCCAAATCCAAAAGAGCCACACACTTTCCTGTGCCGGGAACGTTTTTTTCCTCTGCCGCCAGTTTATTTCCAAATTCATAGCGTTCTTTAACCGTTGTCTCCATCACCGCACCACTCACCCGGTAATTCTTAATCCGGGAAATGGGTTCAGAAAAATCGGCATACGTCTTTGTGGTGATCATGCCGTTCATGGTTCCTTTTTCTCTTAATAATTTCGTCAGGGCTCTTGTATCGATATTACAGATACCAGGAATATCACTGGTCAATAAGAAATGCTGAATGGTATCTTCACTGCGGAAGTTGCTGGAAATGCGGGATAATTCACGGACAATATAGCCCTTAACCCAGGGCTTTGCAGACTCCATATCCTTGTTGCAAATACCATAGTTTCCAATTAAAGGATAGGTCATCACAACTGCCTGTCCGGCATAAGAAGGATCAGTAAGGACTTCCAGATAACCGGTCATCGACGTGTTAAACACAATCTCACTGATAACCTCTCTGGGCGAACCGATGCTGGTTCCGGTAAATACTGTTCCATCCTCCAATATCAGGTATGCTTTCATGTAAGTACCTCATCTTTCTCTGTCATAACTGCGTGAACTTGTTAAGGACTTAACCTTATACAAAGCTTACTCCTGTTCGGAGCCTAACTGTCCCGCAGGGATAACATCGCCGAAACGATTCCGCAGGGATAATTAAGCCCAAATTGAAAAGATTATATAGTATTTTCCCGGATTTTGCAATCGTTTTTTCATAAAAAAATGCATAAATTGAAATAAAAATTGAAAGAAATCATCCCCTAAGCCTTTCCATATGTATCGCCAAATGTCCCACAGCCTCCCGTGGCACTGCTTTATGTAATTCCCTCTCCATCATCTGACAAACTTCCTCTGCCAACCGGTAAGACCCTGGAAATTGCGTTCTGGCATATTCATCCATATCCAGGCTTATCGATTCATCATCCCGTATCCGCACCAAAAGATAGCGCAGATGCGCCATAAATCGTTCAAACAAAAATGAATCCGGGTCGAGCTTAAGTCCCAGCCCTTCTTCCGCCATTGCTACTGTTTTTTTCATCACCTCTGCTATCTGAAGAGATTCCTCCAGCCGCTCATCCATCCGGCCTGCGCGGATATGGAGGGCAATATAGCCCACCTCATCCTCGCAAAGCATACATCCCACCGCCTGATCAATCAAATCTCTGCTCTTTTTTGCTATTGCATATTCTTCGGGATAAAGTACCCGAATATCGCTGTGAAAAGGGTTTTTCAAAAGGATTCCATGCTGCATCCGCTCGGCAGCCACTGCAATATGATCCGCTAATGGAATTAAAATATTGGGGTTTAATTCCTCCAGTTCCTGCTTTGCCAGCTCCACAATCTTTCCCGCCAGCTCCAAAAACTCTGGATTCATTCCACTGATGACCTGACGCCCGGTGCGCTGCTTTTCTTCCCGATCAACAATCGTATACCGTTTCGTATTTTCATCCCGCTCAAAGCGCTCGTTTACCCGTTTTCCAAAGCCAATGCCGCTCCCCAGCAAAATCGCCTCTTCATTTCTCTTCATATCATAAACCAGCACCCCATTATTATTCAGCACCTTTATCACACGATACATGCAATATCCCCCATTCCCCTTCTCATCTATTCTCTGACATTCTCCCCATCCGGCATCATCCAGTTTAAGTTTCTCCCAGATACAAATCTACTTTTACCATAACCTCTGCGGCTGTACCTTCCAATAGGTTTAAGCTTATCCCAGATACAAATCTGCTGCATGATCCAAGGCACGGATTTCCTTTTCTTCTTCCACCTTCACCGATGCCCCTTCTGGTAACGCCGTATAAATAACCATACATGCCTCTGATACTGCATGTTCTTTTACATAATCGAGGTCAAATTGAATCAGCTTATCGCCCTTTTTCACCCTATCCCCGTCCTTAACTAAGGCTTCAAAGCCCTTTCCTTCCAGCTTCACCGTATCCACACCAATATGGAGCATAAACTCTGTGCCATCCTCTGTTTTCAGACCCACGGCATGCCTGGTCGGGAAAACAAAGGCCACTTCGGCGTCACAGGGCGCTAAAGTCTCGCCATCCACCGGCATCACCATAAAACCATCCCCGATCATTTTCTGGGCAAAGGTTACATCCGGCGCATGCTCAATCGGCTCAACCCGTCCATTAAACGGACTGTACAGTGCTACCACACGCTTAGCAGCTGCAGGTTCTGCCTTCTTCTCCTGTATAGGTGTTTTAACATCCCTGACCTCTTCACTCTCATCCTCTCCAAGATACTCCACATCTGGAGCAGCTGCCATATAAGCCACAAGATTGGCCTTAATATTCGGAACCGTCGGACCATAAATAACCTGAACCCCCTGGCCCTTTTTCAGCACACCGGCAGCTCCGGTTTTCTTTAATAATGTCTCATGCACCAGTTCCGGCTTCTTTACTGTGCAGCGCAGACGGGTAATACAACAATCCACATCCACGACATTTTTCTTTCCGCCAAGACCATTTAAAATTGCCTGGGACAATTCGTCATTGCCAGAAGAAGCCGCATTTGCCCCTTCTTTTTTCGCATTTACATCACTTCTCCGGTACAGCTTTACTTCTTCGCTGTCATCACGCCCTGGCGTTTTTAAATCAAACTTTACAATTAAATACTTAAATAAAAAGAAGTACACAACAAAGTAACCCGCACCCACAACGGGAATCCAGTACCAGCTTGTTTTTGACGCGCCTGGAAGAATGCCAAACAGGACCAGGTCAATCATTCCGCCAGAAAAGGTCATGCCCACGCCTACATTAAACATATGCATCAGCATATACGCTGCGCCAGCCAATACGCTGTGAATGGCATACAAAAACGGAGCCACAAAGATAAAGGTAAATTCCAACGGCTCAGTAATCCCCGTCAGCATAGAGGTCAGTGCAGCAGAAAGAAGAAGTCCCCCCGCAGCCTGTTTTTTCTCTGGCTTTGCCACCTGATACATCGCTAAAGCGGCGCCTGGCAGACCAAAAATCATAAACGGGAACTTACCTGTCATAAACCGTGTACCTGGGTTTACACTGAAATGGGCAATTTCCCCCACATGACCCAGCTGTGCAAAGAAAATATTCTGTGCACCATAGATCATTTCACCGGCAACCTCCAGCTGTCCTCCCACAGCCGTCTGCCAGAAAGGCATATAAAACACATGATGAAGGCCAAAGGGAATCAATGCGCGTTCGATAATCCCATAAATCCAGGTACCCGCATAACCGGAGCTATTGACCAAAGCACCCAGGCCATAAATCCCGTTCTGGATAACCGGCCAGATAAAATACATTAAAATACCGACAAAAATATAGACAAGACTGGAGATAATTGGCACAAACCGGGTTCCTCCAAAGAAAGATAACACCTGAGGAAGCTGAATATTATAATACTTATTATGCAGGGCGGCAACTCCAAGTCCCACGATAACACCGCCAAAAACACCCATCTGAAGGGAAGAAATACCAAGAACTTTCGTCACAGAACCATCCAGCATACCCACCGTCTGTTCCGCCGATCCAACCATCCCCGCCAGGGCAGCTCCCGTGCTGTCAAATACCGGGGCAGAAACCAGGCTGCCGGAAAGAATCAGCAGGGCATGAATTGCCGTATGCATAATAAAAAAGGCAATCACACTGGCTAAAGCGGCAACCTCCTTCTCCTGCTTTGCCATACCTATCGCCACACCAATAGCAAACAAAAGGGGAAGGTTCTCAAACACGACATTTCCGCAGCTGTTCAAGATATTTAAAAATCCGTTTAAAAGTGTTCCTTCTCCCAAAAGTGTCTCCAGGTGATAGGCCTGGATCATGGTTGCATTGGTAAAGGAACCTCCAATGCCCAGCAGCAAACCTGCTACCGGAAGAATCGCAATCGGAAGCATAAATGAACGTCCGACTCTCTGCAATACGCCAAAAATCTTATCTTTCATCTCTCTTCTCCTTTTTCATTATAGTTAAACTTCCATGAACAACAAAAAAGACATAAACCTCCCTTCTTTAGCAAACACGCCTCATTCATGGATAGTTTATGCCTGATTTCCCCGATCTAAACCTGTAGCATACGTTTATCACAATCAGTAACACACTAATTAAAGTATAGAGGAAAATCAAGGGTTTGTCAATGATTTTTCATCGTTCCGCCCTTTGCCTTTCCCCGTGTGTTCTTCCTATTCTCTTTCACTTCTGATAACTGTTCAGAGGAATTTCGGAATCCATTCATTTTTTCCTGTCTCCTGCTTATAATATACTAATTGCCCAAACAGGAGAATTTTATGAATCCAATCTTTCATGCACAGGAAACACCTAACCCGGTTTCTCCGCAAACTCTGCAAAGCAGCCAAAACACCGGACTTTTGCAGGTTCATGTTGTATCCATCCAAAACAGCTTTCCTATTCAAAATGCCGTTGTCCGCATTTCCTCAACTAAGGACAATTCCAATATCCTTGAACAGCTGCGAACAAACAGCTCCGGGCAGACCCAGGAAATCGCCCTTCCCGCCCCACCAGAAAGCATTAGCCTTGACGCTTCTGCTGCCATTAATGAACAGCCCTACGCCGAATACGATCTCCTTATCGAAGCGCCAGGCTTCCAGCCGGTTAATATCACCGGCACAGAAATTCTCTCCGGGGCAACCGCGATTCAGCCGGTAGCCATGACACCAAAAGAGGAAGAAACCTCACCGGAAAAAGATATTTTAATTCCCGACCATACCTTATATGGTACATACCCGCCCAAAATTGCCGAACCGGAAATCAAACCGGTAATGGAAAGCGGAGAAATCGTGCTGAGCCGTGTCGTTGTACCGGAAACCATTATCGTTCACGATGGCGTCCCCAGCGACCGATCCGCCCCAAACTACTATGTTCCCTACCGCGATTATATTAAAAATGTAGCCTCCAGCGAAATCTACTCCACCTGGCCGGAGTCTACTATTGTAGCCAATGTACTGGCCATCATGTCCTTTACCCTGAATCGTGTCTATACGGAATTTTACCGCAACCGGGGCTACGACTTTACCATAACCTCCTCCACAGCCTTTGACCACAAGTGGATTTACGGCAGAAATATCTTTCAGAGTATCAGCTTAATTGTCGATGAAATCTTTGACAACTACCTCTCCCGCCCCGAAGTCCGGCAGCCGATTTTAACCCAATACTGCGATGGGAAGAGGGTGCAGTGTCCGAATTGGATGACCCAGTGGGGTTCCTGCGATTTAGGTGAACAGGGCTACAGCGCAATTCAGATTCTCCGCCATTTCTATGGAGATTCCATCTACATCAACACTGCCGAACAAATCGAGGGAATCCCTGCCTCCTGGCCAGGCTATGATTTAACCATAGGGACTTCCGGTCCCAAGGTGCGCCAGCTCCAGGAACAGCTGGACGCCATCGCCACCATCTATGCGTCCATCCCCCGTGTCTCCCCGGACGGAGTCTACGGCCCGGCGACCCAGCGTTCCGTCTCCGCCTTCCAGTCCGTCTTTGGCCTGCCGCAGACCGGTGTTGTCGATTTCCGCACCTGGTATCGCATCTCGCACATCTACGTCAGCGTAACGCGGATGGCTGAATTAAACGGATAAAAACATAATAAAGCCGCAACCCGTTCCAGGAGTGGGCAAAAGAAAGACATAACTAAACGGATAAGAACAAAATAAAGCCGCAGCCCCTATCGGGAACTGCGGCAGTTCAGGCAACACACTTTATGAAAAACCTCAGCCAGCCCCTTTACGCAGACTGCGCTTCCTGGAGCAAACGGCGAACTTCCTTCTTCAGCTGGTTTTCTAAAGCCCGTTCCTGCAGGCGGTAACCGCCAATAGAAAAAATCATCTCATAACAACTTTTTTTCAACTGGTTAATCATATAATCACCTCATTTTAACCTTTAACATAAGCAATGAAAAAACAATCTATCAATTTCTTTAGGATGACTCTATGATACCATATTTTTTCCCATTAGTTATTAAGAAAAGCTGACAGTTTCCCGACAATTTTCCTTAGTTCATCCGAAAATTTATTAACAAATTTCAGCAAATGTTAAGATTAGGACAAGGTTAATCCACCAATCAAACCAATCATCAATTATAATAAATCATTACAGCAGATTGCCCCGTAAGGACGAATACTCATCCGGTAAGCGCTGCCCTCGCCGATGGTCTTTTCGATATAGGCAATGTATTCCTCCACCAGATCATTCGGCAGCATCGCCATAATTACTCCAGCAAAACCGCCACCATGGATACGGCAGGCTCCTCTCTTCTTTTCGGCAATAAACATCTCGGTCAGCGCCAGCGCTACACTGATTCCCTGTTCCTGAACGCTGGCTGTGGTATAGCAGTTTTGCAGCCATTTCCAGGAAGAATTTCCCGAAGCTGTAATATTCTCCAAAAAGGCATTAAAATCTCCGGCTTTCAGCGCAGTAACCTCCGCCTCCACCTTCTTATTCTCTTCAAAGAAATGCAGGGCACGCATCACCGAACGGTCTCCCGCAAATGCACGCACCGCCTTTAAATCATCCAGCACGTCCTTTTCATCTACATCTGCCAAAACCTCTTTGCCAAAATACTGCGCGACCTTCTTCATTTCCTGGGGAACTGAGGAATAATCCGCACTTAAATCAGCATGTCCCTTCCCGGTCTGTACAATGATCAGGCTGTGGCCGGCACTTGCAAAGTCAAAATCAATCTTTTCTACCGCCGGGGCTGCCGGATGTTTAAAATCAATGGTAATCAGTCCTCCGACCGCACAGGCCATCTGGTCTAAAAGGCCCGACGCCTTATTCCAGTAATGATTTTCAGAATACTTTCCCACATGGGCGTAAGCAACCGTATCCAGCTTTCCTTCGTTAAAAAATGTATTCAGCATGGCACAGAGAAGCATCTCATAGGAGGCTGACGAGCTGACGCCTGCAGCACTGATCACATTGCTGGTAATATAGGCATTAAAACCGCCGACCTTATATCCTGCCTCCAAAAATCCCTTAAGCAGACCCTTGGTTAAATCCACCGTACCCGCCATCTTTGCACTGGGAGTTAAATCCTGCAAATCAATCGTAAAATCCTGATGATAGGTTTCGCTGACAATGCGGATCGTTTGGCTGTCATTCTTTGCAGCCACACCCACGCAGTCCAGATTAATACTGCCCGCTAACACTTTTCCGTGGTTATGATCGGTGTGGTTGCCGCTGATTTCCGTTCTCCCCGGTGAAGTAAATAAAAGGATGTCCTGATCGCCGAATAATTGCTGATAGCCCTTCACCAATTCCTGATAACGTGCAGTGTTTTCCCCCACATGGCTTTCCCCATAAAGCTTAGTCATCAATTCTCTGCTCTTACTGCCTTCTAACAGCTGTAATGTTTCCTGAACCTTCATAAACAATTTTCTCCTTTTCCCCTGTTCTGCTGGTGCTCTGTCTGCAGCCGCGTCCCATTTACAAATGCCGCCCGGCATCTGTAAATGCAATCCCTGACGAGATGGGCCGGACTCTGTCCGATAAGGTGTGGTTTTTATTCATGGTAAGTATAGCAAATTTTTTCTCCTGCAACAAGGTAAT
>Ga0224483_100211_pt1 | contig 16525 bp, 7 predicted proteins | sample hydfratestSal1_FD_181453 | JGI IMG/M metagenome (GOLD analysis project Ga0224483, IMG submission 181453) | Metatranscriptome of mouse feces microbial communities from Columbus University, Ohio, United States - Sal1 (Metagenome Metatranscriptome) ... | reverse complement strand
GTAATGTTAAATATGAATTTAAATTTGACGGAACCATAACTTTCAGCGGTAAAACAGGCGAATATCTTATAGAATCCGCCGATAACGACTTTACCACAGTTGTAATAAGAGTGTCAGGCGAGGAAGAGGTCACGGTTATAATCGACCATGAAGAGAGAACCGTTACCCCCATAAATTAAAAGTTACGCTTATATAATTTGGAATAGAGGAACAGCTATGAGTTTATCAAGAAACAAAATCAAACGCGGAGTATTGGCGTGTCTTTCAGTAACGCTTTGTGCAACGTTTGCGGCAGGTACTGCGTTAGCTAACTTTGACGGCAGTATGTCCGTAAACAAATCGTCTGTCGACAATGTGAAATTTACAGACGTTACGGGGCAGTTCGATACTACTGCTCTGACGACAGAAAATTTTAATTCAAAAGTTATGGAAGCGCCCAAAACCCCCGATGAAACTAAAACTTTAATAGTTTCCTTGGACGGTAAAAGCGTGCTTGATGCTAAAAGTAACAATGAAACCGTCGCGCAGTTTATGGATTCTTCCGTAGGCTTTGCGACAATGCGCGCGATTGACGAAGAACAGAAAAATTTTATAAATAAACTCAATTCTCGTAAAATCAATTATAAGGTCAAACACACTTATTCTACAATTTTGAATGCCGTTGCAATTGAAGTTAATACGGCTTACCTTTCTGAAATTAAAGAACTTGCCGGAGTTAAAAGCGTAGTTGTCGGCAGCACTTATCTTGTTCCTCAGACCGTTCAGTCTGAAACCGATGCGAACGGCGCTACCGTGAATGACAGCTTTGTATATAAGACAGGTATTTACGATTCTTCGGAGTACGCAAGTCTTGCCGAATACCCTTGGGGTACAGGCGCCGGAACGGTCGTTGCAATACTCGATACCGGACTTGATTATACGCATGACGCTTTCCAGAGAATACCTGTCACTACTTCGTCGGAGTTCAGCAAGACCAAGATTGAAGAAAAGCTTGCAAATACCCGTGCGCTTGAAAGAATGAACGCAAAGGGAGCTTCTTTAACCGCAGACGACGTATATATTAGTGAAAAAATTCCTTTTGCATTTGACTATGCGGATAACGACGCGGATGTATATCCTTCTTATTCCAACCACGGCACACACGTTGCAGGTATTGTAGGAGGATATGACGAAGGCGGTTATGACGATAAAGACGGTAATCATATAAATGAGCCTTTCAAGGGTGTTGCGCCCGATGCACAGCTTGTAATTTGCAAGACGTTTACCGATAATCTTGACGACCCTGCGCTCGGCGGCGCTGAGGCCGAGGATATTATGGCTGCGCTTGAAGACTGCGTGACTTTGGGCGTTGACGTTATAAATATGAGCCTTGGTTCAACGGCAGGCTTTTCGACAACCGACGATGACGACGACGAGGGAAGACTTTTCGACGTTATATTCAAAAACATCCAAAAAGAAGGTATAAGCCTTATATGTGCGGCAAGTAACGACTATTCCGCAGGTTTCGGTTCAACTTACGGAACTAACCTTGCGTCAAATCCCGATTCGGGAACTGTTGGCTCGCCCTCAACCTATCATGCGGCGCTTTCCGTTGCCAGCGTGAGCGGACAAAAGTCCGAATATATGCGCGACGAAAAGGGTAACGCTGTTTTCTTTGAAAATTCGAATAACGGCAATTCCGAACCCTATGATTTTGTCGATTTAATGCTTGACGAAGGCGAGGACAGCCATGAATTCGAGTATGTTTATGTCGGCAACGGTCAGCCGTCTTCATATAACAACACCGTCCGCGGACTTATAAAGGGAAGAATTGCGCTTATTCAACGCGGCGGCAATACTTTCCAGCAAAAAGTTCAGTATGCTTGTGACGAGGGAGCAATCGGCGTAATTATTTTCAACAATGTTGCCGGTACTGTGAGAATGTCGCTCGGTGATATTGACGAAAGTGACATTAAAAAGTGCCCCGCAGTTTCCATAGGTATGGACGCAGGAAACAGATTAAGGGATTACGCAAAGAGCGGCGAAAAGGGATTGGTTGGCAAAATTAACGTTGTAAGAGACCTTTCCGCAGGTCCTTTTATGAGCGCGTTCTCATCTTGGGGAACAACTCCCGATTTAAAAATCAAACCCGAAATTACCGCGCACGGCGGTGAAATTACTTCAACCGTTCCGGGCGGATATGACGAACAGAGCGGAACGTCGATGGCTTCGCCCAATATGGCTGGGCTTACGGCGCTTGTAAGAAATTACGTTAAAACGCTTGACATTGCCAAAGGACAAGAGGCAAGTTATATCACAAGACTTACAAACCAACTTATAATGAGTACTGCCACAACTGCATTTGACGAAGACGGTTTGGCGTATTCCCCCCGTAAGCAGGGCGCAGGTCTTGCAAATCTGAATAATATCGTCGGCACGAACAAAGACCCGTCAAAAACGCTTAATGCTACTCAGGCATTTATATTTACCGACGAGGCAAGCGACAGGTTGAGCAAAATCGGCGGAAAAAGTATCGGCGATACAGTTTACTACGCAGGTAAAGACGGCAGACCCAAGATAGAATTGGGTGAAGACGAAGACGGTACAGGCGTATATACTTTCGGTTTTAACGTTAAAAACTTCGGTAATAAAACTTTGACTTTCAATACCGATTCAATAGTAATGACCGAACAGATTTCGAGCGATAACATCGCAGTTGCGGAAAAAGCATATATGCTTTGCAACGGCGAGAACGACATCCCTCCTGTATTTACTGTGGACGGTTCGCCTGTAACTTCCGTTTCGGTTCCTGCCGGCGAAGTTAAAACTGTTACCGTTACAATTACGCTTTCGAAGAGTGAAAAAGATTATATCAATTCCAAGTTCAAAAACGGAATGTTCGTAGAAGGTTTTATAAAGCTTATTTCTCAGGACAGTACGCAGTGCGACCTTTCTATTCCTTTTTTGACTTTCTTCGGCGATTGGGAAAAGGCGCCTATGCTCGATTACGATGTGTTCGAGCTTGCAGAGCTTTCCCAGAATACTTCTTTGGACGAAGAAAACAAACCTAAGGAGACTATATGGCCCACCCAGCCTTTTGCTTCCTATTACGGCGATAAGTATATAATTCCTATGGGTTCTTATGTTTATGCTCAGGACCCTGACCCTTCACAGGTACCGATGTACGCAAATAAAGAATATTGCGCGATTTCGAGATTTGACGAAATTTATAACGATGAAGGGATAGGAAATTACGTTACAACTTATAACATCAGATGTGTTTACGCAGGTTTGCTGAGAAGCGCAAGGGTTGTTAAATATAAGCTTTATGATTCTGTGACAGGCGAACTTATTAAAGAGGGACATAATAACAGGGTAAGCAAAGCTTATTCTAACGGCGGCTCTGCAAGACCGGCATATGTTGAATTAAAGCTTTCAGCCGACGAATTAGGTTTGCTTGAAAACGGAAAGTACAGGTTTGACTTCGAATTCCTTTTCAACAGCGACTCCGAGGCTACGGAAGAAAATACTTTCTCGTTCGATTTCTACGTTGACTATGAAACGCCCGTTTTACAGGACGCGCGGCTCAGATATTACAACTATAAAGAGGGTTCTAAAGACAAGCAGAGGATTTATCTCGACCTTGACGTTTTTGATAACCATTATCCTCAGTCGGTTATGCTTTGCTATCTTGACGAAAGCGATAATCAAAGAAAGCTTAACCTTGCCACAGATTATATAACTCCCATTAAAAATCCTGTAAAGAACGGTGTTTCAAGCGTTTCCATTGACGTAACGGATATTTGGGACGAATATAAGGATAAGCTTTATGTTCAGCTTGACGACTACGCATTAAACCATTCAAATTATTATCTTGGCGGATTAAACAACAGCACGCAGGTTGATACGGCGTTGAATGTAAACGTTCTGCCCGATACTTTCAGCCTTGCCGAGGGCGAGTCACATCTTACGCTTGACATAAACTCTGCTCACAGGATAAACCTTGTTTACGAAGGCAAAGCTGACCCTTCAAACTTTATTCTTACCGTAGGCGGCGGAAATTTGACCAATGACGGTTATATCGCTGTTAAAAACGGCGAAATCGTTGGTTTAAAATCCACTAATGGAAGAGAGCGTCCCGTAACGGTAAGCAACGGTAAAGGCAAAAGCGAAACAATCTTTGTAAAAGTAACCGATAACGTTGCAAAAATAAGCAATCCTGATTTTGCGTTTAACGTAATAAGAAATAATACCGATGCTTTGGTAAAGGGCAAAAACGGTGCTAACGTCAGTGTTTATCCCGGTGAAGACATTCAGTTAAATGTAGTTCCCGACCCGTGGTACTATCCGATGGAAAACGTTGCGGTGACGTGGTCGGTAAAGGGCAATGCCGTTACCGTCGACGATAAAGGTTTTGTTCACACTGTTTCAAAGGGCTCGGCAACCGTTAGTGCAACCATTAAAATACTTGACGGACCTACAATTACAAGGAACTTAAGTTTTAACGTTTTAGACGAGTTCACAATTGAAAACATGTCGCTTACAGAGTATCACGGCGAGGGCGAAACAATAAACGGCGAAGAAGGCGTAGTTGTTTTCCCTGAGAATACCACGATAATGTCAATCGGCGAAGAGGCGTTCTTAAACAATACAAAAATTACAAAAATAATCATACCGAAAACTATTACTGAAATAGACGTAAGAGCGTTCAAGGGATGTACTTCGCTCAAAGGCGTATATTTCGTAAACGACCTTGATTCCGATTATGAAGCAGAGGGCTTTGTTGTGGAATCCAAATTAAGGCTTATCAACAGAAATGCGTTTGAGGGCTGTACTTCGCTTGAAGTTCTCGACCTCCGCAACACAAAGGTTATAAGCTTGGGAAGGGAAGCTTTCAAAGATTGTAACAAACTCAGCACGATAGTGAAATCGAAAGCTATCGGTACGGCTTATGACAGGGCGTTTATGGGTTGTTCTTCGCTTACTTCTTTAGATTTGACAGGTTTGCATGTTGCCGGTTCCAACGTATTCAGCGGATGCGAAAATCTTACAAATGTAACTACGGGCAGATTTACGGCAATAGGCGAAAATATGTTCTCGTCTTGCAGGTACGCATATCAAACTTACGATTATGAGAAGAGCGAGTGGAGCGATTGGCTTTATACCGACTATCCTGCATGTAATAAAATCAAGAATATAGAAATAAAGTCAACAAATGTAGGAAACGGCGCTTTTGAAAACTGCACAGGTTTACAAACAGTAAAATTTACCGATTCTTCGGCAGACGGTAAACTTGAATTTTTCGTAGGCGACAGGGCGTTTGCCGGATGTTCTAATCTTACTTCAGTTGATTTCGGCAATTGCTATGTCAAGAGCATTGGCGCCGAAGCATTCAAAAATACCGCAAAACTTACAAGTTTGACTCTTCCTAAGGGGCTTGAACACATTGGTTCTGATGCTTTTAGCGGTACAAACTTGACAGACGGCGGTAGCGGCGATTATACTATAAGCAATAATGCTGTAATTAGCGGCAATACGCTTTTGCTGTTTACGGGTAGCGGAAACTATACTGTTCCTGCAGGCGTAACCAGAATAGGGCGCAATGCGTTTGCTTACAGCCAGATAAAGGAATTAACCATTCCTGCGTCAGTGACTGAAATAGGTGAAGGGGCTTTTGCCAACAGCACTTTAAATAAAGTCACTATACTCGGCAATATCTCAACTATACCCGAATACGCGTTCTATAAAACGCAGCTTACTTCGGTAGCGCTTCCCACAGGCGTAACTTACGTCGGTGATTACGCGTTTGCGGAAACGCCTTTAAGCTCGTTCAGTTTTGCGCCTGCGAACAAGGCTGAGTTCGGAAATTCAGTATTTGAAAACTGTAAAGAACTTGCGCAAATAGCACTTGACAGCAACATTACCAAAATGGGCAGTAAAACGTTTGCAGGCTGTGTAACGCTTCAAACGGCAACGCTTCCGGCTTTGGAAAGTCTGGGCGCGTATACTTTCTATGAAACTCCTGCTTTGGAAACCGTCACATTTAATTCGGCGGCGGTCGTTACAGGCGAATATACTTTTGCGGCAGAATCAGCGGCAGGCAGACAGAATCTTACTTCTATTACCTTTGGCAGTTCTATAAAAGAAATAGGCACAGGTCTGTTCTTGAATTGCGGCGCGCTTGCATCGGTAAATCTTAACGGCGCAGTCACTGTAAACGATTATGCTTTTGCAGGCTGCAAATCGCTTGAAACAGTTACAGGCTTATCGGCTGTAACCGAAATAGGTAATTATGCGTTTGCCGATTGTTCGGCGCTTAAATCGCTTACTCTTACTTCGGCAAAAACTATCGGAGATTATGCGTTCTTTGTCGACGCGGATGACGCTTATACGGAAATATCCATTCCTGTAGCGGTTTCTGTGGGGAGATTTGCATTCTACGGCGGCAGCGAAACTACCGTAAATATTCCGGCATCGCTTGTTATTATAGGCGACGGCGCTTTTGCCGGTTCGTCGAAGCTTACGGGATTTACTGTTGCTGACGGAAACGAAGCGTTCTTTGCGAATGACGGAGTTCTTTATGCGTATGTAAAGAATTATGCTAAGCAGAAAACCGAAAAAATAGAAAATCCCGACAATACCATAACTTTAAAACCGTTGCCCGAATACGAAATCAGCGTGAACAAAGACGTATTTACGCTCGTTGCGTATCCATCGGCGAAAATTGCGGAAACAGTTGACGGTGAAAAAGTTTATAATGTTCTGGATTCTACCATAAAAGTCGAGGGCTCTGCATTCCGCCAACTCAATGACGGTTGTATTACAAAAGTTGTTTTACCTTACGAGCTTGAAGTTTTAGGCGCGGCTGCTTTCTATCAAAGCGGAATAACATCCTACGAATTTAAAGGTGTTACGGCGCCCGTGCTCGAAACAGAACATTCAGCCATAGTGGACGACCTTGTGGACGTTGCAGGTCTGACTTCGGTTAAAGGATATTATTACAACAACTTTGCAACAGACTTTATATTCTATGTAAATATGGTAGATGCAAGCGGCATAAATTTGCCTAAGCTTAAAATTTACCGCCCTGAAAACGGAGTAGGATACGATAATTATATATTTGCAAACTATTTCGGCGAATGTACGCTTACGGGCATTGCAAAAGCTCAGGCTACCGATTCGTTTATAAAGTTTGTCAGTGGCACTTATTCCGCACAGGAAATTTCGGGCTGGAATAAAGACAATAAAACTTTGAAAGAAATTGAAAATTATTCCGCTCAGGTCAAAGCCGCGCACGAGAATTACAACGCTTTTGCAAACGACGAAAATCAGATGAACTTCGTTGACAGCTCGCTTATTGAAAAATTCAACGCAATAGAAACGGCTTTGCGTCCTGTTAAAGCTTTATTCGGTATCAACGTTAAAATTTCCAGACTGACATTTACAGGTTCTTATAAAACCGAATATAAAGTCGGTGAAAAGTTTGATATTACAGGGCTTCAGATTGTGGTAATTTACGACGATTATTCTTCGGAGAACGCGGATATGAGCAAAGTTACCGTAATTGACGACCAGCCTTTGACCGAATATGACAACGCTGTAAGGCTTTCTTACGGCGGAAGAAACCTTAACGTGCCGGTAACTGTTACGGTAAACGGCGGAAACAACGGAGACGGAACAGTTGAGGGCGGTTGCGCAGGCGGCTGCGGAAGCGTCGATACGCTTGGAGGGACCGCGTTGTTGACGCTTACGGCTGTAGGGCTTATGATTTTTGTTGCAGGAACAGTTCGCAGAAGAAAACAGAGGTAGCAGATGACGAAGAAAATAAAAATCCTGATTATAGCCGTTTTCGGCATAATCGCTACGGTTTGCGTATGCATCGTTGCGGGTTGTAAAGTTAATTTTACCATTGACGAGCTGAGAGAAAAATACGGTTTAACCGCGCAGGTAACGTATTTTCTCAACAACGGTAAGGGTGGTACGTTCAACGACGAGTCCTATGTTAAAAACATCTATTACCCTGCAGGGACTTACGCTTACGATATAGGAACGGACGCGCTTATAAGCGGTAGCGCCGATTTGAAACCGCAGGCAGGATACAACTTTACAGGCTGGTATCTTGCTGCGGAAGAAGACGGCGTACCCCTTTACAGGAACGGCGAAAAGTATAATGAAAATGAAGATTACGACGTTTCAAAGGGTATACAGAGCTCGGGCAATAAGTTTGACTTTAAAAATACCGTTTTAAAATCCGGCGACCATTATTATGTTTGCGCCGACTGGTACGAGGACATGCGTCTGCGCCTTATACTTGACAGCAAGGACGGAGATATCGACGAAATTACTTATACAGTAAACGATAAAACGCATACGGTCAAAAAAGGCGAAGAACTTGTCGGGCTTGAATACAAAATCGATAAGGTCAGCGGTTTGGGCAATGTTACTTCAAGTATAAAAATAGACGGTTATACCGTTTACGGTTTGTATGACGGAGACGAACTTTTTGATTCTTGGCCCATTAAATATCCCGACCAGCCTAATGAAGAGGGCGTTTACGAGGATATCAAACTCAATGTAAAACTTTTAAAAGGCGAGTGGAATATAGTAAGAACCGCTACCGATGCCGCAATGATTTTTAACAGTTCTTCGGGCAGTTATTATATAGACAGCGATATTGATTTAGGCGGCAGGGCGTTTAGTAATATAAACAATTATACCGGTAAAATCAAAGGTAACGGTTACACAATCAGCAACTTCATAATAAGAAGGTCGCAAGCTATTTCCAATGCGTCTGCGGCTATGTTCGGAACAATAAGAAGTTCTGCCGAAATAAAAGACGTTACATTTAAAGATTTTGAAGCTTCGTTTACAATCGGACAAAATGCTTCCGGAAATATCAGATTTATAAGCAATACGATTGAAGACGGCGCTGTTATTCAGAACTTCAATATCGACGGCGGAGCGCTCAAAATTAATTTGAACAGGGGAAGTATTCACGAAACTTATGAAAATGACTGGTTGTTCGGTAATAAGGACGACGCAAGTTATACGGATATTACGGTCAGGAATTCATCTTGTACTATAACGTATTTAGACGGTTCGAATCCACCTGTAATCTTTAACAAAATTTAGAAAAAATCGGAGGACTAAAATGAAAAAAGCCATAAGAAATATTATTCTCGGCGCAATGTGCGGTTCAATGGTATTTGCCGTTGCCGGCTGTAACGACAATACGGCAGGCATTGATACCGAAACCCGTCCTGTTGCGTTAGCTCTCGGCGCGGTTGATGAAAACTTTAACCCTTTTGTATATACCGCACAGAACGACGGCGAAGTTGTTGGTATGACGCAGATTTCGATGCTTACAGCGGACGCTAAAGGCAATATCGTTTGCGGACAAGATGAAGCGACCGTTGCGCTTGATTACAGCATAAATATGTATGATTCGGGCGACAATCTGACTACTGACGGTGATAAAGCAGAATATACCGTATACGAATTTGTTATCAAAAAAGGTATAAAAGACAGCATGGGTTACGATATCGGCATTAAAGACGCCCTTTTTAACCTTTATGTTTATCTTGACCCAGTATATTCAGGTTCGTCTACAATTTATTCTACCAAGATTAAAGGCCTTGCTAAATACAGGGCTCAGGACGCCGGTATGTCGGACGACGCAGAAGACAGCTTTTCAGATGAAATTATGGGTGCTGTTAAGTTAAGGATGGATAACTTATCCGACTATGATAAAGAAAATTCCAATATTTCTTACGACTCAGTCAAAGACGATATTAAAATTGTAAGCAATGAATTCAGAAAAGAGCTTGAAAGCGACTGGACTGCAATCGAAGGCACAGTTAATTCATATGAAGAGTACAGGTTTACCGAAGATTGGGAAATTTATCTTTGGAATCAAGGTATTATAAAGCCCCAGTATTTCTTAAACGACCAGAACAATGCAGAAAGGCTGAAAGACGAATCAGGCAAATATCTTACGACCCTTGACCCTAAAGTTGAAGGCGTAACGATAAATAGTATGTATGAAGATAAGACCAAACTGCGTGAAGATGTCGGCGGACAGGAAGATAAAAAACAAACTGCGATTAATTTGGTATATAACGAATATTTCAAGGTTAAAGACGGTAATATCGTTCCTTCTGTAACAGGTCAGCTTAATTATATTCTTAACTACCGTTCTACCGGCAGTACCGTAAGACAACAGTTTTCTGCGGATGAAATTACTAAAAAGGCTGAAGCTCTGCCTGACGGCGAACTTATTGTTAAATCGATTTCGGGCATTACTACAGCAAAAACAAGTTCGTTCAACGGTAAAGACCTCGGTTCAGAACACGATGTGTTGAGAATAGAAATCAACGGTGTAGACCCTGCCGCAATATACAACTTTGCTTATTCCGTTGCGCCTTTACATTATTATTCAGGTAAGTTTGAGGGTGTTGACTACGTTGCGCGCGCAGATAATTACGAAAACGAATCCGTTTCAAACAGGTTCGGTATGGTTTGGGGAAATTCTAATTTCTTCAAGGATGTAATTGACTCTCCCGACAAGAAAATGTTGCCGGTAGGCGCCGGAGCGTATAAAGCAAGAACGGATATTTCTTTCTGGAATATGAGCCGCGCGGCATATGAACGCAACGAGAATTTTACAACCGTCGGTACCGGTATCGAAAATGCAAAAATAAAATATTTGAATTATCAGGTTACCACTGACGACCTGATTCTTAGCTCTCTTATAAAAGGTGAAATAGATTACGGTCAGCCCAACTGTACAAACGATAACGTGCAGGCGATTGCCGATGTTAAACATCTTAATAACCGCAGTTATCTTGCAAACGGTTTCGGTTATGTGGGAATCAACCCTACGTTTATTCCCGAAATGGAAGTAAGGCAGGCAATTATGCTTGCTATGAACCCTCAGAAGTATATTATAGGCGGTTACTACACTTCGCAGTACGCAAGTATGCTTTACAGGCCCACATCAAAAACAAACTTTATTTTTGAACTTGGCGATTCTACGCGTCTTAACAGCGCTTATACTACAAGATACAACAATGTTAAACTTGAATATAATGCGGCAACCGTAAACGATGAAATAGAAAGATTGATGGGTGAAACCGAGTATAAGAAAGAGAACGGTATTTATACCAAAAACGGTACGCCTTTAAAGATAACCTTTACTATTGCAGGTGAAACCTCAGACCACCCCGCATGGCAGATGTTTACGGATGCAAGGGATACGCTCAACGGTTTGGGCTTCGATATCACGGTTAAAACTGATAGAAACGCGCTTATAAGCCTTGCAACAGGTCAGCTTTGGGTTTGGGCAGCTGCTTGGACTTCAGGTATCGACCCCGATATGTATCAGGTTTACCATAAAGACAGTAACGCTACCAGTGTTAAGAACTGGGGTTATCCCGCTATTCTGTCAAACCAGAATCATATGTTTGACAGAGAAAGCGAAATATTAAACGAAATGAGTGAATCTATTGACAAGGCAAGGTCGACAACCATTAAACAGACGCGTGCCAATAATTATATGGATGCGCTCGATCGCGTAATGGATTTAGCTGTTGAACTTCCCACATACCAGAGAAACGATTTGGGCGTATATAACAATACCGTTATCGCCGCGTCTTCTCTCAACAGAGAACCTAGCGCTAACGCAGGGCTCATTTACAAAATTTGGGAACTTGACTACGTCAAATAATAGTCTTCTTAGGAAAATTTATACAAAATGTCAAAAAACAGCTCAATTTTAAAATATGTAATTAAAAGGTTGCTTCTCGCGCTGTTTATCCTTATTGGGGTTTCGCTGATACTTTATATTCTTATAAGGTTAATGCCGCTTAATGTCATTGAGGCTAACTATTATAAAACGCATACAAAGGGAGATGCGGCGGATGAAGCGCAACTTGCTGAAATTCTTGCAAGGTACAATCTGGACGATAAGTCGTTCGGCGGTATTTGCAAGGGTTGGTGGAATTGGATTACTAAGTTCTTTTCGGGCGATTTAGGTCGTACGCTTACAAATAACCGTGACGTCGGCGAAGTCATATTCGAAAACATGGGGGTTTCGTTTGCGGTTTCACTCATTTCGCTCGTATTGGAACTTATTATAGCTATTCCTCTCGGTATTAAATGCGCATGCAACCAATACGGAAAACTCGACTATACCGTTACCGTACTGACGATGATAGGTATTTCGTTTCCGTCGTTCTTCTTTGCAAGTATTATAATAAAAATATTTGCGGTTGATTTGGGTTGGTTCCCTATAAACGGATTAAATACCCCGACGGCGAATTATACGGGTATAATGAATATTTTGGATATGGCGTGGCATATGATTCTGCCTATATTCGTGCTTACTATACTCTCAATCGGGTCGATGATGAGATATACCAGAACGAATACGCTTGAAGTACTAAATGCCGACTATATTCGTACCGCAAGGGCAAAGGGGCTTTCGGAAGGTAAGGTGGTTTATAAACACGCGTTCAGAAACACTTTAATTCCGCTTGTTACTACGCTTGCCGGTATTTTGCCGGGGCTTTTCGGCGGTTCAATGATTGTAGAACAGGTCTTTGCGTTGCCCGGCATAGGAAATATGGCTTATAAACTTACTCAAACAGGCGACGTAACATTTATAATGGGTTACGATATGTTTATTGCAACTTTGACTGTTATAGGCATTTTGTTGACGGATATTATGTACGCCGTAGTTGACCCGAGGGTCAGATTGGGTAAATAGGAGGGTAAAAAAATGGAAGAAAATAAAAAGCCCTCTGTCGAGGAAGTTGAAGCGCTCAATGCGGAAAAAGCGGAAGAAGCTAAGTTTAACGATTTGCACGGGGAAGTGCTTGGCGACAGAGTTAAAGTTCTTTCCCCCGGCAGAACGGTTCTTAAAAGATTTTTCCGTTCTAAGCTTTCGGTTGTAGGGCTTGCAATAATCGTAGCGCTGTTTTTGATATCTTTTATAGGACCTTTGTTTTCGCCTTGGGGCGAGCAGGAAGTGGATAGCACTCCGACTACCATTGTAAACTATACCGAAACAAGGTATATGGATGAGAACGGTGAAATGCATTACGGGTACGATATTGCCGTAATGCACAGCGAAGTAAACAAGAGAGCCGAATTATCGGCTTCGCACTGGCTCGGCACCGATGAAAGCGGTTTTGATATATTTACAAGGCTTATGTACGGCGGAAGAATTTCGCTTACGGTCGGATTTGTAGTTGTATTGCTGGAAACGCTTATAGGTGTAATTTTAGGCGGTTTGGCAGGTTATTTCGGCGGTAAAGTCGATAACGCTATAATGCGAATTACGGATATTCTGTATTGTATACCGCAATTGCCAATAATGCTGATTTTCTACGCTGTATTTAACTCGCTCGGCATTATGTCGATTGCCCGATTATATTATATGTTGGGCATATTGACGCTTATAGGGTGGGCAGGTACTGCGCGGCTTGTAAGAGGACAGATACTTTCGTTAAGAGAGCAGGAGTTTATGCTTGCGGCTAAATGTTCCGGTCTTTCTGTTAAACGTAAAATATTCAAACATCTTATTCCGAACGTTTTGCCTCAGCTCATAGTTTCAATGACATTGGGACTCGGCAGCATAATACTTACAGAGGCAACTCTCGGATTCCTCGGAATAGGCGCGCCCGAAGGCACGGCAACGTGGGGCGCAATGATTCAGTCGGCGGCAAAGAGTACTTATCTGAGTAACTTCCCCAACTTCTGGGTACCGCCCGGCATATGTATTACGCTTGCTATACTTGCGTTTAACTTTGTAGGCGACGGTTTGAGAGACGCTTTTGACCCTAAAATGAAGAGGTAAACAATGTCCGAAGATAAAAATTCAAAAAAATCTCATTATATTTCGGGCGCGGAGTCACGTCGCATTGCAAAAGAAAATGCAAAAGCTACGAAGTATTATGAAAAACGCAAGAAGAGAAAGGTAAAAGAGGAAGAGTTTATAACCCAAATGCAGGACGCTTCTAATATCTTGGAAATCGAAGACCTGCAAACCTATTTCTTTACCGATGCCGGCGTTGTTAAAGCAGTAAACGGCGTTACATTCTCAATACCCGAAGGGTCTACTGTCGGTGTTGTCGGAGAAAGCGGTTGCGGTAAATCCGTAACTTCTCTTTCAACGATGCAACTTGTTCAGGGACCTGCCGGTCAGATTGTCGGCGGTTCAATAAGATTTAAATCAAATTCATACAAACGCGACGCAAAAGGTCAAAAAATTCCCGTTTTTGAGACCGTTAAGGAAGAAAACGGCGAAGAAAAACCTGTTATGGACAAGCGCGGTAAGCCTGTTATTAAGAAAAACGAGCTTGGCGGCAATTTATATGAACGCGAGGAAAGGGTTGTGGATATCGCAAAGATGCCCGTCGAAGCAATGCGCGCTATCAGGGGCAGTGAAATTGCAATGATTTTCCAGGAGCCTATGACTTCCTTGAACCCTGTATTTACGATTGGCAACCAGCTTGACGAAGTCGCGCTACTTCACCTTGAGGGTATCTCTAAAGCGAGGGCGAAAGAGCGTAGCCTTGAGATGCTTAATCTTGTAGGTATGGCGGACCCCGAAAGCATATACAAAAAATACCCCCACGAATTATCGGGCGGTATGCGCCAAAGAGTTATGATAGCTATGGCGCTTCTATGCAATCCGCGCCTTATTATTGCAGACGAGCCGACAACCGCGCTTGACGTTACAATTCAGGCGCAGATTCTCGACTTGCTGAAAGATATTAAAAAGAAGATTAACGGCAGTATAATGCTTATTACGCATGATTTGGGCGTCGTTGCGGAAATGGCCGATTTTGTTGTTGTTATGTACGCAGGCAAAATAATAGAGATGGGTACGGCGGAAGACATTTTCGATAATCCTATGCACCCTTATACAATAGGTTTGCAGAAGAGCAAACCCTCCGTAAACGGCGAAGTAGAATCTCTTTATTGTATTCCGGGATTTGTGCCCAACCCTGTGGATATGCCTGATTACTGTTATTTCAGGGACAGGTGCGACAGGTGCCGCGAAGAATGCGCAGGCGCTTATCCCGAACTTGTGAAAGTTTCGCCTACACACAGCGTTTCCTGTTACCTTTACCAATCGATGAGCGAGAAGAAGGAGGTCTGATATGTCTGAAAACGAGAACAGCGTAGTGGATTTAAATCAGTCAGAACAGCCTTTGCTTGAAGTAAACGATTTAAAACAGTATTTCGTTGTTGCAAGCACGCTTTTCGGTAGACCTACTAAATATCTTAAAGCAGTTGACGGAGTTTCGTTTAAACTTAAAAAAGGTAAAACTTTGGGTATAGTGGGCGAGTCCGGCTGCGGAAAAACGACCATGGGCAGAACCATTTTGCGCCTTTACGACGTTACGGGCGGAGAAATCAAGTTCAAGGGTCAAGAAGTTTCCAAAATCAAAAACAGGGAATTCAACAAACTGCGCCCCAATATGCAGATGATTTTCCAAGACCCTTATGCAAGCCTTTCTCCCAGACTTACAGTCGGTGAAATAATCGGCGAAGCGGTCAGGGAACATAAAATTGTACCCAAAAGCGAATATCACGATTATATTTTAAGCGTGATGAAAATGTGCGGACTTCAACCGCATTATTACGAAAGATATCCGCATGAATTTTCCGGCGGACAGAGACAGAGAATTTGTATTGCCCGTGCGCTTGCGCTGAAACCCGATTTGGTCATCTGTGACGAACCTGTATCCGCGCTTGACGTGTCAATACAGGCGCAGATAATAAACATGCTTAAAGACCTGCAAAAGGAATTAGAGCTTACCTACGTCTTTATTTCTCACGATTTGTCCGTTGTAAAGCATATATCTGACGAAGTAGGTGTAATGTATCTCGGCAGTATGGTTGAATACGGCAGTAAAGAAGCAATATTCAACAATACTTTGCACCCTTATACTAAGGCTTTGTTTTCCGCTGTACCTGTGCCCAATCCGCACATTAAAATGAACAGAATAATTTTGAAAGGCGATATTCCTTCACCTGTTAATCCTCCTAAGGGTTGTAAATTCCATACGCGTTGCGAACATTGTATGGAAGTTTGCGAAAAGGTTAAACCTATTTACAAAGAGGTTGAAGAGGGACACTTCTGCGCATGTCATCTTTATAACACTCCAGAAGATAACGAGTGGTGCAAAGAGCAGATTAAAAAAGCCGAAGAGCTTGAAAGAATTACCGCGATAGCAAAAGATTATATAAAAGTCTTTAAAAAGAAAGACAACTCGGCTGAAAAAACGGTACAGAACACGGAAAATACTGTGGAACAAAAGGAGAATAATGGCGAAGAAGAAGCCTGACGAAGAACTCGATACAACAACGAGCTTTGCGGATATGAACGTGGAAGGATTCCGATGGTATAATCCGTCCGCAAAAAAAAATAAAGATATGAAAAAAGTAAAAACCAAGGTTACGGGCAAAGAGTACCGTGCAATGGTTTGGGGCGCGTTCAAAGCGATTGCTCCGTTTATCTTTATTTCAATCGTTG
>Ga0224483_100210_pt1 | contig 16552 bp, 13 predicted proteins | sample hydfratestSal1_FD_181453 | JGI IMG/M metagenome (GOLD analysis project Ga0224483, IMG submission 181453) | Metatranscriptome of mouse feces microbial communities from Columbus University, Ohio, United States - Sal1 (Metagenome Metatranscriptome) ... | reverse complement strand
GATTGCGCAAATATTGTGCAACGTTGCTCTAAAAATATTAATGTTTTTCAAATGGGAGGGAAACAGATATGAAGAAAAAACTTTTAGGCGTATTACTTTGCGTAGCAATGTCTGCAAGTATGTTAGCCGGCTGCGGCGGGAATAACAAGGCAGACAACAAACAGGAAGCAGGCGACGACGCCAATGCAGGCGACGACGCGAACGCAGGCGACGACGCTAATGCAGGCGATGACGCTAACGCAGGCGACGACGCTAATGCAGGTGATGACGCTAACGCAGGCGGAGATGAGAACACATTGAATGTATGGTGTTGGGATCCAAAGTTTAACATCTATGCTATGGAAGAAGCTGGTAAGATGTATCAGAAAGACCATCCAGATTTCAACCTGAACGTAGTTGAGACCCCTTGGGATGATATCCAGAAGAAATTGACTACAGCAGCAACAGGCGGCGCCCTTGACACCCTGCCAGACATTATGCTGGTTCAGGATAATGCATTCCAGAAGAATGTAATTTCTTTCCCGGAAGCATTTACAGATTTAACAAGCAGCGGAGTTGATTTCAGCCAGTTTGGTGAAGCTAAGACAGCATACTCTGTAGTTGATGGCAAGAATTATGGCGTTCCGTTTGACAACGGCGCAGTGGTAGCTTGCTATAGGACAGACTTCTTGGAAGAAGCTGGGTTTAAAGTAGAAGACTTTACAGACATTACATGGGATGATTATCTTGAAAAAGGTAAGGTTGTCCTGGAAAAGACAGGTAAGCCATTACTTTCCTGCCAGTCTACAGAATCTGACGTTATCATGATGATGCTTCAGTCTTGCGGCGCTTCCCTCTTTGATGAAGAAGGAAAGCCAAACATGGTAGGCAATGAATCCTTGAAGAAAGTTATGGAGACATATCAGCAGTTAGTTGAAACTGGCGTTTGCAAGCTGGTAAATAGCTGGGATGAATATGTACAGACCCTTACAACAGAAACTGTTGCAGGCACAGTCAATGGGTGCTGGATTATGGCTTCCATCCAGTCTGCAGATGACCAGAGCGGAAAATGGGCATTGACTAATATGCCGAAACTGGTAGGCGTTGAAGGCGCTACAAACTACTCTAACAACGGTGGTTCCTCTTGGGCGGTAACCAGCAACTGCAAGAACACAGAGCTTGCTTTTGATTTCCTGAAAACTACATTTGCAGGAAGCATTGAATTATATGAAAATATCCTTCCAAGCTCTGGCGCTTTAGCTACATATTTGCCGGCAGGCGATTCTGACGTATATGGCGAGCCTTCTGAATTCTACGGCGGGGATGCTGTATTTAAGAAAATTACTGAATATGCAGGGCAGATCCCAAGCAACAACACTGGCGTATATTACTATGAAGCGCGTGACGCTATCGCAACCGCTATCCAGAACGTAGTGGGCGGTTCTGACATTGACACAGAGCTTGAAATTGCACAAAGCACAGTAGAAGGTTTAATGGAGCAGTAAAACTATAAGCGCTACTCAATAACTTGGGCAGTGGAAGCGCAGCCATCGCTACAATTATGTAGGGCGGCTGTATGAAAAAACAGTTCGGGGGCAGCAAACGCTGTCCCCGGCTGAAACTAAAGGGGGTAAATATGTGAGTCAGGCAAGTGAACCCAAGAAGAAAAAAATGTCGTTAAGCAAACGGCAAAATCTGACCGGCTGGGCCTTCTTAACGCCGGCAACGCTTATGATTGCAGTTATGAGCTTCTGGCCCATGATCCAGGCCTTTATCTTGTCTTTCCAGAAAGGGAAGGGAAATAATTTAAGGTTTGCTGGAATTGACAATTATGTCAGGATGTTTGGGGACAAAGTTTTTATGACGTCCCTTTGGAATACATTTTTCTATTTGATTATTCAAGTGCCGATTATGTTGATTTTAGCGTTAATCCTGGCACAGATGTTGAATAATAAAAGCCTCAGGTGCAAAGGTTTGTTCCGCACCGCAATTTTCCTGCCATGTGCTACGTCACTGGTTTCTTATGCAATTATCTTCCGATCCCTGTTTGGTGTGGATGGATTTATCAATTCAATTTTGATTAAATTTGGGATTTTAAACACAGGTTATAATTTCTTAGGAAATGCCGGCAGTGCAAAAGCTGTTATTATTATAGCATTGATATGGAGATGGACCGGATATAATATGGTATTTTACCTTTCCGGATTACAGAATATAGAGTATTCCGTATATGAAGCGGCCAAAATTGACGGGGCGAACCCTTTACAGACCTTCTTCAAGATTACGGTTCCGCTGTTGAAGCCTACAATCCTTCTGACAGCAATTATGTCAACAAATGGTACATTGCAGTTGTTCGATGAATCTTTGAACTTGACCAAGGGCGGGCCTTCCAATGCTACCATTACCATGTCGCATTACATATACAATGTATCCTTTAAATATGTGCCGAACTTTGGATATGCGGCGGCAATGTCTTTCCTGATCTTTATTCTGGTGGCAATTTTGGCATTTATTCAGATGAAAGTAGGTGATAAGCGTGACTAAAACAAAAAGAGCCAATGCGTTAATGTATGTTGTTTTGATCATTGTATCACTGATATCAGTATTCCCGCTTTATTGGATGCTGATAGCAGCTACCAATAAGAGCGTGGATGTAACTAGAGGGAAGCTGCTGCCAGGCACGGCGTTTATGGATAACTGGAAAGCGTTATTTGCCAATTCGCCCGTGCAGGAGGCAATGATAAATTCTTTTAAATATGCAATATTGCTTACAATCTGTGCTTTGGTGATTTGTTCCCTGGCAGGTTATGGGTTTGAGATTTACTATGATAAAGGGAAAGACGCTGTATTTTCAATTTTGCTTATGGCAATGATGGTTCCTTTTGTTGCAACGATGATTCCTTTGTTCCGTATGTTTTCGGACGCAAAACTTTTGGATACCACATTGGGCTTTATCCTGCCAACGATTTCTACGCCTATGATTATCATGATGTTCCGGCAAAGCGCCAGGAGCTTCCCGCATGATATTATTGAGGCGGCTAGGATTGACGGGTTAAATGAATTTCAGATTTTCTTCCGGATGTTTATCCCTACCATGCGTTCCACTTACGCAGCAGCTATGACCATTACATTTATGAATGCATGGAACAATTATTTATGGCCAAAGGTAATTATGCTGCAGGATACCAGTATTACCATGCCAATGTTGGTGGCGAACTTGACAGAGGGCTATGTGACAGATTACGGTGTATTGATGTTAGCCGTTTTGCTGTGCAGCCTGCCAACCATTATTGTGTTCTTCGTATTGCAGAAGAGCTTTGCAGAAGGTATTACAGGTGCGGTGAAGTAATTTAATATTTGAATACAGGTAGTTTGTGTATATTGGGGCTGTCGCATTAGACGTTATACATACAAGATGTGGTTTCGTAGTGAGGTTTCGTACTGCAGGTCTTGTAGATGTTTCTCTGAATGCTGCAGCCCCATCTAACAGTAAATAATGAAATAATATTGGAGGTAGCGTATGCAGCAGTTTGGTTACGAAAAAGTGAAAGACCCTTTATTTTTTAAGGAAAATACGTTGGAAGCCCATTCTGACCATGTTAGTTATGGGTCTTTGGAAGAGTTAGAAGAGGGAGTCAGCAGGTTCCGTTATTCCCTGGACGGCCCCTGGAAATTTTCCTATGCCAAGAATTATGGCTCTGTGGTCCCGGGGTTTGAGCGGATGGAATATGATTGCAAATCCTGGGCGGATATCAGGGTTCCAGCACATATTCAGATGGAGGGGTATGACAGCCCTCAGTATGCCAACGTGCAGTATCCCTGGGATGGGAGGGAACAGATTGAGCCAGGGGAAATCCCGTCTTATTTTAACCCAGTTGCCAGCTACGTTAAATATTTTTCGGTTCCAGAATCTATGGAAGGGAAGCCTGTCTATATTTCATTCCAGGGTGTGGAAAGCGGCATGGCATTGTGGCTGAATGGGTCCTACGTAGGATATAGTGAAGACAGCTTCACCCCCTCTGAATTTGAGCTGACCCCATACTTGGCAGAAGGGGAGAATAAGCTGGCGGTGCAGGTGTTTAAATGGACAGCGGGAAGCTGGTGCGAAGACCAGGATTTCTTCCGGTTTTCTGGCATTTACCGGAGCGTATATTTGTATACTGTGCCAGAAGCGCATATCCAGGATATCAAAGTTAAGACTTTGTTAGACGGCCAGTACCAGGATGCAGACCTGGAAGTCTCCTTAAAAGGCGTAGGCAAAGGGAAGGTTTCCCTGACATTAAAGGGCAGTGAAGGCGTTACAGCACAGGCAGAAATAGAGTTGGGAACAGATGTTATGGTGAAAATTCCGGTGAAAAGGCCAGCCCTTTGGAGCGCGGAAGAGCCGAATTTATATGAACTGCTGTTAGAAGTGAAGAATGAAAAGGGAGAAACCGTGGAAGTGGTTTCCCAGATGGTAGGGTTCCGCCGGTTTGAGATGATTGGCAATATTATGCACATCAATGGAAAGCGGATTGTATTCAAAGGCGTGAACCGCCATGAATTCAGTTCTAAAACAGGGCGCGCAGTTTCCGATGAAGAAATCCTGTTGGATATTATGACCATGAAACGGAATAATATCAACGCGATAAGGACCTGCCACTACCCGGATGATTCTAGAATCTATGGGCTTTGCGACAAATATGGTTTGTATATGATTGCAGAGAGCAATCTAGAGAGCCATGGCTCCTGGGACCCAATTATTAAGGGGAGGGCAGGCTTAGACGCGGCTGTGCCAGGAGACCGCTTAGAATGGCAGCCGATGATGCTGGACCGTATCAATTCTTGTTACCAGAGGGACAAAAACCATCCGGCAATCGTAATCTGGTCATGCGGGAATGAAGCTTTTGGCGGGCCAGTCCTTTATGAAATGTCCCAATTGTTCCGGAAACTGGATGATACCAGGCTGGTGCATTATGAAGGGGTTTTCAATGACCGCAGATATAACGGCACCAGCGATATGGAAAGCCAGATGTACCCTTCCGTAGAGGATATTAAGGGCTTCCTTGCAAAGGACAAGAGCAAGCCTTTTATCTGCTGCGAGTATACCCATGCTATGGGCAATTCCTGCGGGGCAATGCATAAGTATACCGATTTGACAGATACCGAGCCATTGTATCAGGGCGGCTTTATCTGGGATTATATTGACCAGTCTATTGAAAAAAAAGACCGATATGGAAAGAAATTCCAGGCGTATGGCGGAGACTTTGGGGAACGTCCCTGCGATTATAATTTCAGTGGGAATGGGATTGTCTATGGCGGCGAACGGGACGAGTCCCCCAAAATGCAGGAAGTGAAATTCAATTACCAGAACATTACTGCCGAGGTTTCCAAAGATAGCGTGGCAGTAAAGAATAAAAACCTTTTCTTGGACACAAGCCATTTTGACTGTGTAGTGCTTCTGGAGAAAGAAGGGAAATTGCTCAAGCAGGCCAGCCTTATAACAAATGTGGCTCCGCTTAGTGAAGGGACATATAGCCTTCCTGTAACGGTGCCAGAGAAGCCAGGCGAGTATGTGGTGACAGTTTCCTTCCGGCTGAAAGAAGCCGAGGACTGGGCGCCGGTAGGGCATGAAGTTGCTTTTGGGCAGGCTGTATTTCAGGTAGAAGGTCAGTCCAAAGAAGTTACAGACGAAATCACTGTTGTGAAAGGCAAGCTGAATATTGGCGTGCGGGGGCAGAACTTTGAATGTTTGTTCAGCACCTTAAACAGCGGGCTTGTCTCCTACCGTTATGGCGGCAGGGAATTGATAGAGAAAATCCCAATGCCCAATTTCTGGCGAGCGCCGATTGACAATGACTGTGGGAATAATATGATGGGCCGATATGCCCAGTGGAAAATTGCAAGCTTATACTTAAGGCCGGATGAAGCTTATACCGAATGCCCTGAGTTAGAAGAAAAAGAGCATAGCGCAGTGGTCACATACCATTATACCATGGCGACTACGCCGGCAAGCAAATGCCGCCTTTCCTATGAAGTATTTGGGGATGGGACAATAACCACCACCTTGTCCTATGACCCAGTAAAAGAACTTGGGGATATGCCGGAATTTGGCGTGATATTCAAGTTCAATGCAGATTATGAAAATGTGGAATGGTACGGAAATGGGCCGGCGGAGACTTATGCAGACCGGAAGCACGGGGCAAAATTAGGCGTTTACCGCAATAAAGTGCAGGACAACCTGGCAAAATACTTAGTGCCTCAGGAGTGCGGGAACAAAACGGAAGTGCGCTGGGCAAAAATTACGGACCAATATGGAAAAGGAATCCTGTTTACTGGGGATAAGATGAATTTTTCCGCACTGCCTTATACGCCCCATGAGATGGAATGCGCAATGCACCCTTATGAGCTTCCAGAAGTGCATTATACAGTGGTTCGGGTATCCTCCCAGCAGATGGGCGTTGGCGGCGATGACAGTTGGGCGGCGAAAGTCCATCCAGAATATTTGATTGATGTAAGCAAACCAATGGAATTTACATTTAGCTTTAAAGGGCTGATATAAAGGAGGAAGAAAAATGGATAAATTTGTCGTAAACATTATCCACCGCCCGGAAATGGTGCCGGAATATGCAGAAAAAGTGACTGGGCATGGGAAAGCGGAGGATATTGGGAGGAAGGCGCTGCTGACGGAATCTTTGGATATCTTTAAGGCGCAGCAAAGGCTTGCCCATGAAAACGGTTTAAAGACAACGATACAGATGACATACGCCAGCTTGTTTAACGAAGAAGCAGTTGCCCTTGCCAAAGCAGACCATGAAGCATATGGGGATGAAATTGCCCTTTCTCTGCTGGGGCTGCCCTGTAAAGAATTTCGTGAGAAATATAAGACCAAAGATTTCTGTATCTGGATGTTTTCCATGGAAGATAAAAAATCCATAGTTGACGATATTTTTGCAAAATTCCACGAAACCTTCGGGTTTTACCCAGAATCTACAGGCTCCTATTACCTGGATGCGGATTTAACGAATTATATTAAGGAGAAATATCCCTCTGTAAAATGCGCGGTGGCAACCTGCTGGGAAGAAGGGCCGAAAGCATACCATACCTGTAACAACTCCTGGTATACGTTGTTTGACGGCGGCCCCTGGGCGCCTTGGATCCCCTCTAAGCAGAATACCCATGCCCCGGCAGCGAATAAAGAGGAAGACAGCGGGATTGTGGCAATCCCCCATTTGTCCAGGGACTTGATTGCCTGTTATGATGGGAATGGGTCTAATTTTGGGACACATCCCCAGAATGTGCTTCGCGGCATGATCTATGACAGCAAGACTTGGGAATACCCCTATATGTATAACCTGATTGACCAGTACCGCTCCCTGGAAAAATACAACAATGGCTATGCTTACAATATGATGTTCGTAGGGCCTGCCTGGATGAATAAGATGGGGCGTTGGGAAGCGCCTTATGAGCTGTTGGAGAAATCTTATTCTGATGGCTGCGCATATTATGGCAAGCTGAAAAAAGAAGGCAAGCTGATTGACATGACTATGGCAGAGTTTGCAGATTATTACCGGGAGAAAAAAAGCTATACAGAACCAGAATGCGCGCTGTGGCGCGATATCTTGTATGGGTCTGACAAGCAGTTGTTTTGGTACTGCGACCCGTTTATGCGCGCCTGCGTCAATATGGACCAGGGCGGGGCGATTGTGGATTTACGTCCTTATGCGGCGAAATTGGAATGGCCGGTAGGGATTGGGACGAAACATGTGCAGGACGCTTCCTACCCATTCCTAATTCAGGAAAAATACCGGGCAGGCTATTTCACCCATTACGCTGGGGAAGGGACAGTAAGGAGCGCGAAGCTGTCTTACAATGGGGAAGAAGTGGACCTTTGCCTGTGCCGTACCAAAGCCCACTTTTCACAGGAAGGCAATACCAGGACCTTAACGCTGGATCCTGTGGATATTGAATTCTATGATTTGGCAGTAAAGCTTCAGACAAAGATTTATTTTGAAGAGGCAAGCTCCAATATTAAGATTGAACGCACGGTCTTAGGAATGAGCAACCCAGAAGCGAAAGTGGAGCTGAATGAGTATATGGTGGCATGTTATGGGACTACGGAATATCCAGAAGACATGACAGGAATCACCTTGAAATGTGAGGGGAGCGAAGAAAAATCCATTGCTTATGAATATAAATGCAGGGAGGAGCAGCTTGCCGGGGCGGACGCGGTGAGCGCAGTGGTCCCAGCCATAGGGACAAAGGTATCCCTGACCGCATCCCACAAAGATGCGGTGGGATACGTTAGGGAAGGGTATGCGTTCTCCCCAATGTTCACATTAGGCTACACAAAAACAATATCAGATAAGGAGGTATTTGCGACATGGCTCAATCTGGAAAAGGCAAATTAAATTATAGATGCCCCTCCTGTTTTATGAGGGATTTGGACATTGATATGTTCTATGATAAAGATAAGGATGAATATTATTGCATCCGCTGCCAGTATACCGGGAATGAAAAAGACGTGCTGGAGAAAAATGAGATGGTGCGCTTCCGTTACCGCGCGATGTCAGAACGTATCACAAAATTTGATTTTGATTAACTTCCCTGCCTGGTCGGGGGCAGGGTTTCATAACATAAAAGGGAATGTGCTATGGGAAATGATTTGAAAACAAAGTTTATCAAAGGAGTGGATATTTCTACCTTGCCGGAATTAGAGCGGCTAGGGGCGAAATTCTATGATATAGACGGGGATGAAAGGAATCCTTTGGCAATCCTCCAGGAGCATGGCGCCAATGCCGTCCGCCTCCGTCTCTGGAACCATCCATATTCTAAAGATGGGGAGCCTTACGGGGCTGGGACAAATGACTTAGAAACCACGTTGGAGCTGGCGAAGCGGGTAAAAGAACGCGGGATGGATGTGCTGCTGAACCTGCATTACAGTGATTTTTGGGCGGACCCAGGGAAGCAGATTAAGCCCAAGGCATGGTATGATTTTACTGGGAAACGTTTGGAATCTGCGGTATATGACCATACAGTGGCAGTGCTGCGGGAATTTCAGCGGGAAGGCATAGCGCCAGATATGGTGCAGGTGGGCAATGAGCTGTCCAATGGGCTTTTGTGGCCTGACGGGAAGGCGCCGGATTATGAGAATATTGCCATGCTGGTCAATGCCGGGATACATGGGGTGAAGGATATTGAGCCAGATGTCCCCATTATGATCCATCTGGACAATGGCGGCAATAACGCCCTGTACCGGGAGTGGTTTGACAGTTATTTTGAAAATGATGGCGAAGACTTTGATGTCATCGGCTTATCTTACTACCCATTCTGGCATGGATCCCTGGCAGATTTGGAGCATAATATGCATGACATTGCTTCCCGTTACCACAAAGACCTTGTGGTGGCGGAAGTGTCCATGGGCTATACTATGGAGGATTATGCCTCTTATGAAAAATTAGAGCCTTCCCAGCGAAAAGGCATGGCGACAAAGCCTGAGCTGGTGGCAAAAATTGATTACCCAATGACAAAGCAGGGGCAGGCGGATTTTATGGAAGACTTTATGCGCCGTGTGGCAAATGTGCCAGGCGGCCATGGGAAAGGGTTCTTTTATTGGGAGCCGGCATGGATCCCGGTGCCGGGGAGCGGATGGGCGACGGAAGCTTCCCTGAAATATATGAAAGACCCAGGGCCTTGCGGGAATGAGTGGGCCAACCAGGCGTTGTTTGATTATGAAGGCAGGCCGCTGCCTGCGCTGGAAACCATTAAAAAATTTAAAAAGTAACAGAAAATGCTGGCGCCGCTGCAAATTGAGTCTATGGAATTTGCAGCGGCGCCCTTTTTTTTTGCAGATATTAATGATAAAATAGGGGGCGGTTGTGGATGTTGCCAGAAGTCAAATATCCCGCAGAAAGCTGGGGCTGGCCTAGCTTGTTCTTCCCACCCCAAGGGGCGGGGTATTTGACCCTCGCGGCATTCGCCAAATATCCGCGCGGGCGCGGCTGCTTGGCTCATTGCTCGCGGGAATAAATGAAGGAGGGTTCTATGATTTCAAAACAGATGCAGCAGGAAGTGGCAGGCAGCTCTGCCATACGCGCCATGTTCCTGGAAGGGAAAGAGCTGGCAGGGCGGATAGGGGCGGAGAATGTGTATGACTTTAGCCTAGGGAACCCTATGACGCCAGTTCCAGAGTGTTATAACCAGGCAATTATAGAAGCAGTGCGGACAGAAAGCTCCATGGAGCTTCATGGATATATGGACAATGCAGGTTATGAAAAGACACGGCAGGCAGTGGCCGATAACTTAAACCAGCGGTTTGGGACGGAATTTGAGGCGAAGCATATTGTAATGACAGTTGGCGCTGCAGGCGCTTTGAACGTGGTGTTTAAGACGATTTTAGACCCAGGGGACGAGGTGCTGGCGCTGGCGCCTTATTTTGGGGAATACCGTGGGTATGTGGCGAACCACCAGGGGGTTTTACGGGAAGTAAAGCCAGATATCCCTTCTTTTCAGCCGGATTTGGCGGATTTGGAATCAAAAATCACAGAGAAAACCAAAGCGCTTATCCTCAATAACCCAGTAAACCCTACAGGGGTGGTTTATTCGGAAAAGACCATCCAGGGCATTGCCGCTATATTGGAGGAAAAGCAACAGGAGTACAACCATGAGATTTACCTGGTGTCGGATGAGCCGTACCGGGAACTTGTGTATGATGGGGAAGAGGCGCCCTTTTTGACAAAATATTATGACAACGCATTCATCACCTATTCTTTCAGCAAATCCCTTTCCATCCCTGGGGAACGGATAGGTTATATTGCAGCCTGCCCCTGGATGGCAGAATGCGCCCAGGCAGTCCAGGGGCTATCCGTGGCCAACCGGATTTTGGGCTTTGTGAACGCCCCATCCCTGATGCAGAAGGCATTGGTAAAAGCGATAGATGCCAGGACGGACGTGGATTATTATGACAGGAACCGCCAATTAATTTATGGGAAACTGACCGAATTAGGGTTCACGTGCGTTAAGCCCCAGGGCGCGTTTTACCTGTTTATCCAGTCCCCGGACAAGGATGAGAAAAAGTTTGTGGAGGCGGCAAAAAAACACAATATCCTGTTGGTGGGGGGGAGTTCCTTTTCCTGCCCTGGTTATGTAAGGCTTGCTTATTGTGTTTCTTATGAAATGATTGAGCGTTCCCTGCCGGCGTTTGAAAAGCTGGCAGAAGAATATCGGAGGGATTTGAGATGATGCCATGGGAAAAAAATATAAGGAAGGTAGTTCCCTATACGCCTGGTGAGCAGCCAAAATGTACAAAGTTAATTAAATTAAACACCAATGAAAACCCTTACCCGCCTTCCCCTAAGGTGGCAGAAGCGCTAAAGGGATTGGATATGGGCAGCCTGCGGAGGTACCCTGACCCTGCGGCAAGTGTATTGGTTCAGGAATTGGCAGGATATTATGGCGTATCGGAGCGGCAAGTGTTTGTGGGGGTTGGCTCAGATGATGTGCTGGCAATGAGTTTTTTGGCGTTTTTTAACAGTGGGAAGCCTATTTTGTTCCCAGATATCACGTATTCTTTTTATAATGTATGGGCAGAGCTGTTCCGTATCCCTTACGAATGCCCGCCCCTGGATGGGGATTTCCAGATTTGCACTGAGGATTACTTAAAAGATTGCGGCGGCATTGTCATCCCGAACCCTAACGCCCCCACAGGGGTGGAAAAGAGCCTTGGGGAGCTGGAAGAGATTATTGCGGGGAATCCAGAGGTAATTGTAATAATTGATGAAGCATATATTGACTTTGGAGGGGAATCTGCGTTATCATTACTCCCGAAGTATGAGAACCTGCTGGTGGTCCAGACTTTTTCCAAATCTAGGAGCCTTGCGGGCATGAGGATTGGGTATGCCATTGGGAATGAAAAGCTGATTGGGTATTTGAATGATGTGAAATATTCCTTTAATTCCTATACCATGGATGCCACGGCTTTGGCGGCAGGTGTGGAAGCAGTCAGGGACGATACATATTTCAAGGAAACCTTGCAGAAAATAATTAATACAAGGGAACGTACCAAAAAAGAGCTGCGGAGGCTGGGGTTTTCTTTTCCAGATTCCAAAAGCAATTTCATTTTTGCAACCCATTCCAGATGCCCGGCGGAAAAGTTATTTCACGCGTTAAAACAGGCAGGTATCTATGTACGCTATTTTTCAAAGCCAAGAATCAGCGACTATCTGCGGATTTCCATTGGGACTAATCAGGAGATGGATGAATTGATACGTTTTCTGGAACACTATTTAGGAGAGGGCTTATGATTAAAATGATTTTAAAGGGCGTTGTAATCGGGGTGGCGAATATTATACCCGGCGTCAGCGGCGGCACCATGGCGGTATCTATGGGAATATACGATAAGATGATCCATGCGGCCACCCATCTTTTGTCAGAATTTAAGAAAAGCATGAAAATCCTGATCCCCATTGTGGTTGGGGCGGTAATCGGCATCGTTGCGCTGGCGCGGATGATAGAGATTATGTTTGAGAAAATCCCATTCCAGACAAATCTGCTCTTTATCGGGCTGATTGTGGGAGGGCTTCCAGCCATTGCCCGGAAAGTAAAAGGAAAAAGCATAAGGCTTGGGCATTTGCTGTCCTTCCTTATATTTTTTGTGGTTGTGGCAGGGCTGGCAATCCTGGGCGAACAGGAAGGGGCGGCGGCAGATTTAAGCTTTAGCCTGCTGAATGTGGTGAAATTATTTGGCGTTGGCATTGTGGCGTCTGCAACTATGGTAATACCTGGGGTCAGCGGCTCCATGATGTTGATGCTGATGGGGTATTATAACCCTGTTTTATCGGAAATTAATGGGTTTATTGACAATTTGCTGGATTTCAATGTGCCGGGGATTTTGGATGGGTGCCTGGTGTTAGTGCCTTTTGGGCTCGGCGTGGTATTTGGTATTTTTGCCATTGCCAAAATAATTGAAATTGTATTTGAAAAATTCCCAGAACATGCTTACTGGGCAATTATCGGGCTAATTGTGGCTTCCCCTGTCGCTATTTTGGTGATGAACGGTTTTGGGGCAATTAATTTGGTGACTGTCTTAACAGGGGTGGCAGCCTTGGCGGCAGGTGTGGTGATTGCGCTGAAATTAGGGGAAGAGTGAAGCGGATGGCGGAATATGCAGGATTGTTTTATCTGGCGGCGGTGAACTTGGCAGGGCTTTCCTTGATGGGGCTGGACAAATGGAAGGCAAAGCACAAAAGATGGCGGATATCAGAAAAAGCTTTGTTTGGGGTAGCGGCTGTTGGCGGGAGCCTTGGGGCTTGGGCAGGGATGTATGCATTCCGCCATAAGACCAGGAATTGGCGCTTTACGGTGGGGATCCCATTGATCTTTGCCATTCAGGTTGCCGCAGCCTGGCTATTGACATTTGCAAAATAACATAATATCATGGAACAGTTGGAGCATACATATCATATAGAGAAAGGAAATGAACCTATGTACTCATTTGATGAAGTGAAAAAAGCAGACCCAGAAGTAGCTCAGGCCATTACGGATGAAATGGAGAGGCAGAACAGCCATATCGAGCTGATTGCTTCTGAAAACTGGGTCAGCAAGGCAGTTATGGCAGCTATGGGAAGCCCGATGACTAATAAATATGCAGAAGGGTATCCAGGAAAAAGGTATTATGGCGGGTGCGAATGCGTGGATGTGGTGGAAAACCTTGCCCGAGAACGCGCAAAAAAACTTTTTGGCTGCGAATACGCCAATGTGCAGCCACATTCCGGCGCCCAGGCAAATATGGCCGTGCAGTTCGCTATGTTGGACCCTGGGGATACGGTGATGGGGATGAACCTGGACCATGGCGGACACCTTACCCATGGAAGCCCTGTGAATTTTTCTGGCACATACTTCCATATCGTGCCATATGGAGTCAATGACGAAGGGTTTATTGATTATGATAAAGTAAGGGAAATTGCGCTGGAATGTAAGCCGAAATTAATCATTGCTGGCGCAAGCGCATATGCAAGGACTATTGATTTTAAGCGGTTCCGTGAAATAGCAGATGAGGCTGGCGCATATTTAATGGTGGATATGGCCCATATTGCAGGGCTGGTGGCGGCAGGGCTTCATCCAAGCCCCATCCCATATGCCCATGTGGTGACCACGACCACCCATAAGACGCTGCGCGGGCCCCGTGGCGGCATGATTTTGGCAAGCCAGGAAATGGCGGATAAATTTAATTTTAACAAAGCAATTTTCCCAGGCACCCAGGGCGGGCCGCTGATGCATGTAATTGCAGCAAAAGCAGTTTGCTTCCAAGAGGCATTGGAGGATAGCTTCCAGAAGTACCAGCAGAATATTGTGAAAAATGCCCAGGCTTTGGCAAAAGGGCTAATGGACAGAGGGGTCAAGCTGGTTTCCGGCGGGACGGACAACCATCTGATGCTGGTAGATTTAACACCTTATGGGCTGACTGGCAAGGAGATGGAGAAATTACTGGACTCTGTGAACATTACCAGCAATAAGAATACTATCCCAAATGACCCTAAATCCCCATTTGTGACTAGTGGAATCCGGTTGGGTACCCCTGCAGTCACATCCAGAGGGTTTAACGAAGAAGATATGGACCAAGTGGCAGAATGCATTGCCAGAATGGTGAAAGAAGGCGAAGCAGCTTCCGAAGAAGTGCGTGCCATGGTAAAAGGTTTGACCGATAAATATCCCCTTGGCTAAGGAGGGGTAAAAGGGCCCTGCATCGCAGGGCCCTTTTTGTCTTATAGGAAATTCCTTCGGATTTACCAAAAAATAAAAAACAATTATCGTACCGCGGCGAGCAGCCATGGCTGTCTTTTATCTATGCCTGCGCAGCCGGAAACTATGTACAGATACTTTCAATTCTTCTGATTGGCTTTGCAGTTCTTTTGCAGAAGCCGCGGATTTCTCAGCAGTGCTTGCATTGGTCTGGACAACGCCTGCAATCTGTTCCATCCCTGCCTTTAATTGGTGCAACGCCTGGGATTGCTGCATTGCGGACCCAGCAATATGCTCTATTAAATCTGTGGCCTGTTTTGCGCCTACTACCACGTCGGCAAGGGCGCTGGTCGTTTCAGAAGTCAGGGAAGTCCCCTGGCGGATCATTCGGATAGAGTTCTCTATCAGTTCCGTGATATCTTTTGCGGAGGCGGAACTCTTATTAGCAAGGCTTTGCACTTCTTCCGCTACCACGGCAAACCCTTTTCCGGCCTCTCCGGCGCGGGCTGCTTCCACCGCGGCATTTAATGCCAGGATATTAGTCTGGAAGGAGATATCCTCAATGGTCTTAATAATGCCGCCAATTTCCTGGGAAGCGTTAGAGATATCCTCCATAGCGGCAGTCAGGTCGCCCATTTTCTCATTGCTGGCAAGCAAAAGGGTTGCTGCCTCCGTGGAGCATTTCTGGGCGGTGCCTGCATCGGAAGAGGTAAGGTCCACTTGGGTGGAAAGCTCTTGTATGCTGGCAGAAAGTTCCTGGACAGCAGAGGCCTGGGCTACAGCCCCGCTAGATAAAATCTGTGCGTCCGAAGCCATTTTCCTGGATTCTTCTGACACATGCTCTGCAGTCAGGTTAATGCGGGAGAGGGCAGTGTTCAGGGAGTCCACAATCTGGCGCATGGCGTCTTGGATGGGCAAAAATTCGCCTCGGTAGTCATCGCCAATGGTAAGGTCCATATTTCCCTGCGCCATCTCAGACAGTTTGGAATCAATATCATGGATGTATTTTTTCAATTCCCGTTTTGTTTCATGGATGGATTCTACCAGCATCCCAATTTCGGAAGTGCTGGATTTCAGAGGGAATTCAGCAGAGAGGTTCCCTTTGGAGATTTCCCCCATTTGGTCCCGCACCGCAATGACAGGGCGCAGCACACGGTGTTTTGTGATAAACATAATTAAGAGCTGAATAATTGCCACTACAATCAAAGCGGCAAACATCGTTGCCTGGATAAATTTGGACTGGCGGCCTAATGTTTCTAATTGTGCTTGCGTCCTGGTATCCAGTGCGTCCAGGAATTGTTCCTTCAATGAATTGATCTGGGCAATCGAGGTATCGTATTCTGTGCCGTACACATAATCAATAGCTTCCTGCATCTTTCCCGCCTGTACATTTTTCATTGCCTCTTCTTCTAAAGGAACTAAATTGTTGGAAAGGCTGGACATGTCGTCAATCATTTTTTGCTCTTCCTGCGTGATGCCGATTTCCTGCATGGCGGCAACCCCTTTGTCACGGTTTTGCAGTGTGTTGACCTCATTCCAATAATTGTCGTAATGCTCCTGCAGCCCAGTGGAAGCGAAGGCCCGCACTTCGTTCGTAAGGTATGCAGACCCGTTCATAAACCGGTTGGCATTGTAGGTTAGCGCAAACCGGTTCTCACTGGCATTGTCAAGCGCGCTGCTGACTTTACTATAGGACAGCAAAGACAGCGCAAGGAAAATAAGCGCAAGGATAGAAATGCCATTTAAAATAAAAGATAGCATAGATTGGCTGATGGTTTTTTTCATTATTAATATTCCTCCTGATGGACTGATTGGCTTTCACCTGAAAAAGAGTATTGGAATATCTCCTAAAAAG
>Ga0224483_100208_pt1 | contig 16595 bp, 31 predicted proteins | sample hydfratestSal1_FD_181453 | JGI IMG/M metagenome (GOLD analysis project Ga0224483, IMG submission 181453) | Metatranscriptome of mouse feces microbial communities from Columbus University, Ohio, United States - Sal1 (Metagenome Metatranscriptome) ... | reverse complement strand
TGCGCTTTTTTTGCGCCCCTTTAAAGGCATAGCGGGGCTTATACGGTATGAAGACGGAGATTGCCGCGCTTAAATTTTAGCGGGGTGCGGAGAACTTCGTCGGACCGACAGCGACGGGCTTGACCCGTTGCGCCCGCGATAGCGTCTTTCATAATTATATGTGTCGGGGACTTTGAGGTTCGACCGTGGTCGAAAACCGAAAGTCCGAAAATTTCGCCCCCGATTTTGACACACGGGAGACGGTGGTAGCGGTGAAATGCTATGGAGGTTAAAGTAAATGGCAGGACAGAAGATACGTATCAAACTCAAAGCTTACGACCACAACGTGATTGACCAGTCGGCGGCGCGTATAGTGGAAACGGCGAAGAGAACGGGCACCAAGGTCAGCGGACCCATTCCCCTTCCGACGGACAGGGAAGTGGTGACCATACTGCGTGCGGTGCATAAGTATAAGGATTCGAGAGAACAATTTGAGATTCTTACGCATAAGAGACTCATTGACATCTATAATCCCTCGGCAAAGACGGTCGACTCGCTTATGAAGCTCGACTTGCCGGCGGGTGTGGACATTCAGATAAAGCTTTAAGGACTTGCGGAGGTAAAGTAACGTGAAAAAAGCTATTTTGGGCCGCAAAGTCGGCATGACGCAAATATTCGACGAAACAGGACTGATGATTCCCGTAACCGTAGTGGAGGCAGGTCCGGTGACCGTATTGGGTATAAGGACGCAGGAGCGCAACGGTTACAGCTCGGTGCAACTCGCTTACGAGGACGCGGCTGCGGGCAAGACGGTCAAGTACAAGAAAGGCGACAAGGACAAGCAGTACACGCCGTACAAGGGTGTGAACAAGCCGCAGGTCGGCGAGTTCGAAAAGGCGGGTATCGCTCCCAAGCGCGTGATTGCGGAGTTCAAACTCGAAAACGCCGAGAGTTATGAAATAGGCAAGCAAATCACTTGCGATATATTCGAAAACGGCGACAGAGTGGACGTATCGGGCGTGACGAAAGGCAGAGGCTTCACGGGCGCGATAAAGCGTTGGAACTTCCATCGCTTGAAGATGAGCCACGGTACCGGCCCCGTTCATCGCGAACGCGGTTCCACGGGTGCGAACTCGACGCCGAGCAAGGTTATCAAAGGCTTGAAGATGGCGGGTCAGTACGGACACGAGAACGTGACGATACAGAACCTCACCGTCGTCAAGGTGGACAAAGAGAGAAACGTACTTCTTATACGCGGCGCGGTTCCCGGACCCAAGGGCGGACTCGTTACGGTAAAGGATACGGTTAAGAAGAAGTGAGCGGAGGAGAAATAAATGCCTACTATCGATATATTGAAACAGACCGGCGAGAAAGCGGGTGTCCTCGAATTGGACGACAGCGTTTTCGGAGTCGAGTATAACGAGCCGCTCATTCATCAGGCGGTCGTAGCACAGCTGAACAATGCGCGTCAGGGAACGAAGAGCGCGTTGACCAGAACGGAAGTAAGAGGCGGCGGCATCAAGCCGTGGAGACAGAAGGGCACCGGCAGGGCGCGTCAAGGCTCTATCAGAGCGCCGCAGTGGAACAAGGGCGGCGTGGTATTCGCGCCGAAGCCCAGAGACTTTTCGCAGAAAATCAATAAGACGGCAAAGGTCGGCGCAATGAAATCGGCGCTTTCCAAGAAACTCGCGGACGGACAGATTGTCGTCGTGGATGAGATTAAACTTGCCGAAGCGAAAACAAAAGAAATGGTTAAGGTAGTCAAAGCACTCGGACTGGAAAAGAATGTGGTGCTGTGCCTTACCGAAACCGACGCGGACGTGGTCAGAGCGGCAAACAATCTTCCCAACGTGACGACGGTTGCAAGCGAACTTGCGAGCGTTTACGACGTTGTGGCGGGAACGAAATTCGTTGCCACGAAAGCGGCTATCGAGAAAATTACGGAGAGGTGCAAGGCATAATGAACGCATACGACATAATCAGAAAGCCTATAATCACCGAGAAAGGCAACGAAGGTATCGCGAACAAAAAGTACACGTTCGTCGTGGCGAAAGACGCGAACAAAACCCAAATCAAAGCTGCGGTCGAAGAGATTTTCAAAGTGAAAGTCAAGAAAGTAAACACCGTCAACGTTCGCGGCAAGTATAAGAGACAAGGCAGAACGGAGGGCTATACTTCGTCGTATAAAAAGGCGTACGTGCAGCTCACCGCGGACAGCAAAGCCATCGAGTTCTTCGAGAGTATGGCTTAAAGACGCGGATTGAACAGTTAAGGAGAGAATTGAATTATGGCTATAAAGAGATATAAGCCGATAACTCCGGGTACCCGCCAAAAGACGGTCAGCGCGTTCACCGAAATAACGACGACCACCCCGGAAAAATCGCTTCTGGAAGTGCAGAGCAAATCGGGCGGAAGAAACAGCAACGGTCGGATAACCGTTCGCCACAAGGGCGGCGGAAACCGCAGAAAGTACAGAATAATCGACTTCAAGCGCAATAAGGACGGCATTCCCGCAAAGGTCAGCGAAATCGAATACGACCCCAACCGTACTTCGTACATCGCGCTCCTGACGTATGCGGACGGCGAAAAGAGATATATTCTCGCTCCCGTCGGACTCAATCAGGGCGATACCGTCATAAGCGGACCGGAAGCCGACATCAAAGCGGGAAACGCATTGCCGTTGGAAAACATTCCCGTGGGTACTATGGTGCACAACATCGAAATGCAACCGGGCAAGGGCGGACAGATTGCCAAGGCGGCGGGCAGCAGTGCGCAGCTTATGGCAAAAGAAGGCAAGTACGCGACGTTGAAGTTACCGTCCGGCGAAATGAGAATGATACCGATTGCTTGCAGAGCGACGGTCGGTCAGGTCGGAAATCTCGACCACGAGTTGGTGTCGCTCGGCAAAGCCGGCAGAAAGCGTCATATGGGTATCCGTCCCACCGTCCGCGGTGTGGTTATGAACCCCTGCGACCACCCTCACGGAGGCGGTGAAGGAAAATCTCCGATAGGCAGGCCCACGCCGGTTACGCCTTGGGGCAGACCGACGCTCGGTTACAAGACGAGAAAGAAGCATAAGGCAAGCGACAAGTTCATTGTCAAGCGCATCAATTAGAGGTGAAGCAAGATGTCAAGAAGCGTTAAGAAAGGTCCCTACGTCGAAGAGCGCCTGTTAAACAGAGTGCGCGCGCAGCAGGACACCACCGATAAAAAAGTCATTAAGACCTGGTCGAGAAGCTCGACGATATTCCCCGAATTCGTGGGTTGCACGATTGCCGTTCACGACGGTCGCAAGCACGTTCCCGTCTATTGCACCGAAGAAATGGTCGGACACAAGCTGGGCGAGTTTGCGCCCACCCGCACGTTTAAGGGGCACGCCGGAGAAAAGACGGCGAAGGGCAGATAGGAGTTAAGGCAATGGCAAAAAGAATGAGAGAAAAGGCGGAAAGCCGCAAAGAGAACAGAAAGAATCAGCGTCCCACGGCGCACGCAAGATATATCCGCATATCGCCCACCAAAGTCAGAGTGGTAATCGACACCGTTCGCGGCAAGTCGGTAAACGAAGCTCTCGCAATCTTGAAGGCGACGCCGAAAGCGGCGAGCGAAGCGGTCTATAAGGTCATAGCGTCCGCAGCGGCGAACGCAGAGCATAACAAGGATATGTCCAGAGACAGCTTGTATGTTGCGGAAATATTCGCGGATTGCGGTCCCATTCTCAAAAGAATGAATCCCGTTTCGAAGGGCAGAGGACACCGCATCAACAAGAGAACCAGCCACATAACGGCTATACTCGACACGTTCAAGGAGGTCAAATAATGGGTCAGAAAGTCAATCCCCACGGTCTGCGTGTGGGCGTAATAGACGGCTGGAACGCTCAATGGTACGCAGGCAAAAAAGATTTTGCCGACAACCTTTACGAGGACTATAAAATCCGTCAGTATATCAAAAAGACTTACTATGCATACGGCATCTCCCGCATAGCGTTGGAGCGTGCGCAAGGCAAGGTTATAATCGATATACACACCTCCAAGCCCGGTATGATAATCGGACAGAAGGGCGCGGGCGTCGAAAAGCTCAAAAAGGAAATAGCCAAAATCGTAAACGGCAAGACGGTAAGCCTTAACGTGCTCGAAGTTAAGCGTCCCGATATGGATGCGACGCTGGTTGCCGAAAACGTTGCGGCGCAGCTCGAAAAGAGAAGTTCTTTCCGCAGAACGATGAAGCAGGCAATGTCGAGAGTTATGAAGAGCGGCGCGAAAGGCGTGAAGATTATGGTTTCCGGTCGTCTCGACGGCGCGGAAATAGCCAGAAGCGAACACTATCACGAGGGTTCGATACCTCTGCAAACGTTGCGTGCCGATATAGATTACGGTACGGCGCAAGCACATACGACGTTCGGTATAATAGGCGTCAAGGTATGGGTTTACAAGGGCGAGATTCTCGCAAAGCTCGCTCCCTCGGAAGGAGGACAGAAATAATATGTTAATGCCGAAGAGAGTAAAGCGGCGCAAAGTACAGCGCGGCAGAATGAAAGGAAAGGCGAACAGCGGCAACAAAGTCGCTTACGGCGAATACGGTTTGGCGTCTTTGGACTGCGGTTGGATAACTTCCAACCAAATAGAGGCGGCGCGTATCGCAATGACGAGATATATCAAGCGCGGCGGACAGGTTTGGATAGACATATTCCCGCACAAGCCGATAACGAAGAAACCCGCCGAAACCCGTATGGGAAGCGGAAAAGGTTCTCCCGAATATTGGGCAGCCGTCGTAAAGCCGGGCAGAGTTATGTTTGAAATAGCGGGCGTGGCGGAGGACGTCGCGAGAGAGGCGTTGCGCCTTGCTTCGCACAAACTCCCCGTTCGTTGCAAGATAGTCAAGAAAGACGAGGCGGAAGCCGCAAGCTCCGAGAAAGAGGAGGTCAACGAATAATGAAAGCAAGCGAAATTCACGCTTTGAAAGACGACGAGTTGAAAGTCAAGCTTTCCGAGCTGAAACAGGAACTCTTCAATCTGCGCTTTTCGCACGCTACCGGGCAGCTCAACAACCCTATGCAGATGAGTAAGTGCAAGAAAGACATCGCCCGCATTAAGACGGTAATGCGCGAGCGCGAACTGAAAGCAAAGGCTTGAAGGAGAGGTTATGGAAGAAAGAAATAACAGAAAAGTCAGAGAGGGCGTAGTCGTAAGCAATAAAATGGATAAGACGATTGTCGTGGCCATTCGAGACAAAGCAAAACATCCCCTCTACAAAAAGACCATAAACAAGACGAAAAAGCTTAAAGCACACGACGAGAACAACGAGTGCGGAATAGGCGATACCGTCGAGGTCACCGAAACCAGACACCTGTCCAAGGATAAGTGTTGGAGACTTTCGAAGATTATAGAAAAGGCGAAGTAAGCCGCGGCGAAAGCGGCGGTTAAGTCCGAACGGGCAGACCCCTTCGGCGCGAAAACAAAACGGAGTAAAGAGTATTATGATACAACCCCAGACATATTTAAAAGCAGCCGACAACAGCGGCGCGAAAGAGATTATGTGTATACGGGTGCTGGGCGGTTCTTTCAGGCGCAGCGGCAATATCGGCGACGTCATCATTGCGTCGGTAAAGTCTGCTAACCCCGGCGGAGCAGTGAAAAAAGGCGACGTCGTAAAGGCAGTCATAGTCCGCACCAATAAAGGCGTCAACCGTCCCGACGGTTCGCATATTCGCTTCGACGACAATGCGGCGGTCATTATCGACAACCAGAAACAGCCGCGCGGAAGCCGTATATTCGGACCGATAGCGAGAGAGCTTCGCGACAAAGACTATATGAAAATTATATCTTTGGCGCCGGAAGTGCTTTAAGGAGGACAGCAACGATGAGTTTGAACGTAAAAACAGGCGACAACGTAGTTGTCATAGCGGGCAAGGATAAGGGCAAGACCGGCAGAGTGCTTTCGGTCAACACCGCAAAAAGCACGGTTAAAGTCGAAGGCAGAAATATGGTCACGAAACACGTGAAGCCGAGAGGTCCGCAGCAGCCGGGCGGAAAGAATACCGAACCCGGAAATATCGACGTCAGCAACGTGCAGATAATCTGTCCGTCCTGCAACAAGGCGACCAGAGTCAGAGCGGGCGAGTCCGACGGCAAGAAAGTGCGTGTTTGCATCAAGTGCGGGGCTTCCCTCGACGCAAAGATGAAGGCGGATAAAAAGAAAGGCAAAGACGCCGAAAAGAAACCCGCCAAGAAGACGACCAAAAAGAAAGAAGAAGCCGTCGAAGAAGTGAAGACGGAAGAGACTGTCGAATCTGCGGAAACCAAAGAGAAGAAACCTGCCGCAAAGAAAAAGACGGTTAAAGAGAGCAAGTAGGAGGACGTATGGCAGAAAAAGCGAAAAAAGCTGCGGTAAACGCAGATAACGGAAGAAACCGTCTCAAAGCGAGATACGTTTCCGAAATAATGCCCGCTCTTATGAAAGAAAAGGGTTATAAAAACGTCAACGAAGTTCCGAAACTCGAAAAGATAGTGCTCAATATGCGTCTCGGCGACATAAAGGACAATTCGAAATCGATGCAGATAGCGACTGCGGAGCTGGAAGCGATATGCGGACAGAAGGCCGTTGTGGCAAGAGCAAAGAAATCGGTTGCAAACTTCAAACTCCGCGAGGGACAGCCGATAGGCATCAAAGTCACGCTTCGCGGCGAAAGAATGTACGAATTTTTCGACAAGTTGGTTTCGATTGCGCTTCCGAGAGTCAGAGACTTCCGCGGTATTTCCGGAAAGTCGTTCGACGGACGCGGCAATTACGCGCTCGGAATCAAAGAACAGATAATCTTCCCCGAAATTTCTTACGAACAGGTGGAAAAAGTCAGGGGATTCGATGTTTGCGTCGTTACGACGGCAAAAACCGACGACGAAGCAAAGACGCTCCTTGCCAAGCTTGGAATGCCTTTCAAGAACTAGCAGGGAAAAGGAGAAAATAAAAAATGGCAAGAAAAGCACTTGTAAACAAGCAAAAGAAACCTGCAAAGTTTTCCACCCGCGAGTATACGCGTTGCAACATTTGCGGCAGACCTCACGCGGTTTTGAGAAAATACGGTATATGCAGAATTTGTTTCCGAGAGTTGGCGTATAAGGGAGAAATCCCCGGCGTCAAGAAGTCGAGTTGGTAAAGGAGGGCGAAAGCATTATGGTAACGACAGACCCGATAGCGGATTTGCTGACAAGAATAAGGAACGCTCTCATTGCGCGTCACGACACCGTGACGGTGCCCAATTCGAAGATGAAGAAGTCCATTGTGGACATTCTCGCAAACGAGGGCTATATAAAGAGCGCGGAAGTAGTGGACGTAAACGGACATTCCGAAATTTCGATAACGCTCAAATACGGCGCAAAATACGAAAGCGTAATCAAGAATTTGAAGCGTATAAGCAAGCCGGGACTTCGCGTTTACGCGGGTTATGAAGAGCTTCCCAGAGTTTTGGGCGGACTCGGAATAGCGATAATCTCGACGAGCAAAGGCGTTATGACCGATAGAGACGCGAGAAAGAACAAGGTGGGCGGCGAAGTGCTTGCCTACGTATGGTAACGGTAGGAGGTAGAATATGTCGAGAATAGGCAGAATGCACATTGACGTTCCCGCAGCCGTTAAAGTGAAGTTCGAAGGCGGCGTCGTGACGGTGGAAGGACCGAAGGGAACGCTTTCGCAGAAGATTGCGGATAAGCACATCGACGTCAAACAGGAAGGCGCTACGCTCACCGTGACGAGAGATTGCGACGATAAGGATGTAAGAGCAAAGCACGGACTTTACCGCCAACTTATTGCCAATATGGTGAAAGGCGTGGAAACTCCGTTCGTAAAGACGCTTATTATACAGGGCGTCGGCTATAAAGCGCAGGTAAACGGCAGCAAGCTCGTTATGAACCTCGGATACAGCCACCCCGTGGAGTTTGCCGCTCCCGAAGGAATAACGTTGGCTTGCCCCGATGCGAATACCGTAACGGTTACCGGCATAAGCAAAGAGCTTGTCGGTCAAACGGCAGCCAATATTCGTTCCAAACGTCCCGTCGAACCCTATCACAACTACGGCTTGCATTACAGCGACGAGGTTGTTGTGAAGAAAGAGGGCAAGACCGCGGGTAAATAGGAGTAAAGCGATATGATAAACAAAGTCAATAAAAACGAAATAAGACTCAAAAGACATCGTCGTGTGAAAGACTCCGTCAGAGGCACGGCGGCGCGTCCGAGATTGTCCGTATACAGAAGCCTGTCCAATATCTACGTTCAGGTTATAGACGATAAAGCAGGCAAGACGCTTTGCTCTTCGTCCACGATAGCCAAGGGAATGGACGTCAAAGGCAAGAGCAAGGTGGAAGCGGCAAAAGCGGTCGGAGCGGACATTGCTGCAAAGGCAATCAAGCTCGGAATCAAAGAAGTCGTTTTCGACAGAGGCGGCTATCTGTACACGGGTCGCGTCAAGGCTATCGCGGAAAGCGCGAGAGAAGCCGGACTGAAATTTTAAGGAGGGCATCGTAAAATGGCAAGACGTGAACGCGAACGCGAAGAAGTCAAAGTCGACGACGGCATCAAAAGCAAGCTCGTCGCCGTAAACAGAGTAAGCAAAACCGTTAAGGGCGGACGCAATATGCGCTTTTCCGCGCTCGTTGTAGTGGGCGACGGAAACGGTTCTGTGGGTATGGGAATGGCGAAAGCCGCCGAAGTGCCCGAGGCGATTAAAAAAGCCGAATCGTTGGCTCGCAAAGATATGGTTAAGATTCCGCTTTCGGAAACTACGATACCGCACGAAATAGTCGGCGTATTCGGAAAGAGCCAAGTGCTTTTGAGACCGGCTCCCGAGGGTACGGGCGTTATCGCGGGTTCGAGCGCGAGAAGCGTGGTCGAGCTTGCGGGAATACGCAACATCACGACGAAGAGCTACGGCTCGCGCAATCCAGTGAACTGCGTTAAAGCGACTATGGCGGGATTGAGACAGCTCCGCTCGCCCGAGCAGATTGCGGCGATGCGAGGCAAGAGCGTCGAAGAGATTCTCGGCTGAAAGGCGGATTTGCCGTTTCGGAGTCGTGCTTCGATATCCGGCTTCGACGGCGGTATGCCGAACTTTCGGACTACGGCAGAAAGTACTAATTTAAAGGTATGACAGGAGGTCATAAACAAATGGCTGAAAAGAAAACGGCGGCAAAAAAAGAGCAAGCCGAAAAAATGTTGAAAATAACCCTTGTCAAAAGCACAATCGGACGTTTGGAAAAGCAAAAGCGCACGGTTGAAGCGTTGGGTTTGAAAAAGATTGGTTCCTCTGTGGTCAAGCGTGACAACGCCGCTATGCGCGGAATGGTATTTGTCGTCAAGCACTTGGTCGAAGTGGAAGAAATCGGAGCTTAAAGGAAAGGAGAAACCGACTTATGGAAATGCAGGATTTATCTCCCGCCGTCGGCGCGAGAACCTCTAAAAAGAGATTGGGCAGAGGAATCGGTTCCGGTCTCGGAAAAACGAGCGGTAAGGGTCATAAGGGTCAATGGGCAAGAAGCGGCGGCGGTGTGCGCCCCGGTTTCGAAGGCGGTCAGATGCCGCTTGCGCGCAGACTCCCGAAAGTTGGCTTCGATAACCGCTGGAAAAAAGTATACAGCGTCGTAAACCTCGGCGATTTGGAGCGTTTCGAGGACGGCGCGGTCATAACGGCGGAGTCGTTGAAGGAAGCGGGCGTCATATCCAAAATCGAGCCTTACGGACTCAAAGTTTTGGGTGGCGGCGAGTTGACTAAAAAAGTCGTGGTCAAAGCCGCGAAATTCTCGAAAGCCGCAGCCGAAAAGCTGGAAAAGGTCGGCGGCAAAGCCGAGGTGTTATAATGTTTCGAACACTCGTCAACGCGTTTAAGAATAAAGATATCAGAAAGAAAATCTTTATTACGATAGGGCTTCTGCTCATATACAGACTCGGTTGTTGGTTGCCGATACCCGGCATAACCACCGAGTGGTATACTTCGGGAGGCGGGGACACTTTTCTCGACCTTCTTTCGGCAATCACGGGCGGCGCGTTGTCCAACGGCGCATTCCTTGCCATCGGTATATCCCCGTATATCAACTCGTCGATTATCGTTCAGCTTTTGTCGATAGCCATTCCCAAGCTCGAAGAATGGAGCAAACAGGGCGATGAGGGCAGAAAGAAGCTTGCGGTAGTTACGAGAGTGCTTACGCTCATACTTGCGGTGGCGCAGTCCGTCGGTATCGTGGTCAGTATGTCGTCCAACGGCATAGCCACCACAATCTACGGCGTGAATATGCCGCTTTGGTTGGCGTCGACGTTCGTTGCGATAATCCTGATTGCGGGTTCTATGTTCACTATGTGGTTGGGCGAAAGAATCACGGATTACGGTATCGGCAACGGTATTTCGCTCTTAATCTTCGTCGGTATTCTTTCTTCCGCGGGTCTTGCGATAATAGAGATATTCAGACGTATATTCGCGTTTGATGCGGAGAGTCAAGTCGCGGTTTGGGAACTTATCGGATTTATAGTGATGGTCGTCGCTGTATTCGCGTTTATCGTGTTCGTGGACGGCGCGGAACGACGTATTCCGATTCAGTACGCAAAGCAGATTAAAGGCAGAAAGCAATACGGCGGACAGAGCACGAACATTCCCATTAAGATAAATGCGGCTGGCGTGTTGCCCATAATATTCGCTACCGCGATAATCACGTTCCCGCAGTTGATATGCTCGATATTCGCACCCAACAGTGCATTCTACGGTTGGTGGATGAATTGGTTGGGCAGCGGCACGCCGATATATTTCGTGCTTACGGGACTTTTGATATTGTTCTTCTCGTATTTCTATGCGCAGATACAGTTCAATCCCGAAGACGTGGCAAGAAACATACAGCAATACGGCGGTTTCATTCCGGGTATCAGACCCGGACGTCCGACCAGCGAATATCTTTCCCGCATAAGCAAAAGACTGACGCTGTTCGGCGCAATCTTCCTCGCTTTCATTGCGATAGTGCCGTCGATTATATTTGCGATTGTATTGCCCACCGCAACGCTGGTAAACGCATTCTCGGCAACGGGACTTCTGATAGTCGTTTCCGTGGCATTGGAGTTTGACAAGCAGTTGGAGAGTCAGTTGATGATGAAGCAATACAAAGGCTTCTTGAAGTAACATATATCACGTAAGGCAGTGTCAAGCTTGCGTTTCGGCTCGGTTACGTACGTTGAGTACGCGCCCGTCGCCGAATCCGCGCTTTCCTTGCCTTACGCGCATCTGTTACTTCAAATACAACAGTATTGAAGAACAAACGCATTGATTTGAGAAAGGAGATTAAAGTCAATGAAGCTTGTATTACTCGGAGCACCCGGGGCGGGCAAAGGGACGCAGGCAGTCAGAATAGCCGCGCACTTGAATATACCGCACATATCTACGGGCGACATATTCCGTAAGAATTTAAAGGAAGCCACTCCTGTCGGACTTAAAGCCAAGGCTTACATCGACAAGGGACAGCTTGTTCCGGACGAAGTGACTTGCGAAATCGTCGAGTTGCGAATCAAAGAGGACGACTGCAAAAACGGTTTTCTCTTGGACGGATTCCCGCGCAATATAGCGCAGGCGGAAGCGCTCGACAAAATGACGAAAATCGACAAGGTCATAAACCTGGACGTTGATTTGAAAGCTCTTGCCGACAGACTGACGGGACGCAGAGTTTGCGAAAAGTGCGGAGAGAGTTATCACGTAAGCACGAAAAAAGACGAGACTTGCGACAAATGCGGCGGAAAGCTCTATCAGAGAGCCGACGACACACTGGAAACGGTCAATTCACGGCTTACGGTCTATGAGCAGTCCACCGCTCCTTTGATAGCTTACTACAAGGATAAGGGCGTACTTGTGAACGTGGACGGAATGCAGTCGATAGAAGCCGTGTTCGAATCTGTCAAGAAGGTGCTGTAATGATAGCCGTCAAGACGGAAGAAGAACAGGAAAAAATGCGGGCGGCAGGCAAGATTGTCGGCGAAACGCTTCGCGAAATAGAAAAGTTTATAAAGCCCGGCATATCGACAATGGAGCTGAATTCGATTATCGAAAGCTGCATAAGAGACCGCGGGGCGATACCTTCTTTCAAAAACTATCACGGCTTTCCCGCCGCAGCCTGTATCTCGATAGACGAGGTGGTGGTGCACGGGATACCGTCGTTGAGAGTGCTTAAAGAGGGCGAAATAGTAAGCGTCGACGTCGGAGCGTTGATAGACGGTTTTCACGGAGACGCGGCTCGGACTTTTCCCGTCGGAAAAGTAAGCGAGCAAAAACTCAAACTCATCGAAGTCACCAGAGAATGTTTTTTCAAGGGTATCGAAAGAGTTAAGGAGGGCGCGAGACTCGGAGACGTGTCGAGCGCGATACAAAAGCACGCCGAAAGTCACGGTTACGGAGTGGTGCGGGAAATGGTCGGTCACGGCATAGGCAGAAAACTGCACGAGCCGCCCGACGTGCCGAACTACGGAGTCGAGGGCAGCGGGCCCGTTTTGAAGGCGGGCAACTGTCTTGCGATAGAGCCGATGATAAATATGGGTACGCCGCGAGTGAGTATCGACCCGAACGACGGGTGGACTTGCAGAACGCGAGACTTAATGCCGAGCGCGCATTACGAAAACACGGTTATCGTGGGCGCGGACGGCGCGGAAATACTGACGCTGTGACAGAGGTGAACCGAATGGACGATTTGACGTTTAAAACGGCGGTAAGCCTCAAAGGTCACGATACGAAACGCAGGTATGTCATAGTTTCGACGGTAAACGAAGACTTCGTGCTTGCGGCAGACGGTAAGTATAGGAAGCTGGATAACCCGAAGCTGAAACGGTTGAAGCACTTGCGAATAGACGGCGACAGCGGTCTGAACGAAAAGAGCATAACCGACGAAAAGCTCAAAGAGTGTTTGAAAAAATCCAATTTGTGAGGAGTGCTTAATGTCGAAGGAAGACAATATCGAGGTAGAAGGCGTAGTCGTCGAGTGCCTCCGAAACGCAATGTTCAAAGTCAGACTGTCGAACGGTCACGTCGTGCTGTGCACGATTTCCGGCAAGATTAGAATGCACTATATAAAAATTTTGGTAGGCGATACCGTGAAGCTCGAAATGTCGCCGTACGACTTAACCAAAGGTCGGATAACTTATCGTCACAAGAACTGACGAGAGGTGAGAGCAGAGAAATCAAGAGTGGGCAAAACCGCCCAAAGGAGAAAAACAATGAAAGTACGTACGTCCGTAAAACCTATGTGCGACAAATGCAAGGTCATCAAAAGACACGGCAAGATTATGGTCATATGCTCGAAATATGCCAATCACAAGCAACGTCAAGGCTGATTTAAAGAGTTTATAAGCGGCGCGCATTTACGGCGTGAACGCAGTATTTTGGGTTGCGTACAAATTCTGCGAAGAAGTCGGTTTTGTAAAACGCTCGCATTTAAACCTTTGAAGCATACTGCATTGACAAAAGAAGCCGTCGGCTTTTGCGTTGGATTGCAAGCATAGAAGACATCGTTCTTGTTTCGGAGTCAGCATTCCATAGCTTCGAACATCAAGGGCGTTTATATATAGGCAATACATTATAAAAATAATTATTAGGAGAAATTCAAAGTGGCAAGAATAGCTGGTATTGATTTGCCGAGAGAAAAACGCGTGGAGATAGGTCTTACTTATATCTACGGTATCGGCAGACCTATGGCAAATACGATTTTGAAAGCTACCGGTATCGACCCTGATATTCGGGTCAAAGATTTGACCGAGCAGCAGGTGAACGACCTTCGTGTTTATGTTGAAAAGAACGTGCGCGTCGAGGGTGATTTGCACCGCGAGGTCGCGCTTAACATCAAGCGTCTTATGGAAATAGGTTGCTATCGCGGCGTGCGTCACCGCAAGGGACTGCCCGTTCGCGGACAGAGCACGAAGCAGAACGCCCGCACGAGAAAAGGTCCGAAGCGTACCGTCGGTCGCGCGAAGAAGAAGTAAGGAGAGTGAACGGTAATGGCAGTTAAAAAAACAGCTACGAAAAAGAAGATAACCAAGAACATAGACAAGGGTCAGGTTCATATACAGGCGTCCTTCAATAACACCCTCATTACGATAACCGACGAACAGGGCAATGCGATTTGCGCTTGCTCGGCAGGTGCGTTGGGCTTCCGCGGCAGCAGAAAGAGCACGCCGTTCGCTGCGCAGCAGGCTTGCGAAAAAGCGGCGGCGATTGCGAAAGACCACGGCGTCAGAAGCGTTGCGGTGTTCGTCAAGGGTCCCGGCAGCGGACGCGAGTCGGCGATAAGAGCGTTGGACGTAGTGGGACTGACGGTGACGTCGATAACCGACGTATCCCCGATACCGCATAACGGTTGCCGTCCGCCCAAGCGTAGAAGAGTATAAGGAGAGTTTTGAAAAATGGCAAAATATACTTGTGCGGATTGCAGACAGTGCAGACGCGAGGGACAGAAACTGTTTTTGAAAGGCGACAGATGCACGTCTAAAAAGTGCGCGATGGACAGACGCCCCGTACCTCCCGGACCTCACGGTTTGGGCAGAAAAAAGGCGAGCGAGTACAGCATACAGCTTCGCGAGAAGCAGAAAGTGCGCAGAGCATACGGAATACTCGAAAAGCAGTTCCGCGCTTACTACGAGGAAGCGGAACGTCAAAAGGGCGTCACGGGCGAGAATATGCTCGCTCTGCTCGAAAAGCGTCTTGACAACGTGGTATACCGTATGGGAATCGGCTCTTCGCGTGCTCAATCGCGTCAGATAGTCAACCACGGACACATCACCGTAAACGGCAAGACCGTGGATATCCCCAGCTATCAGGTAAAGCTCGGCGACGAAATAGCCGTCAAGGAGAACAAGACGGACAACGCTTTGTTCAAGGAACTTCGCGGCGCAAAGGTGGTTATGCCCAAATGGGTGGAATTCGATACCGAAACCTTTAAAGGCAAAATTATCGATAACCCGAAGCGCGAAGACATCGACCTCAATATAAACGAGCAGCTTATCATAGAGCTGTACTCGAAGTAATACTTTCGGATAACGTAAAGCAAAACTTTCGGTTAGCGGCAAAAAGGTAAGCAGACCTAATTTAAGGAGATATCAAATTGAATATGATGGAAATCGAAAAGCCCAGAATCACCCTCGAAGAGAGCGCGGATTTGCGTCAGGGCAAGTTCGTTGTGGAGCCTTTGGAAAGGGGATACGGCATAACGTTAGGCAATGCATTGCGGAGAGTACTTATGTCTGCGCTTCCGGGTGCGGCAGTCGTCGGTATCCGCATTGACGGCGTAAGCCACGAGTTCAGCACCGTAAAGGGCGTCAAAGAGGACGTTGCGGACATAATTCTGAACTTGAAAGGCTTGAACCTCAAAGCGAATTACACCGATAAGACGTTGAAAAAAACGCTTCGTATCGAGCGCAGCACGCCCGGCGTGGTTACGGCTCACGATATCGAAATCGACCCCGAAATCGAAATCTTGAATCCCGACCTTTACATCTGTACGATGGACGAGGGCGCGAAATTGAGCGTCGAACTCACCGTCGGTCTCGGCAGGGGCTATGTGGTTGCGGAAAATCTCAAAGATTCGACCAAGCCGATAGGCTATATCCCCATCGACGCAATCTTCACTCCGGTAAAGAGCGCGAGCTATTCGGTGGAGAGCACCCGCGTCGGACAGAGTATCGATTACGACAAACTCACTTTGGACGTAAAAACGGACGGAAGTCTCACGGCGAAGGATGTTTTGAGTCTTGCGGCAAAAGCAATCGAAGACCATATTCGTCTGTTTGTAAATCTTTCCGATGTTATTTCGGGTATGGATATACTCGTTTCGCGCGAAGAGGACAAACAGCAGAAGGTTCTGGAAATGAACATCGAGGATATGGACTTGTCCGTTCGTTCCTACAACTGTCTCAAACGCGCGGGAATACACACCGTCGAAGATTTGACGAAGCGCAGCGAGGACGATATGTTGAAAGTCAGAAACCTCGGCAGAAAATCGCTGGACGAGGTCATCGGAAAGCTTCACAGCTATGGACTCGACCTCAAAAGTAATGAAGAATAAGGAGAAAGACAATGGCAGCTATACAGAGAAAACTCGGTAAGCCCACCGACCAGAGAATGGCGCTTATTCGTCAGCAAGCTTCCGACTTGCTGTGGAAAGGCAGAATAGAAACGACCTACGCCCGCGCAAAAGAAGTGCAGAAGTATGCGGAGAAGATTATAACGATAGCGATAAACGATTATCTCGACACCGTCAAGAAGGTGGAGACTCGTATAAACAAAAAGGGCCAGGAAATCAAAGTCGAAGTCGTAAACGACGGCAAAGACAAGCTTGCCGCCCGCCGCAGAATTATGGCTCTCACATACGATATTCCCGAAATAAAGAAAGAGGGCGAAACGGACGAAGCGTTCTACGCCCGCACGAAGAATATCAAACATCCGCTTGTGGAAAAAATCTTCAACGAGCTTGCGCCGAAATACGACCAGCGCGCAAAAGACGTCAACCGCAAGGGCGGATATACCCGCGTTTTGAAAACGGGATTCCGCAGAGGCGACAGCGCTGAAACAGCCATAATAGAATTGGTGTAAGGTAAAATCAAATTACAATGAAGCAAAG
>Ga0224483_100206_pt1 | contig 16675 bp, 17 predicted proteins | sample hydfratestSal1_FD_181453 | JGI IMG/M metagenome (GOLD analysis project Ga0224483, IMG submission 181453) | Metatranscriptome of mouse feces microbial communities from Columbus University, Ohio, United States - Sal1 (Metagenome Metatranscriptome) ... | reverse complement strand
CACCTACAATCAAACAGAGCCACCGCACAGAAACCTTTTCAAGCTTCCATACAATGGCTCTGTCTCCATTATCTTTTTCTTACTTCTCACCCAGCCCATCCGCGATTGCCTGTGCAAGAGTTTCTAATGCTTCCACTTCATCTTCGCCATCACAGATAAGGTTAATCTCTGTTCCGCACTTGATTCCGGCAGCCATAACGTTAAGCACACTCTTTGCCACAATTCTCTTCTCGCCGCACTCGATAATAACATCGCTCTTAAATTTCATCGCTGTCTGGGACAAAACCCCTGCTGGTCTTAAATGAAGCCCAGACGGATTTGTTACTGTTAATGTTCTACTTACCATAATACATCTCTCCTTATCGTTTATTTATTATCCCCAGGATTTCCCCTTAGAAATCTCCTAGTGATAATTTTATTATAAATTACCAATGATGTCAAGAAAAACACAGATAAGTCCAGTACTATATTACAAAATCAGCACTATTCACAAAACATGTACTTCATGGTATACAGAAATATTTCCTGGGCAATGCCCGTGTACTGACACATTTTTATTTCGCCAAATGGCCCGCCGAAAACACACACCCACAGTAATCCTGCCGATAAAGCCCATATTCCTTTGACAGTTCCACCGACCGGCGGTAGCCGTCCTTTTTCTTAAAATCAGAAGGCAGGTAAGCGACGCCATAAGCTGCCCCTAGTTCTTCCCCAATTTCATTTAACTTCGCAGCATTTTTTAAAGGGCTGATGGATAATGTGGTGGTAAAATAATCAAATTCGCCCTTTTTGGCCTCCCTCGCCGCCTCCTCAAGCCGCAGGCGATAACAGAGGAAACACCGCTCCCCGCCCTCCGGGTCATGCTCATGTCCCTTCACTGCTTCATAAAACTGCTCTGGAAGATAACTCCCTTCCACATAGGTTATCGTGTGCTTTGCCGGTATGGAAGCAATCAGCCTTTCCTGCTCATCCGCCCGCCGCCGGACTTCCTCAGGCGGGTAAATATTCGGATTATAATAGAGCACCGTAATCCAAAAATACCCGGAAAGGTACTCCAGACAGTAGCTGCTGCACGGCGCACAGCAGCTGTGAAGCAAAAGTCTTGGCACTTCACCCCTTTCCTGGTGTCTGGCAATGATTTTTTCCAATTCCCTCTGATAATTTCTCTGGTTCATCCTTAAAACCTGAACTTATCCTCAAAATACGCCTTCAGTTCTGCAATCGGAATCCTAACCTGTGCCATGGTATCCCGATCTCTGACCGTAACGGCATGGTCCTCTTCCGAATCAAAGTCGTAAGTAATACAGAACGGCGTCCCAATCTCGTCCTGTCTTCTGTACCGCTTCCCAATCGCCCCGCGGTCGTCAAATTCGCAGTTATAGTACTTGCACAGTTCGGTATAAATCTTTTCTGCACCTTCATTTAACTTCTTCGACAGCGGCAGCACCCCAATCTTAACCGGGGCAATCGCCGGATGGAAATGCAGTACCGTTCTTACATCCCCCTCTCCAATCTCTTCTTCATCATAGGCTGCACAGAGGAAGGCCAGCGTCACGCGGTCTGCCCCCAGCGAAGGCTCAATGACATAAGGAATATATCTCTCCTTTAATTCATCGTCAAAGTAGGTCAGATCCTGACTTGATGTATTCTGGTGCTGGGTAAGGTCATAGTCGGTACGGTCAGCAATCCCCCACAGCTCGCCCCAGCCAAACGGGAACAAGAACTCCAGATCCGTCGTCGCCTTGCTGTAAAAGCTCAGTTCTTCCGGCTCATGGTCACGGGCACGCATCTCTTCCTCCTTAATGCCCAGGCTCTTTAACCAGTTAATGCAAAATTCCTTCCAGTAAGCAAACCACTCCAGATCGGTATCCGGCTTGCAGAAAAACTCCAGCTCCATCTGTTCAAACTCGCGGGTGCGGAAGGTAAAGTTTCCGGGCGTGATTTCATTTCGGAAAGATTTCCCAATCTGCGCAATACCAAACGGAACTTTTTTCCTGGAAGTTCTCTGTACGTTCTTAAAGTTGACAAAAATACCCTGTGCCGTTTCAGGACGGAGATACACGGTATTTTTTGCATCCTCAGTTACACCCTGGAAGGTCTTAAACATCAGGTTAAACTGACGGATATCGGTAAAATCATGCTTTCCGCAGCTTGGGCAGCAAATAGCATTATCATCAATGTACTGCTTCATCTCCTCCTGCGACCAGCCATCCACGCTCTTTTCCGGCACAATATGATGTTCCTTCATATAATCCTCAATTAAATTATCGGCACGGAAGCGCTCCTTACAGGACTTGCAGTCCATCAGCGGATCGGAAAATCCACCCAGATGCCCGGAAGCCACCCAGGTCTGCGGATTCATTAAAATCGCACAGTCCACGCCGACATTAAAGGGGCTTTCCTGCACAAACTTCTGCCACCAGGCTTTTTTTACATTATTTTTCAGTTCCACGCCAAGATTTCCATAATCCCAGGTATTGGCCAGGCCTCCGTAAATTTCGGAGCCCGGATAGATAAAGCCTCTGTTCTTTGCCAATGCTGAAATTTTGTCCATCGTCTTTTCCATTGTGTTTACCTCACCTTTCCACATTTACCTTTTTATGTCTTTTTCTTCTGCACATAATCGCTTAATCCGCATTCATCTATTATTCCGGTCTCTTGGCGTCTACCAGAAAATCAGGTAATGCACGCCTTCCGGAACCTGTACAATATTCTTTTTTACCAGGGCAACCCCTTCCGTCATATAGCGGACAGCACCCTCAACCTGAATTTCCACTAGCTGTTCAGTTTCAATCCAAAGCATCTGCCCCTTATCCAGCCGTTCCAGCTCATTTTCTTCGGGAGGGATGAGCTCGGTGCCCTTACCCGGCTTTACCATCTTCCCCGCCGACAGCCAGCCCTGAGTTCGTGCTTCCAGTACTGTACTCACCGCCAGATGGTTTAGTCTCTCTGAAACCCCAAAATAGTTCTGGTTAAATGCAAGAAAACTGGCGCTGTCTTTATATTGGAAAACTGCCGTCACCCTGTCATCCTGCAATGTACAGGATCGAACGGCTGCCGGAAGAACTTCTCCTTCCTCTTCATTTTGTGCTTTTTTCGGCGCTCCCAGACTTTCATTAAAGCCTGCCACCTCCTCAAAGACAAAGCGCAAAAGATTCTCCTGCTGATAATTTTCCCTTTTACCCTGATCAAGAATTTCCACCATCCCGCTGGCAATCACCCCATCCCGGCCAATAAAAAGACTCCCTGTCTCCGGCTGAAAGCTCTCAATTCCTGGATAAGGTCCCTGACAGCCGTAAAGCCAGAGTACAGCAATCACAGCTACCCCTGCCGCCTTCCACTGCTTCCTCAACTTCCTGATTCTCCTCCACATGAGCACATCCTCAAAAATTCTTTTTCTCCTATCATAACTGTTTTCTTCATGTTTTTCAATACCCATCAGAGAATCGTTTCCAAAATATCCAGGGAATGAAAATGTTTATCCATATAGTTTCTGCGGTTTTCCTCCACACACAGGGAAAATTCCTTAAAAACCTCTTCTTTTAATGCAAACTGATATAACTTTTCAATAGGGGAGGCAATCACATACTCCCAGGCATAATTTGCCGAATCGCTGACCGCAGGCACAGGATGCTCGGTGTATTCCCCATTCTGCACCATCACCCGCAGTTCAAACACACGGCGAATCAGAGAATTGGGAAGGGCTGGCTTTAACAGGGCGCGCAGGGATTGGTAGAGAAGCTTTAACATCTCTGTTCCATCCAGATTTTCACGGCTGTAATAATCCGCCACTTCCAGAAAATACGATCCGTAACAGGCGGCTTCCACATCCGCGGCAATCTCCTCAAAATAATTGACAACTTCCGCCCTCTGCAGTGTATAGGCATCCCGTCCCTCGACCAGATGAAATGTACCAAAGGTAAAGATTCGGCTCGCCGCCATCAGCACGCTGCCCGGACGTTTGCAGCCCCTGGAAAATGCTGTAATCTTTCCCCTCTCCCTCGTCAGCAGCACCAGACGGCGGTCAGCCTCGCCAAAGGCAGAAACCCGGATCACCATCCCGGTCACTGGAATTATTTCACGCATCTTACCCTTTCACATCCCCCGGATGATATCCGTAATTCTTCATATACAGCTCACTGTCCCGCCATTCCTTTCGCACCTTGACCCAAAGCCGCAGGTTAACCTGGCCTTCCAGCATTTCCTCAATCTCTGTCCGGGCAGCCGTGCCGATTTTTTTCAGCATACTTCCGCCCTTGCCAATAATAATGCCCTTATGGGACTCCCTTTCACAAATAATCGTCGCCTCAATATCCGTAATCCCATTCTTCCTCTCCGCCATTTTTTCAATTGTCACCGCGATTCCATGCGGAATTTCATCATCCAAAAGCCTAAGGGCCTTTTCCCGGATAAGCTCTGCCGCAATCTGGCGCATCGGCTGATCCGTCACCGTTTCCTCATCATAAAACTGCGGTCCATAGGGCAGGTACTTAAAAATCAGCTCGGTCAGCAGTTCTGTATTTGTTCCCTTCAATGCTGAGAGAGGGACAATCTCTGCAAAATCACAAATATCCTTATAGGCATCAATAAACGTCAGCACTTCTTCCTGCTTCTTTACCATATCAATTTTATTAATCACCAAGAGCACCGGCGATTTTACCTTATTCAGCTGTTCGGCAATATGTCTCTCCCCTGCGCCGATAAATGTCGTCGGCTCCACCAGCCAGATCACCACATCCACTTCATTTAAAGTGTGTTCAGCGACATTGACCATATACTCTCCAAGTTTATTTTTCGCCTTATGAATCCCCGGCGTATCCAGGAAAATAATCTGTCCGCGATCGTCGGTATAAACCGTCTGAATCCGGTTTCTGGTGGTCTGAGGTTTACTGGAGGTAATGGCTATCTTTTGCCCAATCAGCTGATTCATCAACGTAGACTTTCCCACATTTGGCCTGCCAATTAAGGTGGCAAAACCAGATTTCTTTTGTTTATCTTCCATACTCTCTCCTAACTTTTCCTGTGTCTGCCACAGGCACCTGGCATCAGTTCACTGTAATTTACGCAGTACATCTCTGCCCGTGCATCAGCTATGAAACAGATTTTCCACACACCCAAACATCCCGGTCTGTGCCTTCACCTGCTCCTCATTGCCAATAACACAAAGCGCGTTTGTCTTTAATAATTCCTCAATGAGGGGCGCCAGACTGCGAATATCCTCCTGTGTCGCCTTAAGGATTTCATCCCTCTCCTGCTGCAACATTTCTTCGGTTACGCCGGAAAGATAAGCCGACATTGCCCGCGCGCCTTTAATCGAAGGCGTCAGCGGCGTATCCAGCTCGCTGATGGTGCCAATCACATATTTTGTCATATCCCGGTCATCGGCACTAAACTGCCGCAGGTATTCAGGAATACAGTCATAAATTTCATTCGTCTCTTTTATATTGGGATCGCGGAAGGAAGCTAAATAGCCCTCCCCACTCCGCCCAAAACCGCTCATACAGCCGTAGGCTCCGCCCTGCACCCGCAGATTCAGCCAGAGATAATCATAGTTTAAGATGACCTTTAACATCCTGAGCGCCCCGGTATAGGCATAACCGCCGTTCCGGAAATTTCCGCAGCGCGCCACATAATTAACCTGGGATGAGGTTTTAAAACCTTCATTCCGGTTTCCGGCACTAAAGGCAAAAGGATAATTCTTCCCATCACTCATGCTCAGATAATCCGTTAAACCCTTCATCGCCCCAGGCAAACGTTCGTACCCCTCCTCATTTGCCGTATAACCGACCAGCATATGATCCAGCGTAAAAAGCCTTTGGCAGACTTCCTTTAATTTCTCAATCAATCCCTTCCGGCTTTCCGGGTTCTCGTATTCCCTGCAGATCTTTTCCAGAAAATGGTAATAGCCAATTCCCCCTGTCAAATCATTGTAGCTGGAGGCTGGCGAGAAATACGAAGTTGCCCTGGCTACCGCGGCAGAGTGCGAAGCATTTTCCAGGCGCATCCTGGCCCTGGACTTATTTTCTGCCAGGATTTCTCCCAGGCGCTTTTCATCCTCAAGCCTTGAGGAGGTAAAAATTTCCTTCAGAATGGAAAAGGCAAAATCAATCTTATCATAAAGCACCTTGGCCTTAGCCACAAAAGCCCCGGTAAAGTGCTCCGGCTCATTCAGATTCGTATAAGAAATAACCGAGAAATCAATTCCTCCGCTGTTTAAATAAATCTCACTGGCTAAGTCCTGATAGGTGTAGTTTTCCGTATCCACACAGCCCAGCACCGATTTTAAAAGGCCCACATACGGCAAATCCTCCTGGCAAACCCCATCCGTCGTAAACAATAGCTGCAGGTAACCGATACCCGAAGTAAAAAGGGAACTGTGAATCACCTTAATCCCCTCCACTTCCTTTTCCTCTCCATACAAGCCCTCGCCCTGTTTATCGATATCCCCGCGCTTAAGCATGGGAATCTTCTTTAAGTCCTCCTGCGACGACGGCGTTTCCTGATATTCCTTTAACTCCTTCGTTGCCTTCTGCAAAGCCAAAAGTTCCTCTTCACGCAGCGATGCCCGGTAATTTTCCAGTTTTTGTGCCAGCTTCTGATCTTCCTTTGCCGTAAGGTTTTTCTGCGGAAGAAGGGTAATCACTGTCTCAAACGGATTGTCCAGAAGATAATTTCGAATTAACTCTTCAAAATACCCCTGACCCAATGCCTCCTTTAAAAAATCAAAGGTTTCCTGGTACTCCAGATGCAGTGTCGGATCCCCGCCGTAAAGCCAGCTGTCCATCGACCACAGGCCGTACATCAGTCCCTTAGGCGCCGAACCATAATCGGCTTCCCGATAGCGAAATTCGTAGTAATTCAGCCCGGCCAAAAGGCTTTTCCGGTCAATCCCCTGGTCTGCCAGCTTACGAAGCGTCCCCTTCACCACCGCCATAAACTCAGCCTTCTGCTCTTTTCTGGCATTCTTTGCCACCACGGAAAAAAAAGGCTGCAAAATACCGCTCTCATATCCGCCAAAAATATCATCCCCTATCCCCGCATCCAGAAGTGCCTGTTTTAATGCTGCCCCAGGGGCGTCAAGCAGCGTATATTCCAAAATCTGAAAGGCCACGTAAAGTTTTGGATCAAGACTGGTTCCCACCACCGTATTCACTGAAAAATACGCCTGGCCTTCCTCCTCCTCATCCTCGGTTATCGAATAAAAAGCCTCTTTTTCCACAGGACAGCCAAATGGCTTCTGGAAATGAATTTCCGAATCAATTGCCCTGGCTTCAAACCGGCTCAAATACTCCCGATCCAGCCAATCCAATTTCTCCTCCATCTCCATATCGCCATAGAGATAAATAAAACTATTCCCAGGATGGTAGTAGGTGCGGTGAAACTCAAGAAAATCCTCATACGTAAGGTTGGGAATTTCCGCCGGGTCCCCGCCCGACTCAAAACCGTAACAGGTATCCGGGAAAAGTTCATGCGTAATCATCCGGTCCAGCAAACTTTCCGGCGAGGAAAACGCCCCCTTCATTTCATTATAAACCACGCCGTTAATCGTCAATGGCCCGCGGATATCCTCCAGCTCATAATGCCACCCCTCCTGCTGAAAAATCTTTTGCTCGCGGTAAATATTCGGATAAAACACAGCATCCAGATAAACATGCATTAAATTCTGGAAATCCTTTGCATTACAGCTAGCCACCGGATACACGGTCTTATCCGGGTAAGTCATGGCATTTAAAAAGGTATTCAGCGAGCCTTTAACCAGCTCCACAAAGGGGTCCTTAACCGGAAACTTCTCTGAACCGCACAAAACACTGTGCTCCAAAATATGCGGAAGTCCCGTACTATCCCCCGGCGGAGTGCGAAAACCTATACTGAACACCTTATTCTCATCATCATTTATCATCAAAAACAGCCTGGCCCCCGTCTTTTTATGCGTAAGCACAACACCAAGCGAATTCATTTCCCTGATCTCTTTTTCCTTTACCAGCGTATACGCCGCCAAATTTTCCAACCCTGATTTCTTCATTCTGCTGTCTTTTTTCCTTTCCTAAGCCTTTCTGCGCCCATAAGCAAAAACACTAGCATAAATAAATATTTGCCGGACGCATCACCACAACCCATTTTACATATTTCCCATAAATTTATCCTTCAATATGGCAATACTTTCCCTTACACAGAGATGAATGAACAATACCGGGTCCGCGGTGGATGCAACACCATAGAGATGTTCAAATCCGCATTTTTCGCCAATCTTCATTGCCCGGTAAAGATGAAAATTACTGGTCAGTACCCCAATCTGCAATGGCTTATCCGGTAAAAGCTCCGCTGCTCCGGGATAAACCTGCATCAGCGCTTCTAAATTTGCATCCTGGCTGCCGGACGAAGCTGAATAAAACTCCTGCGCCGGCCCATAGCTCTTCCTCTGCCTGCCCTCACCTTTTGCAAGGTTTTCACGAATTTTTTTTATCATTTCCCTTCGTTTTTCTTCTTCAGGGTCTGTCGGACTCTCAAGCATCACCACATGCTCTTCCACTTTTGCTTCCTCTTCTGTCTCCAACTGCGCCAACGCCATCGAAAGCTCCAGCCGTGCCAAACTTTCCTTCAGCTGTTCTCTCTGCAGACTTTCCTTTTCCTGCTCCCGCTGTTCATCAATCACACGCTTACTGTACAGCATATTTTCCGTCGTACTCGTCGAAACGGATTCCAGAAGCATCTGCTCCCTGGCAATTCCATTATAGGCCAAATACTCCGCCATTGCCTGCGCCTCTGCTGTTGGCTCCCCCTCGCCCTGTCCACCAGAAAGCACCAGCTTAGTCTCCGGGTGCTCCTGGGCAAAACGAATCGCTTTATCCAGCCGGTGCTTTAACGAAGAACTGATATCATCCTCCCTCACCTTGGCTCCAAGCACAATCAAATAATCCAAATGCTCCGGCGCCGTCCGAATCATTCCCCCAAAAATCAGGATTTGAAGGATCACAAAAATCACCACTCCCGCAGTACAAAGCGTAGCCAAAGAAACCGGAATCCACAAAGGAACCTTATGCTTATGCTGGTGATAATAAACATTACCCTGCGAAAGCAAAAAAAACACCACCGCCAGCGCCAGCCATATCCAAACCGCCGACGTCTTAATCCCGGAATAAAACGAAATAATCCCAAAATACGCCAGACACACTGCCGACAGGATTCCCAAAATCACTGAAAGCATTCTCTTTCCCTCACTTTTCAATCAACTCCACCCTGTCACTCCTCTTCCTTCCTGCGCAGAATATCATAAGGTGCCAAATCCACCCCCAAATCCACCCAAATCACCTGCCGGGCGTGGGGCGCACTCTCCTGGCTCCTTCCCTCCTCGTCAAAAATCCCCAGAACATCAGCTTCTAAATTCCTTCCGTCCGGCTTCATCACCTCAATCTTCTCACCCACAGTAAACTTATTCTTCTGTTCAATCCGGCAGCGCCCCGTTTCATCCACAGTCTCCGCTGTTCCCAAATACGTATAATTCTTGATATAGGTGCTGCTCTCATAAATCTGCCCATTCTGATCCGGTCGTTCAAAATAAAACCCGGTAGAAAACTCCCGGCAGGTACACTTCCCAATCTCTTCCCTATACCAGGACAAATTCTCCCGATAAAGCCCCGGCTCCTTCACAAAATCATCCATTGCTCTGCGGTACGTCCGGGCTACTGCCGCCACATAAAGCGCCGTTTTCATCCGCCCCTCAATCTTAAAGCTGTCAATTCCAGCCTCCATCAATTCAGGAATATGTTCAATCATACATAAATCCCGTGAACTGAACACAAACGTCCCCCGCTCATTCTCCTCCACCGGAAGATACTCTCCCGGACGGCTCTCCTCCATCACGGCATATTTCCAACGGCAGGGATGGGTACAGGCCCCCTGGTTTGCATCCCTGCCCACAAAATAATTACTGAGCAGACAGCGCCCGGAATAAGAGATGCACATTGCCCCATGAACAAAACTCTCAATCTCCATCTCCTCTGGAATATGACGGCGAATCTCCTTAATCTCTTCCAATGTCAGTTCCCGCGCCGACACCACGCGCTTCGCCCCAAGCTCCCACCAAAAACGATAGGTTTCATAATTCGTATTATTTGCCTGTGTGCTGATATGAATATCCACCCCAGGTAAGACACGCCGGGCAATACGAAATACACCCGGATCAGAAATAATCAAAGCATCCGGCGGGCATTCCTTTAATTCGTTAAAATAGACTTCCACCCCCGCTAAATCCCGGTTATGTGCCAGGATATTGGCAGTAATATAAATTTTCACTCCCCGCTGGTGTGCAAATGCAATTCCTTCACGAATTTCCTGCATCGAGAAATTCTTTGCCTTTGCCCGAAGCCCAAATGCTTCGCCGCCGAGATAGACTGCATCAGCGCCATAAATAACAGCGGTCTTTAAAACATCCAAACTTCCGGCAGGAATTAAAAGTTCTGGTATTTTCATGTGTACATCTTCCTTTATGTTTCTGCCTATTTATTTTTCGTCGGCATTGTTGGTTTTATATCATCATTTTAACCAAAATTTCCACTTATGTGGCTCTTTTTACACTCACCGTTACTCCATCCCCCACGGGCAATACCGCTGTTTCCAAATCTTTCCTATGCTTAAGCTGATACAAATATTCCCGCATCCGGCGATGAATCGTCCTGTCTCTTCTCTCCACCGCAAACCGTGATTCCAGTATAGTCCCATCCTGAAGCACATTATCCGAAACCAGTATCCCCCCAGGCGCCAGCAATTCAAGTATCCGGGGAAGCCAGTGCAGGTACTGCCCCTTAGCTGCGTCCATAAAAATAAACCGATAGGCAGCCTTGGGCAGATTTTGAATGATTTCCCCGGCATCTCCCTCCAGCAGCGTAATCCTCTCTTCCATTCCCGCCCTGCGAAAGTTTTCCCTGGCAATGGGGATTCGTTTTTCATAGTTTTCAATCGTTGTAATATGCCCCTCTCTCGGCATTACATTTGCCATCAGAAGGGAGGAATATCCCACGGCAGTCCCCACCTCCAAAATCTGTTCCGGCTGCAGGGCTGCGATTAACGTTTTCAGCAAGGCTCCGGTCTCTTTGCGGATAATGGGAATCCTGTCCTCCCTTGCCTTTGTTTCGATTTGTACCAGTAAACGATCTGCTGCAGGTTCCAGGGAAGCAAGGTAATCCGCCAGACGTTCCTTTTCACTCATGACGATGTCTCCCCTTCCTCCGGCTTTACACTGAGTTCATCTAAAATCTCACGGGAAGTCATCGATGTGTTTAACGTATAGGTTCCCGGATAGATTTCATAATCATAAAAAATCGCCTGAATCCAAAAAGCATACGCATTGTGAATCAACCCCTTTTCTCTTAACAGCTTTCCTGCCTGGCGTTCTGATACGTCAGAAGAAATCTGTATGGTTACTTCGACTCCCGGCTCTGGTGCCATTGCCACATCAGCAAATATTTCATAGCCAAAGTTAAACCCTGCATGCATTCCCTCATAAAGCACCAAAATCAGCAGGGCGATAATAATTAATTTCAGGGAGACCTTGATAATCACTCCTGTCACCCGATTAATATCGTTTGCTGCGTCGTTCATTTGTCTCCCCCTTTCCCAGACTTTTTATTATACTTCCATGATAATCGGAAGGATCATTGGGTTCCGCTTCATCCGCTTCCATAAAAAGTCGCTTAAGCTATCCTTAATCACATTCTTCATCTTGCCCCAGTCGCTTACCCGGCGTTCAAGACAATCTGCCACAGCCTCGTCCACCACCCGTTTGGCCTCTTCCAGCAAGTCCTCGGATTCCCTTACATAGACAAAACCTCTTGAGACAATATCCGGCCCAGCCAAAAGCTGGTTGCTGTATTTTTCCAGGGTTAACACGACAATAATAATTCCATTCTGTGCCAAATTCTGCCGGTCGCGGAGAACAATATTGCCCACATCGCCCACGCCAAGCCCGTCCACCAGGATCGCGCCTGCCTGGACATGACCCGTGACTTCACCCTTTGCCTGACTCAGTTCCAGCACATCCCCGGAATTAATCATCAGCACATTTTCCCTGGGGATTCCCACATCGCGGGCTAAGGTAGCCTGTGTCATACGGTGGCGGTATTCGCCGTGGATGGGCACGGAATATTTCGGATGCACCAGGGAATAAATTAATTTAATTTCCTCCTGGCAGGCATGCCCGGATACATGGGTATCCTGGAAAATCACCTCTGCGCCCTTCATGGACAGCTCATTAATTACCTTGGCTACCGCCTTTTCATTGCCTGGAATCGGGGTGGAGCTTAAGATAATCACATCGTTGGGCGTAATGGAAACTTTTTTATGGATGGAGGAAGCCATGCGGGACAGCGCTGCCATCGACTCGCCCTGGCTCCCGGTGGTAATCAGCACGGTTTTTTCCGGCGGATAGTTTTTCAGCTGTTCAATCTCAATTAAGGTTCCCTCAGGAATCTTAATGTAACCCAGCTCACTGGCTGTCCCGATAACATTGACCATGCTTCGGCCCTCAACCACGCATTTTCTCCCATATTTATAGGCGGAATTAATAATCTGCTGCACCCGATCCACATTGGACGCAAAGGTAGCTACGATAATCCGCTTATGCTGATGATCGGCAAAAATAGAATCAAACGTCTTACCCACGGTTCGCTCAGAGGCGGTAAAGCCGGAGCGGATGGCGTTCGTACTGTCGCACAGCAGGGCTAAAACGCCTTTTTTTCCCAGTTCGGCAAAGCGCTGCAGGTCGATAGAATCGCCGAATACCGGGGTATAATCAATCTTAAAGTCTCCGGTATGGACGATAATCCCCGCCGGAGAAAAGATAGCCAGGGCTGACGCGTCGGCAATACTGTGATTTGTTTTTACAAACTCCACACGGAAACATCCCAGGTTCACCGACTGCCCATGCTTAATCACCTTGCGCCGGGTATTTTTCAGCATATTGATTTCTTTTAATTTATTTTCAATCAGGGCAATGGTCAGCCGCGTACCATAGACCGGAACATTCAGTTCCTTTAAAATATAAGGGAGGGCACCGATATGATCCTCGTGACCGTGCGTAATCACAAAACCCTTGACTTTTTCTATGTTTTGCTTCAAGTACGTGACATCAGGAATCACCAAATCAATCCCCAGCATATCATCCGTAGGAAAGGCCAGTCCGCAGTCCACCACGATAATGCTGTCCTGACATTCAAACGCCGTAATATTCATTCCAATCTGTTCCAATCCCCCTAAAGGGATAATTTTTACTACATCATTTTTTGTTTCTTTTCCTTTCAATCTTTTACCTCCATTTGTTACTTTACCCATCCTGTTTACTTTTGAAGCTCCACGTCTGCATCGTCCAAAAGCTGGGTAAAAATCTGAAATACATCATTTAATTCCTGTTCGTCCTCTACAAACTGGTAAACCGCTTCTTCCTCCTCGTCCCCGGAAGTATCCTCAAGGATATAACATTCCCCGTCTGCCTTTTCATCCTCTTCGTCCGTTACAAGCAGATAGTTTTTTCCGTTAATCCTGGTTTCCTCCAGCACAAAAAAGTCCAGCGACTCTCCATTTTCTGTCAGCAGAGTAATTTTCTCTTCCTTATTCATGATTTTCCTCTTCCGCGTCCGCATTAACGCCTTCTTTTGCGTCTGCATTAACGCCCTCTTTTGCTGTACTCCTGAAATCCAAATAGTTTTGCAGGATGAAGACGGCTGCGATCTTATCAATAACAGCCTTCCGATTCTCCCGACGGACACCACTTTCCATTAATACCCGTTCCGACGAAGCTGTGCTGAAACGCTCGTCCCATAAAATCACAGAAATTCCGGTGCGGCGCTCTAACATCACCTGAAATTCCATGGTTTTTTCTGCCCGCTCTCCCACGGTATTATTCATATGCTTAGGATACCCTAAAATAATGGCACTAACCCCATATTCTTCAATTAATTCCTCAATTCGGGCACAGGTTTTGCGGAGCTTATTCTCCTCCTTGCGCACAATCGTCTCAAGCCCCTGTGCGGTAATCCCCAACGGGTCGCTGATTGCCACGCCTACTGTCTTTGCACCATAGTCTAATCCAAGTATCCTCATCGTCTCCTCCAACACAAAAACAGCCGGTGATCGCCTAATCATTCGTATGAACGTAAGCACCCCTCGCCGACTGCCTCCTTATCGCCGCAAAGCAACAGCCACAAACTTCTCTTCTGCCACTTTTTACACGCCCCGTCGCTTACCGAAGCTTCCTGTCAATATAGACCTCCATCAATTCCTCCAAAAGCTCATCCCTCTCCACCTTCATGATAATGCTTCTGGCGTTCTTATGGCTGGTAATATAGGTCGGGTCCCCGGACATAATATACCCAACGATCTGATTCACAGGGTTATACCCCTTCTCCGTCAGGGCAATATAAACCTGTTCCAGAACCTGTGCTGCATTTGCCGCGTTCGCTGTATTTTCCTGGAGAGTTATAAACTGTGTATCTCGAATATCGCCCATCTTCATCACGTCCTTATCACTATTCTCTCTTATTTTAAACCATAAATACTATTTCGGCAAGAAGATTTTTTTAGAAAGGGATAAATTCCATTATTTCCGAAGTTAAAAACCCTTTCATCCTTCCCTTAATCACCCTCCCACTAAAATCATCTTCTTGCCCAGCCGCCTGTGTTAATCCATCAGACGGCGGCACTTGTGTCAGCTGCCCAGACATCTTTACCTGCTTTTGCCGTTCAGACATCTTTGCCTGCTTTTGTTGTTCAGACATCTTTGCCTGCTTTTGTTGTTCAGGCAGCTCTGCCTGCTTCAACCGCTCAAGCGACACCGCCTGCTTTACATACTCCCGGCTATAGCCAACCCAGTACGGACTTCCCTGGATAAGCACCTCTTCCTCCAAAAGCACCTCTACCTCTTTTCCCGTAAACCAGGCCCGGTACTCCTCCGACATCATCTTCTCCAGCGCCAAAAGCTGTTCGCTCCGCTCTGCCTTTACCTTTTCCTCCGTCTGATTCGGCATGGATGCCGCCCTGGTTCCCTTTCTGCGGGAATATTTAAACACATGCATCTCATATAAACGAATCTGTTCAAGAAATTCCTTTGTCTGCGCAAACTCTTCCTCCGTCTCTCCCGGAAAACCCACAATAACATCCGTCGTAATCGCCGGATGCTCAAATGCCTCCCTGAGATAACCACAGCTTTCCCGATATTCCCTGGGCGTATAGTGCCTGTTCATCCGCTTTAACGTCTCTGCTGAACCGCTCTGCAAGGACAGATGAAAATGCGGGCACACCTTGGGCAATGCCGCCAGGTCCATGGCAAACTTCCGGGTAACAATCCGCGGCTCCAGAGATCCCAGACGGATTCGCTCAACTCCCTCCACCTCATGAAGCAGACGGATTAGGTTAAGCAGACTTCCTCCTCCCGCCGCTATAAAATCTTCCTCTTCTTCCCCTGACCGGCTATCCAGCCCATACGAGCTTAAATGAATCCCCGTAAGCACCAGCTCCTTAAACCCCTGACTGGCAAGCCGCCTGGCCTCCTCCAAAATCTCCTCAGCATTTCGGCTCCGCACCCTCCCGCGGGTATAGGGAATAATGCAGTAGCTGCAAAACTGGTTGCACCCATCCTGTATCTTAATCAGTGCCCTGGTATGCCCCGATACCTGCCGGATATGCAAATCTTCATATTCCTTCGCCCGGCTGATATCCACAACAAAGGTATCCGTCCTCCCCTGGCTCTGAAAATACTCCTCCAATATCTCCAGCAAATCCTTTTTCCGGTTATTTCCAATTAAAATATCCACAGCAAGATCTTCTTTCAGCTCGTTTTCTGCCGCCTGAACATAACACCCCGCCGCCACAATCACCGCTTTGGGATTCTTCGCCCTCGCCCGGTGAAGCATCTGCCTAGACTTCTTATCCGCCACATTCGTCACCGAACATGTGTTTATAATGCAAACCTCCGTCTCTTCCCCAAACGGAACGATTTCATAGCCGCCATCCCTTAACAGCTGTTCCATCGCTTCCGTTTCATAAGCATTAACCTTACAGCCCAGATTATGAAGAGATGCCCGTCTTCTCATCTTATAATCTCCTCTCTTTTATGCAAACTAACTATTGACTTTTCGCGTCTTCCTCTGTAGTATGAAATAGGGAAGTATAGCTTATCCCAACCTATACGAATAAAGGAGGTAACTTACATGAAGACCGTTCGCATTTCTTTAAATTCCATTGATAAAGTTAAATCCTTCGTTAATGATTTGACGAAGTTTGACGTAGATTTTGACTTAGTATCAGGAAGATACGTTATTGACGCAAAATCAATTATGGGAATTTTCAGCCTGGATTTATCTAAGCCCATCGACTTAAACATCCATGCCGAAAATGGTATCGAAGAAATCTTAAGTACATTAGCACCCTATATTATCGAGTAAAATCGATCCCAAACACTTTCTTCCCTGCCAAAACCCCCGCTGACATGAGAACAGGAAGTACAAGAAGCTGCTTATCTATTAGCAGCTTTTTTCACTTACTGTGAAAGTTCACCGCCGAATAGGCGGTTTAAGTTCAGGGATTCCAAGTGCGCCCAGCAAATTTTCATTTATGGTGGTATGACCGCTTGTGGGCGCATGAAGGTTTACTGTGAAAGTTCACCGCTGATTAGGCGGTTTAAGTT
>Ga0224483_100204_pt1 | contig 16697 bp, 13 predicted proteins | sample hydfratestSal1_FD_181453 | JGI IMG/M metagenome (GOLD analysis project Ga0224483, IMG submission 181453) | Metatranscriptome of mouse feces microbial communities from Columbus University, Ohio, United States - Sal1 (Metagenome Metatranscriptome) ... | reverse complement strand
CGGTTTGCCTGGCGGGTCTGCTGTATATGTGTCCGGGCTGACTCATTGTTCACCCGCACTGTATTTTGTCAATCTCTTATCCAAAGATGAATGTCTGTGACGATGAGGTTGATGTGGCTGATTCGGTGGTTACACCCATAGCTCCGTTGCGCACCTGCTCCACTATTTTGCGGTCACGTTTGTAAGTGGGATGCTTTTCAAGAATGTCGCAGATAGAGTCGTCATCAAGTTGGTTAGGACCGAGGATTATGGTGGAGGGACGGTCCTTTCCTCCTGCGAGGTCAATGAGCTTGGAGGCGCCATACTCTGCAGCGATACGTTCCACTGATACTTCCTGCTCCTTTGGCTTTGCCGGTGTAGCTTTTGGCTGTTCGGGTTTGGTCTGAGCTGTGGCTGAGGCGGTAGGTTCGGAACCCTTGCCGGTGCGGTTGGATGCGCCGCCGAAGCTGAAGTTGCCTCTTCCGTGTGAAGTGCTCATGATTTCCTCCTCTTCATCGCGGAGTGTCACGTCGAAACCAGCGGCGAGTATGGTCATCTTCACGCGGTTTCCGAGGGTTTCGTCGAATCCGATACCCCAGATTACATCCACTTCGGTGTTGATGGAGCTGATGAAGTCGTTGATTTCATGAGTCTCGCTCATGCGGAACTCATCCTCGGCATTGGGGTCGAAGTAGAGGTAGAAGAGCAGCTTCTTCGAGCCGAGTATATCGCGGTTTTTGAGGAGCGGTGATTTCAACGCGTCCTGGATGGCTTCGGTGACACGATTCTCACCTTCTCCGAAACCTGAGGATATGATGGCGGCACCACCGTTGCGCAGTGTAGTGTCAACATCGTTGAAGTCGAGGTTGATGTGTCCCTTGCCGGTGATGATATCGGAGATTGAACGTGCGGCAATCGAAAGTGTGTCGTCAGCCTTGCCGAATGCGTTGAGGAAGCTGAGGTCACCGTATATTTCTGTAAGGCGCTCGTTGTTGATTACAAGGAGGGCATCGACATACTTTGCCATCTCGTCGGCACCGGCGATTGCCTTCTTGATTTTCTTCTGACCTTCAAATAGGAACGGGATGGTGACGATACCGATGGTGAGAAGACCGCGTTCCTTGGCGATACGCGCCACCACAGGGGCAGCACCTGTACCTGTGCCACCGCCCATACCGGCAGTGATAAACACCATTTTGGTGTCGTCGTCAAACAGCGCTGCAATCTCGTCGGCGCTCTGTTCGGCAAAGTCATGTGCCTTTTCGGGTACGTTGCCTGCACCGAGACCGTCGCCTATCTCAAGGATGTTGGGCACTACCGAGTGGAGCAATGCCTGGCGGTCGGTGTTGATGTTGACAAACGATACATTGTTGATGCCCTCACGGTACATGTGATTTACCGCATTGTTACCACCGCCGCCGACACCTATGGCTTTGATGATGATTTTCTCATCGCTCCCTTCGGGGGCTTTATTGAAAGCTGAAGTGTCGTCGATGTTCTGGCTGTAAGCTTTGTTGAGTTCGTCCATTATTGTCAGTGTGTTCTATTCGTTTGTTACATTTTTATTATTTCTCATCATCCTCTTCGTCATCCTCGATTGGCTCGGTCATCAGACGTGCCACACGGTCCACTATAGAACCCCAAGCTCGGCCGAAACCGCTCTTTTTGGTAGCGCGGACGGTTGCCACAGGCTCTTCTTCCTCCGCTTTGTACTCTATGGTGGGAGGTGTGGGCACCGGATTTGTGGTCGGTGCCGGTGCAGGAGCTTGTGCCGGAGCAGCTGCAGGGCGCACCGGTTCGGGTGCCGGAGCAGGGGCAGGGGCAGATGGCTGTGCCGGAGCAGCCTGAGGACGGTTACCGTAGATGGGTGCCGGGTCAACGGGGCGTGATTCCTCGATGAACACCGGTGCCGGGCGTGTCATGCATTCCACAGGGTTGTTTTTGGCTGCTTCTGAGAGAATTGAGATTACATCAACGGCATCGGTGCTCTGGATGCGTCCGTCGTTGATGCGGATGCGGGTGGTGGGTGCGCCTACGCGTACTTTCATTCCTGTGAGGGTTTCGAGACGCTGGTTGAAGCCGTTGAGTTTGGCTCCCTTTCCCACTATGATGATACCACCGGGGAGTTTGTCGGCGGTGAATCCTGCATATTTCAGCTGCTCGTTGATATTGGCTATTATTTCGCCTGCGCGGGCAGCCACATAATTGTTTATTTGAGTGTAATCGGCGGCAGTATGGTTGTATACCACGGACTGCTCTGACGATGGCAGCGCGTTTCCGCCTGCTATTTTCAGTTCCTCGGCATGTTCCTCAAGGTGATTGAGGGCTGTGATATCGCGGGTTATGTTGCGCGAACCCATCGGTATGGTCGAGAGATATTCAAGCACGCCGTTCTTGTAGATTGACACTGTAGTGGTCTCGGCGCCGAAGTCCACAAGCATACATCCGAGACGCTTTTCCTCCGAGAAGAGCACCAGGTCTGCTTCGGCGAGCTGACGCACGTATACATCCTGAATCTTGAGTTGAAGACGTTCGTCAAGCACATTGTGGAGATTGCGCATCAGCTGGTTGCGGCAGCTGATGAGGTTGAGGCGTGCGGAAATGTGCGACCCCATCATGCCTACCGCACGAGTGGTGGGAGAGTTGTCAACTCTAAATTCCTTGGGTGTCACGCACACTACGTTGCGCTCGTGGAGAGGTTGGTTGAGAGCGTCCTTTACGATGTCAGATATCATCTCCATGGTGATTTCAGTCTCTACAGCGAAACGACGTTCTACCTCTATTACTTGTGAAGAAAGGGAGCGACCTCCTACGGATACATATACCCCGGTGACCTTGCGCTGCGCCTCGCGTTGTTCAAGGCGGCTGATTACGTTGCGAATGGCGTTGGCTGTCTCAACCACATTGCGGATACATCCGTAGCGCACCCCGTCGGAGAGCTTTTCCTCCTCGACTGTTTTCACACTCAGGGCACCCGCGGAATCAACTGTGCCGACAGCGCCTTTTATTTTTGAACTCCCTATTTCGAGAGCTACGATATATTTTTCTTCCATGGACGGTAGGGTTTGAAGTATAGAGTTTTTTTATTTACGGAGTTTTGTCAATTTGCAGGGATTGGCTTTTCGGAATGAGCCTGCTTTCCGGGCATGGTCTGTCCGGGTGCCACATCGTCACCGGCAAGCATTGTGCCGGTATCGACTGCCTCTTCGTCCTCATATTTTACAAATTCCACCGGAGCGGAATGGCGTTTGCGCTTGGTGGCTACCAGCTGCCCGCGCCATTTGAGTGAGAGGGTGTCATATTTCTCCCATCCTTGCTTTGGAAGCACTTCGGTATAGAAGCGTTTCAGACGGCTGAATTTATCGTCAAAGTGAGAAGGAGCACCGATATTTATTACATGTTCCCTGATATTGGGCACAAGGATGATGTCAGTGGGCGATTTCACTTTCACCATGGATATGAAGTTGCTCCACACTGAATCATTGGCGATGTAATTTATGAGCGGGAGTAATGACTGCGGGGTAAACAGGGTGTCGGCAGGGTCAAAGTGTCCATCAATCACCGGTACATCCTTGTGGTAGCGGGCATTGGCCGATACACGTTTGCCGATTTTGTTTATATAATATGATTTCCCGTTGTCAAATATTCGTGCTACCGGTACGATTGGTTGCGCTGTGATATGTATTGAGCCATCGGTCATACGTACCACATGGGCATCCTCCACCTTGTCGAGCTCCAGCAGTGCGCGCCGTATCTCCTGGGTGTTTATGCATGCAAGAGGCATCCCTTTAGCTTTCTCCGGAAGGTCGTCAATCTCATGCGCAAGCTCCTCCGCCGACACAAACTGACGTCCGGCGTCGCTATCACTCACGGAAATATGCACTCCACGGCACACATCATTGTCTGCCTCACCGGCCGAAAGGGTGAGGGCAATGACTAAGTAAGCCATGAGCATAATGGAGAATATTATTTTGAGATACTGTTGCACTTGTAAAATCAGAATGAGGCGTTTTTATGATTGATTGACACCGTTATGCGGTGGTAAGTTCGATGATTTTCGGGATGAAAGTGTTGATATCACCGGCACCCACGGTCAATAAGATGTCAAAGTTACGATTTTTCAATGTTTCCGCCAATTTTTCTTTGCTAATTAAGATTTTATCCTCGCATTTAACATCTTTGAAAATCATTTCGGATGTCACGCCCGGTATTGGTTCCTCGCGCGCAGGGTAGATGTCGAGGAGTATCAGCGAGTCGGCGGCTGATAGTGCTTCGGCAAACTCAGGTGCGAAGTCGCGTGTGCGGCTGTAGAGATGTGGTTGGAATGCTACAGTGAGTTTTCTGCCCGGATAGAGAGCCTTGACTGATGCAATGGAGTTGCGAATCTCCTCGGGATGGTGGGCATAGTCATCTATTATCACACGTCCGGTGCCATTGTTCTCCTTGAGCCAGCATTCAAAACGACGTTTTGCTCCACGGTATGTGCTGATGGCTTCGCGGATTACCTCAGGTTCGAATGCATCGGTGAGACATACGGCTGCCACTGCGGCTACGGCATTGTCGATGTTTACTTCGACAGGTACTCCAAGGTTGATGTTGCGTATGGTGCCTCGTGGAGTCACGATGTCGAATGTGATGTTGCCCGGCTGGCGGCGTATGTAGGCGGCGTGGAAGTCACCTTTGTCGCGGGAATAGGTATAGACTCTCACACCTTCCTGCGGACGTGGTTTCAGTTTTAATCCTTCATGAACTATGAGTGCACCTCCCGGACGTATCAGCTCGGTGAAGTGGGCGAAGCTTTCCAGATAAGCCTCCTCGGTGCCATATATGTCGAGGTGGTCAGGGTCGGTGGCTGTGATGACAGCTATGGTGGGGGTAAGGTGGTGGAACGAACGGTCATACTCGTCGGCCTCAATCACACTGTAATTGGAGGACGGGGTAAGGATGAAATTCGAATTGTAATTCTTCAATTCACCACCGAGGAATGCATTGCAACCCACAGAACCGCTCTGGAGTATATGTGCTGCCATTGACGATGTGGTGGTCTTGCCGTGGGTTCCTGCGAAACAGAGTGAGCGTGAATCGCGTGTGACAAGCCCGAGTGCCTGCGCACGTTTCATAATCTCAAATCCGTTGTCGCGGAAATAGCAGAGTATGGGAAGGTCGGCGGGTACGGCTGGAGTATAAATCACCAGTGTATCAGCCGGATTGCGGAACTTTTCGGGGATTGAATCGGCGCTTTCGTCAAATGAGATTACCACTCCTTCGGCTTGTAGTTCGTCGGTGAGGGTGGTAGATGTGCGGTCATAACCGGCCACATTTTTACCTTTTGCGAGGAAATAGCGTTCGAGGGCTGCCATGCCTATACCGCCGGCACCTACGAAATATATGTTGGAAATAGTTGATATGTCGTTCATTGTGAGTCTATTTAGATACGATTTCACAAATTTTGTCTACAATTTTTTCATCGGCAGCGTGGAGTGCCATCTTGCGGATGTTGTCCGACAGCTGATTGCGGCGTTCAGCATCGTTGATAAGTTCCACAATAGTTCCGGGAAGTTGCTCCACGGCATCGACATCGAGTATCATCACGGCTGCTCCGCGGGTCGAGAGTGCCTCTGCATTGTGTCGCTGATGGTCCTCAGCCACGTTGGGTGAAGGTATGAGAATCACTGCCTTGCCGAGATTCTGAAGTTCGGAGATAGTGCCGGCTCCTGCGCGCGACACCACGAGGTCGGCAGCGCGGTAGGCGAGGTCCATGCGGGTTATGAATGTCGTGGCTTTGACATTTGGGTAGGCTTTGGCTTTACCTTGGAATAATTCAGCACCGTAACGTCCTGTCTGCCACATCAGTTCAACACCTTCGGCTGCTATGGAGTCGAGCGATGCCGCTACGGCTTCGTTGACGGTACGTGCACCGAGGCTGCCTCCAACCACCAATATAAGTTTCTTATCGGGGTCAAATCCAAGTTCTTTCTTTGCCTCCGCCTGAGTGAGGGTGCACCCCTCCAGGTCGGTACGAACCGGATTGCCGGTCTTTACAATCACCTCAGCGGGGAAAAATCGCTCCAATCCATCGTAAGCCACGCAGATAGCCTTGGCTTTCTTGGCAAGAAGCTTATTGGTCACCCCGGGGTAAGAATTCTGTTCCTGCAGGAGGGTCGGAATCCCGTTTTTCTGTGCTTGTTTCAGCACCGGTCCGCTGGCGTAGCCACCCACGCCGATAGCTATATCGGGCTTGAATTCCTTGACGATTTTTCGTGCCTTGCGGAGTGACTTCCAGAGTTTTATGAGTACGCCGAAGTTTCGCCACAACCGTTTGCGGTCGAAACCGGCCACCGGCAGACCTTCTATTTTGTAGCCGGCGGCAGGTACTCTCTCCATCTCCATCCTTCCCAGTGCTCCTACAAACAGAATCTCTGTGTCAGGATTGCGGCGTTTTATGGCGTTGGCAATCGAGAGAGCGGGGAAGATATGTCCGCCGGTGCCTCCCCCGGAAATCAAAACCCGGTTCAACTGACTGTTACCAGCTGTAGCGTTGCTCTCGGATGTCGGTTTAGTTATATTTTTCTGCATTTTTTAATCTCTTTTGATATTTTAACAATGCAAATCGGCGTTTTTGTTCAACGTTAATGTCGGTTTGTTTGCTGCATTCGTCAAAGCTGCATTCTGTTCTCATCGCGGAACTGTTCGGGGAGCGATTCAAGTTCATCGCGTATCTCCTGTTTCTTGTTGCCCTGTCGGGTGGCTGTACGGCTTACCGACAGCATTATGCCGAATGCCAGCGCTGTGACCACTATTGATGTTCCACCCTTGGAAATCAGTGGCAATGGCTGTCCGGAGACGGGGAACACACCGCTCACAATTCCCATGTGGAAAAGAGCCTGGAATGCTATCATAACCGCCATCCCCATCACCATAAGCGCCGGATATGTGCGGTTGCAGTGTGAGGCTATACCGGAAGCACGACCAAGCAACCACAGATAGAGCATCAGCACCACCAGTCCGCCTATAAGTCCAATTTCCTCAATGACTATTGCGAAAATATAGTCGGAGAATGCGAGGGGAAGTCGTGACGCCTCGCGGGAGTTGCCCGGTCCAACACCGTAGATGCCGCCGTTAGCCTGCGCCATGTACGAGAGTATCTCCTGACGGTTCTTTCCAGTGGCTGGAATCTCCCACTTGGGCACTGAGTCAGAGTTGTGTCGGTCGAGACGTGCCATCCATGTGCTGAGACGTGACTCACGTTTTGTCCCATCGTCAACTGTCACAAGTTCGGTTTTCTGCTCGGCGTCAGCGGGAATTTCCCTTACCTCGGTGAAATAAAGGTAACCTATGAACATTGCTCCGCACAGGGCATAGAAGCCGGTAAGAGCAAGCAGATGAAGCACTTTTACGCCACCTATTATCATCATTGAGTAGCTGATGGCGAGAAGAAGAAGCGTGTTGGTCAATCCCTGTTCTATCAGCAGTCCGCTGAGTCCCAGCACAATCAATCCCGAGTAGACTACTCCACGGCTTGTGATACCTATATCCTTCGGGTTCTGGTTCCATGTCATCACCAACGCTATCAGCAGCACCGCCGAGATTTTCACCATCTCGGCTGGATAGATACCTATGCCGAGGAGGGTGAGCGAGCGGCGGGCGCCGTTCACATAGTCGCCGAAGAACATCACATAGAGCATCATAGCCACCGATATTACCGCGAATCCTATGGAGAACGGTATGAAGTAACTGTAATGACGCTTTGAAAAGAACCATACCAGGACGAATCCTCCGAGAAGCATCACCAGGTGACGGATTATAGGTCCGAGCACACCGATTGACGAGCTTGCCACTTCGCGGGATGATGCGCTGTAGAGCTCGATGATAGATATGATGCAGAGAGCTATGAATATACCCCAGATATGCTTGTCGGCTTTGGCGACAGCCTGAGGTTTTGCTGCAGAGGTGGATTCCTCGGTCAGAAGGGAGTTGAGTTCAACGGCCATTGGATGAGAGTAAGGGTGTGATAAGGATTGGATAGTTGGGAGAGAAACCTGTTATAAGTTTTTTACACGTTCCTTGAACTGTTTGCCGCGGTCCTCGTAACTTTTGAAGAGGTCGAAGCTTGCGCAGCAGGGTGAGAGGAGCACGGTGTCACCCTCGGTTGAGATGCGGCGTGCAGTGTTGACAGCGTCATCGATGGAATGGGTGTCATGTATTTCAGGCACTACGCCGGTGAAGAAGTCGAGCAGTTTCTGATTGTCTTTTCCCATGCAGATGATTGCTTTGACTTTTTCTTTCACCAATGGAAGTATCTCGTTGTAATCATTGCCTTTGTCCTTGCCGCCGAGGATGAGGATAGTATTGGCGGGCATTGATTCCAAGGCATACCAGCAGGAGTTCACGTTGGTGGCTTTAGAGTCATTGATATAGCGCACGCCATCCACAGTGCCGGCATATTCGAGACGGTGCTCCACACCTTCGAAGTCGCTCAGTGCCTCGCGGATTTCATTTTTGTCAATATCGAGGATGCAGGCTGAGAGAGCGGCTGCCATCGAGTTGTATAGATTGTGCAACCCGTTGAGCGACAAGTCTGCACGAGGCATCTTGATGGAGGTTTCCGGGGTGTTGATGATAAGCTCGGACTCATCGTCTACATAGGCTTTCGCTCCATTCTCGCAGTGCTCGGCGAAGGGGAAGAGCTGTGCCTCGATGCGTATCTGTTCAAGCTGACGACGTATTACAGGGTCATCCTGCCAGTAGATGAAAGCGTCCTGCGGGGTCTGATTGTTGAGGATGCGGAATTTGGCATTGATATAGTTCTGCATCTTGTAGTCATACCGGTCGAGGTGGTCAGGGGTGATGTTGAGTATCACGGCGATGTTGGCACGGAAGTCGTACATGTTCTCAAGCTGGAAGCTTGACAGTTCAATCACATAGACATCATGTTTGTCGTGAGCCACCTGTAGTGCGAGACTCTGACCGACGTTGCCCGCCAGACCTACGTTGATTCCGGCGTTCTTCAATATATGATAGGTGAGAAGTGTTGTGGTGGTCTTGCCATTACTACCGGTGATACATACCATCTTGGCATTGGTATAGCGTCCGGCGAACTCGATTTCGGATATCACGGGGATTCCTTTTTCGGTGATAGCCTGCACCACGGGGGTGGTGGGTGCGATGCCGGGGCTCTTCACCACCTCGTCGGCGGCGAGTATGCGGTCCATGGAGTGGTGACCCTCCTCCCATTCTATGCCTTCAGCATCGAGCATCTGGCGGTATTTTGGGGCGATGGTGCCGAAGTCGCTGAGAAATACATTCATCCCTTTGACCTTACCGAGGATAGCAGCGCCTACGCCGCTTTCACCTCCACCTAATATAACGAGATTTTTTGTCATGGTTAGCGGATTTTGAGTGTTACGAATGTTATTACGGCAAGGAATATGCCTATAATCCAGAATCGGGTCACAATCTTTGACTCAGGTATAGCGCGGATGGGGGCTTGTATTAACGCTTCGATACCTGAATTGCCCGGTTTTTGGAAATGGTGGTGCAGTGGCGTCATTTTGAACACTCGGCGTCCGGCACCATATTTTTTCTTGGTGAATTTGAAATATGCCACCTGAAGCATCACTGAAAGGTCCTCCACGAAGAAGATAGCGCAAAGGATAGGGATGAGCAGTTCCTTGTGGATTAGGATGGCAAACACGGCTATGATACCTCCGATGGTGAGTGAGCCGGTATCGCCCATGAACACCTGCGCGGGGTAGGCATTGTACCAGAGGAAGCCTATAAGCGCCCCTATGAATGCCGACATGAACACCACAAGCTCCGAGGATTGCGGTATATACATTATGTCGAGATAGGTGGAGTAGATTACGTTGCCTCCGAGATATGCCATTATGGCGAGCGCTACACAGATTATGGCGGAGGTGCCGGCGCAAAGTCCGTCGAGCCCGTCGGTGAGGTTGGCGCCGTTGCTTGTGGCGGCTACTGCGAAGATTACCACTATGATGAACACTATCCATCCCCCTGTCTGCGCATGTTCGCCCATCCATTGTGTGAGGTAGGCATAGTCAAAGTTGTTGTTTTTCACAAAGGGGATGGTGGTCTGTGTGGATTTCACATCCTGTGTCTCCTTCACTGCCACAGTCTCAGTGTTGGCGGCTATGGACTCATGCTCTACTATCACCTCACGCTGTGTGATGTCAGGGCTGAGGTACATGGTGAGTCCAACCATCAGTCCGAGACCTACCTGACCGATGATTTTGAATTTTCCCTTCATTCCCTCCTTGTCATGCTTCTTTACCTTGATGTAATCGTCGCAGAAGCCGAGGGTGCCGAGCCACAGTGTGGAGATGAGCATCAGCAGCATGTAGATGTTGCTGAGGTCGCCTACCAGAAGGCATGGGATTATAATGGAAATGATGATTATGACACCTCCCATGGTGGGTGTGCCTTTCTTCTGCATCTGTCCTTCAAGTCCCAGGTCGCGGATTATTTCACCTACCTGCATCAGCTGCAGGCGGTCAATGATTTTCCGACCGAACACCAGGGCGATGAACAGCGACAGCAATAGTGCGGCTCCTGAGCGGAACGTGATGTAGCTCATGAGTCGGGAGCCGGGGATATGTCCCTCCTGTAATAATTCAAATAGTGAGTAAAGCACTTTTCCTAATCGTCTTTTATTCTTATGTTACATCTACTTATACGTTCTCCTTTATGATTTCCATCACCACCTCACGGTCATCGAAATGATGCTTCACGCCTTTGATTTCCTGATAGTCTTCATGACCTTTTCCGGCTATGAGTATGACCGAGCCTGGCTTGGCAAGGGTGCAAGCTGTGCGTATTGCCTGGCGGCGGTCGGTGATGTGGAGAGTGCGTGTGCGGGCTTCGGCGTCAAGTCCTTCTTCCATGTCGGCAAGGATATCTTCGGGCTCCTCGAAGCGGGGATTGTCGGAGGTGAGTATCACACGTTCACTTCTTGCAGCAGCCTCGCGCGCCATGATGGGGCGTTTACCCTTGTCGCGGTTACCGCCGGCACCAACCACAGTGATGATTTCCCCCTCCTTGCCTATTACCTCGCGGATGGCGTTGAGGACATTGACCACTGCGTCGGGGGTATGGGCGTAGTCCACTATGGCAGTGTAGCCCTTGGGAGAGTGGAATGCCTGGAAACGTCCGGCAACGGGTACGAGTTGCGATATGTGGCGGAGCACTTCTTCCTTGTCCCATCCGAGCAGAATGGAGGCACCATAAACGGCGGTGAGATTATAGGCATTGAATTTACCGGTGAAAAGGGTCTCTACCTCGTTGCCGTTGAGCGACAAGAGTGTTCCGTCGAGCCGCTGCTCCACTATCTTGCCTCTGAAGTCAGCCTCGCTGCGGAGCGAATAGCTGTAACGTTTGGCGCGGGTGTTCTGTAGCATCACATCGCCCACCTTGTCGTCAGCATTGGTGAGTGCGAATGCGGTTTGGGGAAGTATATCGAAAAATGATTTCTTAGCTTCGAGATAAGCTTCGAAAGTCTTATGATAGTCGAGATGGTCGCGGGTAAGGTTGGTGAATATGCCCCCGTCGAAGTGCAGACCGGCTATGCGGTACTGGGCAGCGGCGTGAGAGCTTACCTCCATAGCTGCATATTCGCATCCCGCTTCAACCATGCGGTGGAGCATTTCGTTGAGGGTGAGAGGGTCGGGAGTGGTGTGGTCGGTGGGATAAGGGGTTGTTTCCACATAGTTGCACACGGTGGAGAGCAGACCGGCTTTGTAGCCCATCAGACGTGCCATCTCATATATTAATGTGGCTGTGGTTGTTTTGCCGTTTGTACCGGTGACTCCTACCAGCTTCAGTTTGCGTGATGGATTGTCCCACCATTGTGAGGCTATGTATCCGAGTGCAATGGCGGTCGAGGGAACCACTATGTAGGTCACCATAGGTGAAAGTGTCTCGGGAAGATGCTCGCACACAATGGCGGTGGCACCTTTATCCTGCGCCATGGGTATGAATTTGTGCCCATCGACACTCACCCCTGGCACAGCCACGAAAAGTGTGCCGGCTTCCACATTGCGGGAGTCGGATGTGACGTGTGTGATTTCTTTATGGTCGTCGCCGATTATCTGCTCGATATCAAGCGGTGACAACAGCTCGTTTAATGCTTTCATATTCAGTTGATACGGTTTTTAGTGTTGGTTAGTTGCCCAAGTGGAGAGTCACCTCTGTGCCGGTCGGAGCTTTGGTGCCGGGAGCTATTGATTGCGACTTCACATAGCCGGAGCCGGTGATTGATACATTGTAACCGGCGCGTTCAAGAGCCACGATAGCGTCGCGGATGCCATAGCCCTTCACGTTGGGGACGCCTCCGGTGGTGGCGTCGGGAGCTTTAAGTCCGCGGCGCGAGGGGAGTGAGAGCTCGGCGCGGAGGTTTTCATATTTCTTATTACCCGGGGTGGCGTAGAAGGTCGGTCCTGACGCTTCGGCTGAGGTCTCGTTATAGTCGGAACTGTTACCGAGCATCCCTCGGGAGTAGAGTTTGAGCGCTATGTTGCGGAGCACTTGACCGGAGGTGGTCGCTGCTCCGAAGAAGTTCTTGGTAGGATGGCAGGTGAGCACCACACATGAGTATTTGGGCGCCTCCACCGGGAAGAACCCGCAAAATGCCAGTCGCTTCTTGCCGGTATTGTATGCGCCGTTTTCAATCATGTAGCAGGTGCCGGTCTTGCCCGCAATCTTCACAGTTTTGTTGCGGAGGAATTTGCCGGTACCGTGGTCGCCCCACACCACATTGGTGAGCATATCGCGCATTATCTTCGCTGTCTCCTTGGAACATGCCCGACCGTTGCCCATGTGCTCCACCGGAAGGATGGAATCCACCGTGCCGCGCAGCTCCTTCACCAGACGTGGACGCACAAATTCGCCGTCGTTGGCTATGGCGTTATAGATAGCGAGGGTGTAGAGCGGTGGTATTTCTGTGGCATATCCGTAGCTCATACGCGAGAGGGCTATTCTACCTCCACGGTTGTTGGGTATACTGTCGAAACGCGGGGGAACTTCGCCAGCTATGCCGGTGTTCATCGGTTCAAGGAATCCGAGGCTTTTGACTCTTGAGTAGAAAGCGCCCGGTTTGTTGTCATATTCTTTGGTGATGATTCGCGCCATGCCGATGTTGGACGACTGCTCTATTACATCTCCTGCCCGTATGGATGTGGAGTGGTGAGCGTCGGTGATGGGACGTCCGCCGGCGTATGCCCAGCCGTTGCCGGTAGGGAGCACTTCGTCGAGGTCGGTTACTATGCCATCCTCTATTGCTATCATCATGGATAGGGTCTTGACTACCGAGCCGGGTTCGTAGCCCATCACGGCACGGTTGCGCGCCTCGATATAGCCTTCGCCCCGTGGGTTGCGCTCAAGGTTCGATATGGCTTTGATGTCGCCGGTCTTCACATCCATCAGCACAGCCACGCCCCAGTCGGCGCCGCAGGTGTCAAGCACATTGTTGAGCTCGTTTTCCACTATATCCTGCATATTGATGTCGATGGTAGTCACTATGTCGCAGCCCGGTATGGCTGGCACGTCGGTCCAGTCGGTGATTTTCTTTGTGAGATTTATCATCTTGCTGTAACCGATTTTGCCATAGAGAAGTGAGTCGAGCGCCTTTTCCAGTCCGGATATACCATGTATTTCTTTGCTTTCCGAAGTCTCGCCCACGCCACCGATGCTTCGGCGCGCCATATCCCCGTAAGGGTTGAAGCGGCGCATATATTTTTCAAACGTGAGTCCGTTGCGGTTGCGGTTCTTGATGCTGAAGAATGGCATGGTGCGCAGCAGTTCCATGTCGGAATGCGACAATCCGCTCATAAGTTTGTAGGCGCGCGGGCGCTTCCCTTTCTCCTTGTCGAGCGGAGCCAGCAGATGTTTGCGCCATTGTTCGGCAGTCTTGAGTGGGAAATGTTTCGCGAGGTCGGCTGAAAGATGCTCGATGGTGTCGCGGAATAATTTCTCATTGAATTTTTCCGCGCGGTAGTCTATGCGGGCAGTGTAGAAGTTTAGGTTGGTGGCTAACACACTTCCGTCGGCCGCGAGGATATTTCCGCGACTCGGCACAATCACTTTGGTCTGCGAGAGCCATTCATTGGCTTTTGCATTCCATTTATCGGCATCTACGATAGTGGTGTCACACAGTTTAATCACTATCTTCGCCGAGAACAGAAGTATCACCACCACGATGAATCCGTAGCGGAACAGGATATTGCTGCGATTGTCATTTTTCATTGTCAGTGAAGCGAAGGGGTGATGAGTGTGTTATTTAGGAATTTTGTAAGGGGGTTGAGTCTGTACTTTCAGATTGAGGTGGAGTGAGTCGACCCTGTGCTGCATGGATGTTTCCCTGATGCGTCCCATGAATGCGCTGCGCTCGCGGGCTTTCTCATTGGTCACTATCTCAAGTTTCCTTTCGAGCGAGGCTATCTTCTCCATATTGGTCTGGCAGGTATACTTGGTGGTGATATAAATCATTATCACAAGTATGGTGATTACTACCGGGAGCCAGTGGCGAGCGAAGAAGTCGCTTGATATCACCTGTCCTCTGAATAGCCTGACTATGAAGGAGGGTCGCTTGATTGATTTTGTATTGTTATCTTTTTTTGATGCCATTGTGGGGTGATGAGGAGATGAATGGGTGGGAGATTGGTTTTAGAGCCTTTAGAGTTTCACCGCTACCCTGAGTTTGGCGCTGCGTGAGCGTGGGTTGCGGTCTATTTCTTCCTCCGAGGGGACTATCGGACGGTTGTTGAGCGCTTTGAGGGGCGCGGATGTGCGTCCGAAGAAGTCCTGTTCCACTTTGCCTGTGAAATTACCGGCTTTGATGAAATTTTTTACCAGTCGGTCCTCAAGGCTGTGGTAAGTAATCACCGCGAGGCGTCCGCCGGGCTTCAGCACTTTCAGCGCACCCTGCAGCAGTTCCTCGAGGGCGCCCATTTCATCATTGACCTCTATGCGGAGAGCCTGGAAGAGCTGCGCGAGTTCTTTTTTCTCTTTCCTCGGGTCAATGTGGGGCTTCACAGTCTCGATGAGTTGCCCTATGGTGTCAATGCGGGTGCCACCGTTGCGCGCTTTGACTATCGCGCGGGCTATGGCGCGGCTCTGCTTGAGCTCGCCGTAGATGTAGAAGATATCCGCGAGTTTCTCCTCGGGCAGTTCGTTGACAAGGTCGGCGGCCGAGCGTGAGGCCGAGCGGTTCATACGCATGTCAAGCGGTCCGTCAAACCTGAAGGAGAAGCCTCTCTCGGTGTCATCGAAGTGATGGAACGATACCCCGAGGTCGGCAAGTACACCGTCCACCTGCTCTGCGTCGTAGTAACGCATGAAGTTGGTGATGAATCGGAAGTTGGAGAACACCATGGTGAATCTCTCATCCTTCATGGCACGCTTCACCGCATCTTCATCCTGGTCGAAGGAGTAGAGATGTCCCCCTGCAGCCGCATCCAGATGCTCCACGATGGCACGTGAATGACCGCCGCCGCCATACGTGGCGTCAACGTAAATGCCGTCGGGGCGGATGTCGAGTGCTTCGAGGCATTCCGGGAGCAGCGCGGGGATGTGGTATACTTCTTCTGACATAGGGATAGGGGTCAAGTTGTTAGTGGCTATTTTGGGTGTAAAATTACAAAAATTTACAAAACTAAACAGCATAAATCCAACACTTTTTTTGACAATTTATTAACATCGGGTTAAGATTCTGGATGTCAATCAGAAGATGATATTTACAAATGCAAACCCACTGGACCTACTGTTGTGTCACACCACAAGCAGTGTGGCTGCCATTACAGCCATTCCCGCTATGACTCCTCCGAGGGCTATGTGATGGTGTCCGTAGCGCTCGGCGCTTGGCAGAAGTTCGTCGAATGAGATATAGACCATGATGCCCGACACGGCAGCCAGACACACTGCATTGACTGTCGGTGACCACCACGGCAGCAGGAACGCCATGCCCGCGAGGGCGCCTATCGGCTCGGCGAGACCTGAAAGGAGTGAGTAGAGAAACGCCTTGCTTCGTTTGCCCGTAGAGTGATAGATGGGGACCGACACCGCTATCCCTTCAGGGATATTGTGTATGGCTATGGCTATGACAATGGGTAGCGCTACATCGAGCCCCTCCAATGCTGAGACGAATGTCGCCATCCCCTCGGGGAAGTTGTGTATCCCGATGGCGAGTGCAAGCATTGTGCCGGTGCGTTTCAGATGATGGTTGCCGGGCTGTGAGAGCTCGCCCATCGAGTGCATCTCGTGAGGGTTCTCATCCTCCGGTACCAGCTTATCAATCAGCGCTATGAGTCCGATGCCGCCGAAAAAAGCCATAAGCACCACAGACTGCGCCCAGCGGTCGGTATAGCTCCCTTCAAGAGCCGAAAGCGCATGGGGCATAAGCTCCATGAACGATACGTAAACCATCACCCCGGCCGAGAGACCGAGGGCACCCGATAGTATCCGAGTGTCAGTGCGGCGCGTGAAAAATGCCAACAGTGCTCCGATGCCGGTACTCAGTCCGGCAAACACTGTCAGCGCCAGCGCTAACCATATATTACTCGATGTTAACATAAATTTTCAACTAACACACCAACGCCTCGTGCCGCAAAAAAGTTCTGACAGATAATTTCCGCCATGTTTCCATACCTCCCGAGGAGATGCAAATATACGGATTTCTGTCCGTAAAAACATAATTTCTTATTCTG
>Ga0224483_100203_pt1 | contig 16708 bp, 17 predicted proteins | sample hydfratestSal1_FD_181453 | JGI IMG/M metagenome (GOLD analysis project Ga0224483, IMG submission 181453) | Metatranscriptome of mouse feces microbial communities from Columbus University, Ohio, United States - Sal1 (Metagenome Metatranscriptome) ... | reverse complement strand
GCGCACATTCTCTCCCTTGCCGTATACCGGCAACGGTTTGCGGTGGCGGATATTATTGATGAACAGCGGGATGAGTTTCTCGGGGAACTGGTACGGACCGTAGTTGTTGGAGCAGTTGGTCACTCAGGCGCATCCTATTTTCGAGCTACCTGTTGACTTCTGTCACAAATATGTTTACTTGTCGTAGAGGTCTATGTTTATATCAAACGGTGAGTAGAAATCTTTGAACAGTTGGTGACGGGTGTCTTTGTCGGAGAGGATTGCGTCCGAAGGGTCAATATGCCAGTCAATGCCGAGCGAATCATCGAGAATTGAGATTCCGCCGTCGGCCTCGGGATGGTAGAACGCGTCGCACTTATATTGAAATACCGCTACATCTGACAAGACTGCGAAGCCATGGGCAAAACCGCGAGGCACGAAAAACTGGCGGTGGTTGTCCTCCGTCAATTCCACAGCCACATGTTTGCCATAGGTTGGAGAACCCTTGCGGATGTCGACTGCGACATCAAGCACGGCCCCCTTGACACAACGCACGAGTTTGGACTGGGTGAACGGCGGACGTTGGAAATGCAGTCCGCGCATGACGCCTCTGGTCGAGCATGATTCATTGTCCTGCACGAAATCAACGGGACGAACCTTCTCGTCAAACTCCCGCTTGGAGTAGCTCTCGAAGAAATACCCGCGTGCATCAGTGAACACCCGCGGCTTGATGATGACCACCCCCTCAATATCAGTCTTGATTACTTCCATAATATCAATCGAGGTTTTTGCTACCGGCGGCCCTGTCCATCTCCTCGACAACCTTCAGCAGGTACTGACCGTACTGGTTCTTGAGCATCGGTTGGGCGAGTTCAATCATTTTCTCCTTCGAAATCCATCCCTGGCGGTAGGCGATGCCCTCGAGACAGGCTATTTTCAGACCCTGGCGCTTCTCGAGCACCTCGACATAGATGGAAGCCTCGGCAAGAGAGTCATGAGTACCGGTATCGAGCCATGCGAACCCGCGGGGAAGAGTCTGTACTTTCAGTTCGCCATCCTTCAGGAATTCCTGGTTTACAGTGGTGATTTCCAGTTCGCCACGCGCTGAAGGCTTGATGCGTGCAGCCACGTCGACCACCTTGTTGGGGTAGAAATAGAGACCTACCACAGCGTAGTTTGACTTCGGATGCTCTGGCTTTTCCTCGATTGAGAGACAGTTACCATCCTTATCGAACTCAGCCACGCCGTAGCGCTCGGGGTTATTCACCCGGTAGCCGAAAACTGTAGCTTTGCCATCCTTCTCGACCGCCTCGACCGAATTTTTCAGCACGCCCGAGAAACCTGCGCCATGAAAGATGTTGTCGCCAAGCACGAGACATACCGCGTCATCGCCGATGAACTCCCTGCCGATGATGAACGCCTGAGCGAGACCATCGGGCGAGGGCTGCTCGGCATAGGTGAACTTCACACCGTAGTCGCTGCCGTCACCGAGCAGACGCTTGAAACCGGGTAGGTCATCGGGAGTGGAGATGATGAGGATATCACGGATTCCGGCCAGCATCAACGTGGAAATCGGATAATAGACCATGGGCTTGTCATAAATCGGAAGCATCTGCTTCGAGACCCCCTTGGTAATCGGATACAAACGGGTGCCTGACCCACCGGCAAGGACAATTCCTTTCATGACTGTTCAGTATTCAGGCTATTTTACAATGCCCTTCTCAAGATATTCGGCGAGGTTTGTGCGCACTGTCTCCCCTGCGCGCTCGACTGCCACTTTTGCCATGTCGGCGTCGACCATGAGGTTGACGAGCTGCTCGAATGTAGTCTTTTTCGATGGGTCCCAGCCGAGTTTGCCCTTGGCTTTGGTCGGGTCACCCCAAAGGTTGACCACATCGGTGGGACGGTAGAAGTCCGGAGAGACCTCAATCAGGACTTTTCCGGTCCGGGTGTCGATGCCTTTCTCATTCTCACCCTCGCCCTCAAACCTTAGCTCTATTCCGGCCCGGCGGAATGCGAGCTGGCAGAACTCACGCACGGAATGCTGCTCGCCTGTGGCGATTACATAATCCTCAGGTTTTGGCTGCTGAAGTATGAGCCACATGCACTCGACATAGTCCTTGGCATAGCCCCAGTCGCGCAGGCTCGAGAGATTGCCGAGGTAGAGTTTCTCCTGCTTGCCCTGGGCGATACGCGCGGCTGCGAGTGTGATTTTGCGCGTCACGAATGTCTCACCACGGCGTTCCGATTCATGATTGAAGAGGATACCGGAACAGCAGAACATATTGTATGCCTCACGGTACTCCTTCACAATCCAGAATCCGTAGAGCTTAGCAACGGCGTAGGGGGAATATGGATGAAAAGGTGTGTTCTCGTTCTGTGGAACCTCCTCGACTTTGCCGTAGAGTTCAGAAGTGGAAGCCTGATAGAAACGGCATGTATCGGCTAGTCCGCACTGGCGGATTCCCTCAAGTATACGTAGCACACCGGTTGCGTCGACATCGGCGGTGAACTCGGGCGAGTCGAACGACACCTGCACATGGCTCTGTGCAGCGAGGTTGTAAACCTCGTCGGGTCTCACCTTGTTGAGCACCTGGATTATCGACATCGAGTCGCCGAGGTCTGCATAGTGGAGATGGAAATTCGGATGTCCCTCCAGATGTGCGATACGTTCGCGGAAGTCCACCGACGAACGGCGTATAGTGCCGTGAACATCATATCCCTTCTCAATAAGAAACTCAGCCAGAAACGAACCATCCTGACCGGTTATGCCCGTGATTAATGCTTTTTTCATAAATTAGTATTACCTTAGTAGTTTGATTCTTTTTTACGATTTTAATATTTTGAACCTCAACATTTCGCCTATGCGGTAAGCATATCGGAGTGATTCGAGAAATACGTTGGATGACACATCATTTTTGCGGTAGGCACGGAGATGGTCGCGGATGATTTTCTTATGGCTCTCAAAACCCGATGAGGATGCGCCGCCAGTGCGCATAGTCACGAAATCCTTTGGGATGTACTTCGTGAAAATTCTATTGACGTAGATGAGACGGAGGAGTTGTTCGAAATCTGCTGCAACTTTGAAAGTGGTGTCGAAAAGACCAAATCGGGTGTAAACCGTACGGCGACAGTAGAATGATGGATGAGCTGGCATGAATCCGAGCCGCATTTTCCACCGGCGGAATGGAGCTGAGGAATAGTGGCGTACAGGGGTTGCCGTATCCATCGGGTCGACATAGTGGACATCGGCGTACACGGCATCGAACTCGCGAATCTCTCTGTTGACAGTCGAGAGTATGTCTGATGAAGTATAGAAGTCATCAGAGTTAAGTATCCCAACGACATCCCCGGTTGCCATCATGACACCTTTGTTCATTGCATCATATATACCGTGGTCTGGTTCTGAAATCCATCGCAAACGTCCCTTATATCTCGGTTCGAGCTCTTGGACTATATCAAGAGTATTATCTCTTGAGCAACCATCAACGATTATATGCTCAAAATCATCATAATCCTGAGCCAACACACTCTCCATAGTGTCACGAAGAGTCGCACCGCTATTATACGTAGCGGTGACAATGGATATTTTCATCAGATTAAACTAATTGAAATTAAGTAAATATAAACCAATATTGGATAAGTATTACATCAAAGACGATGAGAAGCCTCATATAGCCATTTTGCCAAAATTCTTTGTCCATCAGAATTTAGATGTATGCCATCACGATATGTATTCTCGGATTCACCATAATCTAAGCCGAGTGTTATCCTTACTCCATTTTCGTTAGCCCATTTTATAATTTCTTTACCTTGTAAGTTATATTCTTTCTTATGCATTTCTGCTTTGTCTGGATGCAAATATATTTCATACCCAATATTACATCTATCCGCAATCCGCTTAAGTTCTCCAAAACCGGGATTAAACTGCCCCGAACCTTTTTCGATACCTACTCCTTCATTAATTTTCTCATCAGGATCAGATTGTTTCGATTGTTTCAATAATCGAGGTATCACGTATCGATCAAATAATTCAACCAAAGCTAATTGATATTGCTTGTCCGGATATGATTTATGTACCCCTACTACAGGTACAAAATCCATTATATCATGAGCATCATGACTACTGGCAACTAATAAAATCTTTTTTGCATTAAAAACACCGAATCGTTTTATATACGCGGCACAATTATCAGGACCCCAAGATCCTGCTGAAATATTTAATATTTGAATAGTAGAATCTGAAGCTATGGTTGTCGCCAACTGGGATTGATCTGTTTGAATACCACCATTGATGACACTGTCTCCGAGCCCAAGAACTATTATTTTAGTACTATCTGGGGCTTCGCTTCGTTGAGAATATTGATTATAATTTATTTGATTGCCAAATCTGTGTCTTGACTGAGACGGAGCGTAAATATATTCATATTCGTCACTTGGAATACATAAAGGTGCATCACAAAAACCGAATCCACAGCGCAACACAAACTCTAAAATGCTAACTATCAACAAAATACCCCCCCCCAATTAATACACGTCGAGAGATTTTTAAATTAAGTAAATTCATATATTTTCATTATTATCAATTTTACCACAATGCTGTTAAAGCATGATTCCGTATTCCTGGCTTAATAGAGCTTTGATTTTAGCAGGGTCATTACCACATTTTTGCTTTATTTCATATACCTTGGCATCGACAAGAGTCCGATACCACCATCCCTGAATGAATGTAAATATAAAACCCTCTTTCCCATCGCGCCAACCACCCTTGACAAAATAGCGATACACAAAATAAGCAAATGAACGCCAAAACAGCGGTTTACGGGCGTAGCTATGTTTTTTCTTACGTTTGTTTATCGCTTGCTTGCTAATAGCCTTATTATCATCAGATTCAGCTGCGCCTGTTATCCCTAATTCTATATCAAGTAAATCAGCAGCCTCTCTGACAGCATAATTAACATGCTTATGACAGAACCATGAAAGATTGTTCAAATTGTGGTCACAGAAATCATTTTTTAAATCAATCGTTTCTCCTCCACTTAATTGAATGTGCTCATCCATCAACCGCTGTTCGCAACATCCTTTACCATGTCGGAAGATACGAAGTAATTTTACCGGATAAATGCCTCCTTTCATCCATTTATTCATGAATATATGACGTCTGTTTATGACAAATCCATTTATATTATCATCCGTTCGAGGAAGCACTTCCTTTAATTCTTCAATCAGTTCAGGCAATAAATATTCATCAGCATCAAGCCTGAGGACCCATTTCCCTGTTATCGGGGCATTTTTTAATCCCCAATTAAATTGATATGCATAATTATTTACCCACTTATTCTGTAAAACTTTTACAATTGGATATTCTTTTACAATATCAAGAGTCTTGTCTGTTGAAAAGCTATCGATAATAAATATTTCCTTAGCTATCGGAAGTACATTTTCAATACATCGTCTGATATGCAACTCTTCATCCTTCGTGAGAATAATAACTGTCAAATCAAGCATCTTTTATAACACGTTTTTTGATAAATTTCGCTGGGTTTCCTCCTACAACATTCCAGGCATCTACATTTTTTACAATTGTTGAATTAGCTGCAATTACACATCCATCCCCAATATTAATCCCCGGCAAAACTGTTACACCAGTGGTTAACCAACAGCAATTACCAATTTTTATTGGTTTGATTATCAAATCGAAGGTTGATGATGTGATATCGTGACTACCGGTAAGTAGATATGCTTCTTTTCCAATACATGTCTTTTCTCCAATCTGGATTGGAGCCATAGCATAAATCCAACTTTTTTCACCTAAAGAAGACAAATGACCCATTTTCAGATTCCAGGGATATTCAATTTTGGCTTTTGGATGAATTGACACAGTCCATTCAATCTCAGCGCCAAATAATTTCAGCAACACTATTCGCCATTTCCTAAAAAATGTTAAATAGGGGGGGGTAAATCGGAAAATTGAGTTGGATACAATAAGCCAAAAAAGATTTTTAATTTTTTCTCTTTTGCTCATCTGATTTGTTTGGATGGGATTAAATTTATGTTCCATTATTTATAACACGTTGTTTTATAAATGTAGCAGGGTTTCCTCCTACAACACTCCACGGTTGAATATCCTTAAAAACAGCAGCTCGGGCTCCGACGACTGCACCCTCGTGAATTCTTACATTCATTCCTATGAATGCTCCTGCGCCAACCCATGACTGTTTATCAATAAAAATAGGTGCTGTAATTAAGTCATGGGTAGGTGAGGTTATATCATGAGATGCTGTGCAGAGCATGGCACCCTGGCTGACTGTTGCAAATTCTCCTATATGAACAGGAGCAACATTATAGCAATCTACGTCTGAAGCAAGACACGCATAATTATCCATTATCAGATTGGCAGGATAATACACCTTTGCAGAAGAATAAACTACAGCGGTAGGTGCTATCTTTGCACCAAAAAGTCTAAGCAAAAAGCGTTTCCAACTGGAACCGACCGAACGAGGAAGCCAACTTGCTCCAACAGACCATACTAATGACCACAAAATTCTAATTATCTGATGTTTTCTACCAAGATGGTTTACATATTTGCTACTCATGGCTTATTCATATATTGCTGATTTAACCATATTTAGGTATTCATATGCAACTTTATAATCTGTCATTCCTTTAGCAGTCTCAATAGCTCTTTTTGAAATTATTCCTCTTTCTTTAGCTGACATTTTATTTATATGATTAATCATCTCTGTCAATTCTTGTTCATCACCAGCAGTAACTAAGAATCCATTTTCTCCATGATGTATTATTCCCTCCATTCCCTCTTTTTTTGAGGCAATTACAATACATCCTCGAGCCATGGCTTCTATATATACCAATCCAAAGACCTCCTCTGAACTTATCATTACAAATATATCACTCTGATCCAAGTAAGAAATGATAGCACTACGGTCAATTCTACCTAATAAATTTACAGTACTTGTCAAACCATTATTTTTAATGATTCCATTTATTTTTTCATGAAGAGGTCCCTCACCAATAATATTAAATTTAAAATTTTTAATATTACTATTCATTAATGAATATAATACCGTATCAGCATATTTTCGTTTGATAAGCGTCCCAACATATATAAAATTTTTAATTGAATCCCAATTTCTTTCTGGAATATTATCCAGATAATATGATGGTATTCCTGACATGCATCTAAATGAGAATTTAACGCTTGGGAATAATTTTTCAAACTCCTTAGGAGTACTTACCTTACGGTATCCCCATACATCTGGGGCATTGATATATTTTGCGTATTTAAAAGGTCGGTCATGAACCACCATTGACGCTTTACAATTATATCGTTTTTTTAACGCATCAATAAAATATAACTGAGGGTCAAACCAATGAGCAACAATTAAATCCGGTTTGAAATTTTTTCCTTCCAAATACTTTACAATACACTCCACAGCTTTACTCCGATAGGATTCTGAGACTACACTCCATGGATGAAGTTTATATAATGGAATCCTATAAACAGGCACATTCTCAACTTCTAACGCTTCTATTTTAGAAATACGAATTTTAGGAAGTTCAAAACCAAGTTTTTTAAATAAAAAATCTGATGCGCATTTTGGGACATTATATATAATTTTTGGGAAATAGCTTGGAAGATGAATTACTTGGATATTCTCGCCTATATTCATCCATTCCTTAACAAAGTAATGCACAACTTTCGTAAAATTTTTACCAATACCAGGACCAGGATAAATTGGAGTCAGAACTAATATATTCATGTTAATAAATACATTTTAATTTTATAAGCAGACTATACAATTCTATTTATTTGTATATTAGAAAGATAAATATATTGTATTCTTGTTATATCAACAACACCTAGAAATTCGATATCTAGTCCGCATGTTAGAAATCACACAATATTTTAACGTGTAATTTATTTTAAGAGTTCCTTTTATCACGGTTGTAACTCCTACTCTCAATATCAGTTAATCGTGATTTCTTGTCAATCTGGTCAAAAAATCAGTACATTCTGGAATACGTAGAGCACACATCAAACGATTCCATTGTGTATGGTTGGTATGTACTGCAATTAAATACGTTATTTTCATATCAGTTTTCTCAATTGATTTATTATTGATTGGCATGATTTAAACTTAAGTAGCAAAGAGTAAACAGCTATATAATTTTTAAAACAAAGAAATATGAAGCCCTCCATGCGATATTTTGAGAGAGTAGATTTCCTCAATATTTTGAAAATCTCAGGATGCTTAGATAGTTCTTTATTAAAGTTGTTTTTAATAATTTTATCTTGAGGTAATATTAAAGAAAATGCATTATTTAGTGATAAGGATATAAAATCATTGAATTTATCAAGCAGAATTCCATTGATTTTATGTTGGATTGTGAAATTTGAGAGACTATCGCATACCTTTATTAAGTCGAATGCTCGTTTGGGATTGATAGAATGAGTTATAGACTCTGTATTTACAAACGAATGGTATAATATTTCATTTATCCTGACCACACTCTTGGCAAAGTATAGTATTCGTGGTGTGTATTCATTATCCTCATGAAAAATTCCTCGCATGAATCTAATATTATTCCTTTCAAGTAATTGTTTTCGAACGATAAAAAATTGAGCACAAATCAACCAATCACCGGAGATAAATACATCTATTCCAGACTGTAGCTCAATTCTATCAGCCCAATTATTATGTCGAAGTTCTGTTTTTCCATAAGAATTCTCACTTATAGCACGAATCATTATTACGTCTGGATAATCATTTTCGGTAATAGCCTTAAATATACATTCAAGAGCATTTGCCGATATCCAATCATCTGAATCAACGAACCAGATATAATCTCCCTTGGAAGCATTTATACCAGTATTTCTTGCTCCGGACAATCCTTGATTTTCTTGATGTATTATAGTACTGTTCGGAATATCCTTTAAAATGAACTCAGCCATTTCACCACTACAATCAGGACTTCCGTCGTCAATGATGATTATTTCATAATCTTTTATATTAACATTCTTTTGATTAAGACAACTATTAATACATCTATCAATAAATTTCTCTACATTGTATACTGGAATAATAATAGATAGCTTCATCATTTATATTTCTCTTCGACGTTTGCAAAATAAGTACTTAATAATAATCATATATAGGATGAATAACAAGAACGAGACTTTACTAAAAATCAATTCATTGTGAAGTTGACAAACGATTGATAAAGAGTATAAATATATTAGAAAGTAGAATTTATTTCGAATTGATGCCTTATATAAGGTCGTTAAACATGTAGACACCAACATCGGACCGATTACGATACCCAGCATTCCCCAATCCCGAATAAACCGAAAGTACATGGTAGAACACGCATTATATGATAAGCCATTCCCAACATATCGGAATTTTTGGATTGTAGAGTCAACGCTTTCATAGGGAATTTCTTGACCGATACAAATTTTAGACAATCTATTCAGAAACAATATTGGACTTTCAAACGTTGATAAACCCCATGTTTGAGGATGGAATTCGAACCAATTCCCTTGATAGTACCAATCAAATAGTAAGATATGCATAGTATACGAATTAGAAACAGCATCTATAAAACTTGTTTCTCCGGAAGAAATACCACGCAAACTAGTCATTAGAACAATTACTAATAATGGTATTGCCATAATATACCATTTAAACTGAGCATTTGTATTCAATATAATTCTCCATTCAGTTTTATTAAATACCACTGCTAATATATATACGAAAAAGAATGTCATTAATCCTGTTCTACCTCCACCATCTATTAATCCAATAATTGTAATAATAAGTACTGTTCCAATCAACAATTGATTTCTGCTTAGATATTTTGAGACATTTTCAAATAATTGATAAAAACTCAGGACAGTAAGAATCATAACAAATGGAGAAATAGCATAGAGATAGATCATCTCATCATTAGCATTTCTTACTTCACCTCTTGTGGCTCTGATTTGCCATAATTCAAGACCGGATTGTAATTGATTTCGTAAGGTTAGATAAAATGGAACTAATAAAATGATTGTAACAATTAGAATTCGATATGGTATTGATATTGGCAACCAATCCTTCCTTAGTATATTATTGAAATGATGTTTTTTGAAAAAAAATATTGTTATATCATAAAAAAAGAGGCCCCAAATGAAAACATTTAAAGTCTCATCTGACACCTTAACAGGCGGATGTTTAAAATATAGAAATAAACTACCAATTGTAATAAATGTAAAAATAGTGTAATGATTAATCCAAATCCCCATGATTTTTTTTGACCACAAACAGCAAATTCCATATATAGGCAACATTATAGATAATAGTATGAGTGGAGTCATGAATTAATTGATGATATATGGTTATAAATATGAAATATATTCTATTGAAGTTGAGATTAAAATTTAAGGTCGATAAAAATACGCTTTATTTTAGATAATCGGATTACATTTTTCAAGCCTATTTTCTTCGTTAAATATATACGAATTTTTGCCCACCGACTTAACCAACTTCCTGCAAAATGGTGAATGGTATATGTATTATCTGTCAATGAAATTTTTCCTGTTGTTAGGGATTTTGGACTGAAGTATTCTGCTGGGAGAACGTTTATTATGTTTTCATCACCATTTATAAGTTTATAACCTGCAGGCGACTTGATTGACTTAAGATGATACTTCTTTTTACAAATTTCATTTATGATACGAGGAAGAGGATATGTATCTAATGTGCCATCCTGCCGTTTAAATCTCCGTCCATCATAGTATGACAGCAAATCCTTAAAAAAAGGCATTCCTGGAGCTGCCATCATCACAGCTGCTTCTATGGTTTCATGAGAATTTGCTTCAAATGACAGAACATACGCGTTATCAAGGAGATTATCTAGTGGCTTTAAGATTTCAACATCTGAATCAAGATAAATACCACCATAATTATATAAGACAAACGCTCTTACCCAATCTGCAGCAAATGCATATTTTTTTGTTTCGAACGCTTGTTTTACCCATATGGGACAATGATTTCCTAAACGTTCAAAATTCCAATTAAGAATCTCATAATCGGGACAATACTTTTTCCAGGTTTCAATGCAATTTGCAAGTTTTTGTGGTAATGGGTCATTACTTAACCAACAATAATGAATGACTTTTGGTATTTTATAATTGCTCATGCGCCTTAATTATTATTCTATTTGGATTACCAACGGAAGTGGCGTTGTCAGGTATATCATTAATCACCACGGTGCCAGCTCCAATTTTTACATTATTGCCAATTTTTACATCTTCAACAATACACACATTTGGTCCAATCCAAACATTATCGCCAATAGTGGCTGGGGTATGATAGTTTGAACCGATTGTAACATGATGCATGAGATTACAACGTGAACCTATTTTTGTTTTACTATTTACAACTATGCCAATCCCATGACCGATATACAGACCGGGACCAATGCTGCAAGACGGGGGTATTTGAAGACCGTATTTGTTTCTAAGACATCGATATTTATATCTTGCGAGAAGTCGCATAGGTGACAGGGGGGGTAATCATCTGACCCTAAGATTCTTAGCCAAAATAAAAATGAGACACAATGGTGACGACTAAAAAGGGCATTTATAAAGATGTTAAGCTTGCCTGTCTTGTTAAGCTTAACATTTTTAAATTCTCCGTGGTCTATGTACCTACATACGTCAGAGTAAATTAGATTCCAAACGTTCATAATCGAGAACTTACAAAATTTTTTATATTATTGACGGACACTTGGGTTATCTAAATGTTTCGTCAGGATACTTAGGACACAATTAAAGAAAGATATTGCCTGAAATTAAGGCAAATTGTTGCAAGTTGATTGAATCAATTTATAGATAATCAATTCTCACGGATACAATTTATTGTCGATTTTATGTAGACACAAACTGAATCTGTCACGTTAGATACTTCGTTTTAATTTTGATAATGACATTTTTTAATTGTATTATAAAAGCATATCTTTCTTGTCTTGAAATACCGAAAATCAAAATGACACCGGATATCACTATTAACGAAATAATAGAAATTAGAATTAAAGCGAAAAACGTTTGAGGAAATAAAGAATTAATCTGATATATAGCAGAATAAGAGATAATCATGACTACCAATACTGGCACAACAACATCTTTTAGATATTTTTTACCAGAAATAGGGACATAATTTTGAAAAATGTGAAAAACAATAAAGAGATATCCAATTCTGATTAAAATCAGAACGGGATAGACAATCCAAGGCTGATAGCCAATTCGTAGGAAAATATAGGAAATAGGGAATGCAAGCAAGAAAAATGTACTTCCATAAATCATTGTATTACGAATATTACCAACAGCTTGTATTGCTGTCCATAAAGGATTATTAAGGTTTTCCACTAACATATACACTAACACCCATCGTATGAAAATTGCTGTATATTCCGGCACATCTTTAAGCCAAATATCTAAAAGGTAATCCACCCGAAAATAAATTGGGATGAGAAATAACAGTATCAGATAACAGGAGAATTTTGAACTTAAAAAAATCAATTTTAGAAAACTGCCAAGTTCATTGCTTGCATAAGTCTTAACTATCTGAGGACGAACTGCAGTAAAAAAGTTTGTTGCAAAATTAGTGACCACTCCAGTTACTTGATAAGCTACACCTCGTGCAGCGTTAACGGTTGGACCAAAAAACATATTTAACAAAATATTTATTCCTTGCTGGTTTATCATCCAAGCTGCTGTGCCGTAGAAATTCCATCCGGAAAAACCGAATATCTCTTTAAATAATGTTTTATCCCAGTAAAATTTTAATTTTGTTTCACTATAATTGCGCTTACAATAGTGCATCATAATAAGCTTTGGAATAATAGTGCATAAAGCAAGCAAGACAGAATAAGCAATAAGTTTATTTGATGAAATAATTATAATAAAATAAGCAACTATAAGTTTTGCTATGGCATCAAATAAACCTAAATATGCGTAAATCTTCATGTTTTCACGTGCTATAAGTACAGATTCATATACGGCGCTGATAAACGAGAAAACCAAACTTATTAGAGTGAAGGCAAATACTAAATATGCTGCAGTTATTTTGTCAGGAGGAATGACTAATTTATATGAAATAAACCAAAAGCCAATAATGGAACCAGCGAAAAGAATAATGATGCCAATTAATGAATAAATCTCCAAACTAATATTAAATATTTGACCGAGACGTATGATATTATTTGTTCCAAGCTCGTAATTTAGGAAACGTTGAGTAGCATTGGTCAATGCGGTATGAAAGAAAATAAGAGATCCTGAAAGTCCGCCAACTACATTGAATATACCATAATCGATAATACCTAAATTTTCAAGAACCACTCTGACAGTATAAATAGATATTGTCATAACTATCAGCATTCTTAAATAAAGGAATGCAGTATTCTTTGCAATTCGCTTGTTGTTCACAGCTGTCATTTAGTCTCTCGCGAATAGGTCTCTGGTATAGACTCTTTCTTCGACGTCTGCGAGGTCGGGGGAGGTGCGGTTGGCGAGGATGGCTCGGGAGAGACGTTTGAACTCAGTGAGATTGTTGACTACGCGGGAGCCGAAGAATGTCGAGCCGTCCTCGATGGTGGGTTCGTAGATGATGACTGTAGCGCCTTTCGCTTTGATGCGTTTCATCACGCCCTGGATTGATGACTGGCGGAAATTGTCGCTGTTGGACTTCATGGTCAGTCGATAGACGCCGATGACACATTCCGAGTTGTCAGTAATCAGTCGTGAGTCCTTAGTGTAAACCGGATTGGTGGAGTAATCATACCATCCTGCCATCTTCAGCACTTGGTCAGCGATAAAGTCCTTGCGGGTACGGTTGCTTTCGACGATGGCTGACATCATGTTCTGTGGCACGTCTGCATAGTTGGCAAGTAGCTGTTTGGTGTCCTTTGGCAGACAGTAACCGCCGTAACCAAACGAGGGGTTATTGTAGTGTGTGCCGATGCGCGGGTCGAGCCCAATCCCTTCAATGATAGCCTGAGAGTCGAGCCCTTTGACCTCGGCATAGGTGTCGAGTTCGTTGAAATAGCTGACACGCAACGCGAGATAGGTGTTGGCAAACAGTTTGACCGCCTCTGCCTCTTTCATACCCATAAAGAGCGTGGGAATATCCTGCTTTATGGCGCCCTGTTGAAGCAGTGTTGCGAATGTGTGCGCGGCCTCTTCGAGCCGCGGCAGGTCGGCGACTTTCAAAATAGCCCCGTTCTCCGCCGCAAACTCCGGATTATCAATCACCTTGGGTGAACCTACTATGATACGCGATGGATAGAGATTATCGTACAGAGCCTTTGATTCGCGCAGGAATTCCGGCGAGAAAAGAAGATTGAACCGCTCCACTCCCTTCGCTGCATATTTCATATAGAGCGAGCGGCAGTAACCAACAGGAATGGTGGATTTAATCACCATCACGGCGTTCGGATTGACTTCAAGTACCAGGTTAATCACTTCCTCAACATGTGAAGTGTCAAAATAATTCTTCACCGGGTCATAATTGGTCGGGGCTGCAATCACCACGAAATCTGCATCTTTGTAGGCTGACGCACCGTCAAGTGTCGCTGTCAGATTCAACTCTTTCTCTGCCAGATACTTCTCGATATATTCATCCTGAATCGGTGACTTACGATTATTAATCAACTCGACTTTTTCGGGAATCACATCCACGGCTGTGACATGATTATGCTGAGCTAAAAGAGTGGCGATACTCAGACCGACATAACCGGTACCTGCGACTGCTATATTCATTGTCTCTTTATTGTGCGGTTTATATAATTCTCTATATATGAGATATATGTATCTTAAACTTAAGATACACTACATCTTTCTCTAAGTATATACTATGGATTCTTTATATTTATAGTGATTAAGTGAGGACACGAATATGGAGGTCAAGGGGCGACAAGTCATCCCACATATATGCAGCTATCTAACTACAATTAATCCTCACTCAATTGCTGCTGAAATTTGCGGTCAAGTTCGATATATTGTGACTCGGAAATTTTTCTTACCAAGCGGGGGTCCCAGTCTACAATCCAATTGGCGTTTTTCCCTCCACCTAACAGAACCCGGAATACGATTTTGTTTCCATCACTGTTTTTTGGCAAATGTTTTTCCGACACAAATACTGCATGCCGACCGTCCATAGCTCCACCAAGAATCACAAGATGGTCTCCCTCGTTAAATTTCACCGCCTCATCTGGAAGTATCGACGTGTCGGGGGTGAGAGTTCCCAACGCTGTCTGATATCTTCTGATTTCCTCATTGGATATTACCGCATATGGGCTCTTGACATCGTTTGTGCAACGGTATCCCCACGCGAGGTCGCCAATTTCATTGTACAGATGGTTCAATCTGGTCACCCGTTCGCGGAAAAACAGGAGCCAGGAGATTACTGGTCTTGTTTCAAATACCTTTTTGCGACCTACCTTATGGAGTATCTCCTCCATAGGATAATAAATACCATCGGGCATTATCCCTCTTTCCTTCATCCGAGATGTCAACATAGTGTAATCGACATGGCGTCGAAGATGCATAGCATACCAGCGGAGTGGATTATTGGTAAGTGTCGTTACAACGTAAGTACGTATTTCCGAAATTTTATCCTCCGTGATTTCCGAAGGAGAGACAAAGGCTGTGATTGCCTTACGGCGGTTGTTAGGAGCTATGCAGGCTGCAATATCAGATGCCGGTATGCCGCAGCCCATTGCTGTAAGAGTCCAAATATCAACCGATGTATCAGTAGGGTTGGATGAGAGTTTTAAACCACTTGTTCCCAGCGCTTCCAGAAACAGAAACTCGATAACTCTATTTATCTGTTTCGGGGTATATCGACTCTGCTTAAGAGGAAACAAATATTTGTTTTTAGGCTTCGAATATCTCTTGATGATTTCAAGGACTGGAGCAGTGTCACCCTTATAATCATCTTTCTTGAAACCGGCAATTTCCTCAAAGCTCAAGCCTCCCATATAAATCGAGAATAGCAAAACATCCTTAGCCAATTGCCGTCTTGGATTAGAGTGAACATCTGTCCGTATTATTTCCTGAAGCTTGCTGAATGCTTTTGAGTCGATGGCGACATTCAACTCAGGAAAAGCAACATCGTTAAGACGATTCTGAAACAGACGAAATACGTCTGTGTGTTTTGCCAGACCTACCTCTACCGCCTTATTATATAAGGTAGCTATTTTTTTCAGTACGTTGTTGGAAATTGTCTTAGGTGTGTAGCCGGTAAACAGTAGACGTGAGACCCACTCCCCTACCAATCCTTCATCGAAACTTTCAAAATCCAACTCTGCACCCCCTGTAAATTTACTTAATAAATCTATAGCACGGAGGAGATTTATTCTATTAGTTTCACTGATAGATTCACTCGCTTTGAGCCGAAAAAAATCAATTGGATTCTGAGGGATAGCCACCAAACTGTCAGACACTTGACTCATCAAACCGGCTGGGGTAAATTCTAATTGTTCAGACATTAACTTATTTCCCCCTTTCGCATTGTATTACAATTAAAAAGAGGTGCTGGACTGTTATGTCTCATAGCGGTTTTCACCGTCTGTAATTTTTCATAGAAAGGCTGATTGTTTTCAAAAACATCTCTTTTTAGAGATACTTAGCCAACCGGTCAGCTACTTTATGACATCAGATTTGGTC
>Ga0224483_100202_pt1 | contig 16709 bp, 31 predicted proteins | sample hydfratestSal1_FD_181453 | JGI IMG/M metagenome (GOLD analysis project Ga0224483, IMG submission 181453) | Metatranscriptome of mouse feces microbial communities from Columbus University, Ohio, United States - Sal1 (Metagenome Metatranscriptome) ... | reverse complement strand
GGGAGGCCGTATCTCGCCGTGCGGAATTGCGATGAACCGGGAGATTGCTCCGTCAGGAGGTAACTTCCGGGGAGTATGTCCGATAATCGGGCGGCTGAGAGTGATCTGTACGCTGCGTAGATCGCCGCGCCATGATCAATGTACCGGCCGGAATTGCCCTGCGCCGGTATTTTTCATGAGCTGGAATGATACGCACGGTTAAGCGTATAGAAAATTCTCTCGCCGTAGGTCGTCGAGACTCAAGAAAAACGACGTACGAAATCAGGAGGAATCAGAACCATGGCACAAAAAGAAATGATCCGCATCCGGCTGAAGGCCTATGACCACCAGGTGATCGACCAGAGCGCCGAGAAGATCGTCGAGACCGCCAAGCGCACCGGCGCCGAGGTCTCCGGTCCTATCCCGCTGCCCACCAAGAAGGAGATCATCACCATCCTTCGCTCCGTCCACAAGCACAAGGACAGCCGGGAGCAGTTCGAACGCCGCACCCACAAGCGCCTGATCGACATCAGCCGCTCCACCCCCAAGACCGTGGAGGCCCTGATGGCCCTGGAGCTGCCCGCCGGTGTGGACATCGAGATCAAGCTGTAAGGCCGGTCTCATCTGCAATACCTTAATAAAAAGGTCTCCCGCCGCAGACCGGAGAAGCGTCTGCCGCAGGGGAGAAAAAGGAACGGAGCGAAGCGGAGTTCCTTTTGACGAGTTTGCTGTCCATGCCCATCGTCTTGCGAGATGGGCGGGTCATGTCGGCAGAGCAATGCGGCCCGGGTCCCAACTCCGCCGTATCTAAGCCGACCAATAACCTTACAAGGAGGAACATACATGAAAGCGATCATCGGCAAAAAAGTGGGCATGTCCCAGATTTTTGACGAGAACGGCCATGTGATCCCCGTCACCGTGATCGAAGCGGGTCCCTGTGTGGTCGTTCAGAAGAAGACTTCCGAAAAGGAAGGCTATCAGGCCGTTCAGCTGGGCTTTGAGGACATCCCCGAGCGCAAGCTGAGCAAGCCCGAGATGGGCCACCTGAACAAGGCCGGCGTCAGCCCCAAGAAGCACCTCAAGGAGTTTGACCTGGAGAACGCCGCCGAGCTCAACGTGGGCGATCTGGTGAAGGCTGACACCTTCGCCGTGGGCGACTTCGTGGACGTCACCGGCACCAGCAAGGGCCACGGCTTCCAGGGCGTCGTCAAGCGTCACGGCGCGGCCGTCAAGCGCAACACCCACGGCGGCGGCCCCGTCCACCGCCATCAGGGCTCTCTGGGCGCCGGCACTACCCCCGGCCGCATCATGAAGGGCCGCGACGGCGCGGGCCACATGGGCGTGGACCAGGTCACCGTCCAGAACCTGTCCGTTGTGAAGGTTGATCCCGAGCTGAATATGCTGGTTGTCTGCGGCGCGGTGCCCGGCCCCAAGGGCGGCCTGGTCACCATCAAGTCCACTGTGAAGGTCCACAAGGCCAAGCAGGCTGGCGCCGACATCAGCAAGAACCCGCAGAAGGCTTCCGGCCGCAACCCGCAGAAGGCCTCCGCGAGAAATCACTGAGAGAGGGGTGCTTAGAGTATGTCTACCATGAAAGTTTTGAGCATGGCCGGCGCGGAAGTCGGCACTGTGGAACTAAACGACGCGATCTTTGGCATCGAGCCCAACGAGGCCGTTGTGCATGAGGTCGTGAAGAACCACCTGGCCAACTGCCGGCAGGGCACCCAGAGCGCCCTTACCCGGGCCGAGGTCTCCGGCGGCGGCAAGAAGCCTTGGCGCCAGAAGGGCACCGGCCACGCCCGTCAGGGCAGCACCCGGGCGCCCCAGTGGACCCACGGCGGCGTTGTGTTCGCCCCTAAGCCCCGGGATTACAGCTATGTGCTGAACAAGAAGGTCAAGCGCCTGGCGCTGAAATCCGTCCTCTCCGCCAAGGCGGCCGAGGGCAGGCTGGTGGTCATCGACTCCATTCAGATGGAGGAGATCAAGACCGCCGTGTTCCGCAAGTTCCTGGACGCGGTGAAGGTGGACGGCAAGGCCGTCGTGGTCACCCCCGCCGTGGACCAGACTGTGGTCAAGAGCGCCCGGAATATCCCCGGCGTGCTGACTACCCCCGCCGCGCAGCTGAGCGTCTATGACATTATCAACGCCCGCTATCTGGTGGTGGATCAGGCCGCCCTCGCAAAAATCGAGGAGGTGTACGCGTAATGGCAACCGCATACGATATTGTTATCCGCCCCATCATCACCGAGCGCGCCATGGCGGGAGCCGCCGACAAGAAGTACGTCTTCGAGGTGGCCAAGGACGCCGGCAAGATCGAGATCAAGAAGGCGGTTGAGGAGATCTTCGGTGTGAAGGTCGCCTCCGTCAACACCCTGACGGTGCCCGGCAAGGAAAAGCGCATGGGCGCTGGCCGTCCCGGCATGACGAAGACCTGGAAAAAGGCTTACGTTCAGCTGACCGGCGATTCCAAGACCATCGAGTTCTTCGAAGGCATGGTCTGATTTTACGGAAGGAGTGTAAAGCATGTCTATCAAAACCTTTAAGCCGACGACTCCCTCCCGGCGTCAGATGACGGTCTCCGGATTCGACGGCATTGACAAGAAGGCCAAGCCTGAGCCCAGCCTGGTGGAGCCCCTGAAAAAGAGCTCTGGCCGCAACAGCTATGGCCGCATCACCGTCCGCCACCGCGGCGGCGGCAATAAGCGCAAGTACCGCATCATCGACTTCAAGCGCGACAAGCACGATATGTTCGCCACTGTCCTGCGCCTGGAGTACGACCCCAACCGCTCCGCCAATATCGCGCTTCTGGAGTATGAGGACGGCGAGCGCCGCTACATTCTGGCCCCCGTGGGCCTGAAGGCCGGCGACAAGGTGGAGTCCGGTGTGAACGCCGACATCAAGGAGGGCAATGCCCTGCCCCTGTCCAGCATCCCTGTGGGTACCATGATCCACAACATCGAGCTGCATCCCGGCAACGGTGCCCAGCTGGTGCGCTCCGCCGGTACCGCCGCCCAGCTGATGGCCAAGGAGGGCAATGACGCCCAGATCCGCATGCCCTCCGGCGAGGTCCGCATCGTGCGTACCAACTGCATGGCCACCATCGGCCAGGTTGGCAACATCGACCACGCCAACATCAACATCGGCAAGGCCGGACGCAAGCGCCACATGGGCTGGCGTCCCACGGTCCGTGGCTCCGTCATGAACCCCAACGACCACCCCCACGGCGGCGGCGAGGGCCGCGCCCCGGTCGGCCGTCCCGGCCCTGTGACCCCCTGGGGCAAGCCCGCCATGGGTTACAAGACCCGTAAGAAGAAGAATCCCACCAGCAAGTTTATTGTCAAGCGCCGCAACGAGAAGTAAGGGAGGCAAGTGAAATATGAGCAGATCCATTAAAAAAGGCCCGTATGTTGCCCCGGAGCTTCTGAAGCGGGTCGAGGAAATGAACGCGAAGAACGAGAAGAAAGTGCTGAAGACCTGGAGCCGCAGCTCCACCATCTTCCCCGCCTTTGTGGGCCACACCATCGCTGTCCACGACGGGCGCAAGCACGTGCCCGTGTATATCCAGGAGGATATGGTGGGCCACAAGCTGGGCGAGTTCGCCCCCACCCGTACCTTCCGCGGACACCGGAAGGACTGAGTAAAGGAGGATGCTGAACATGGAAAACAAAACCGCTAAGGCCTATCTGCGCTATGTCCGCATCTCTCCCCGGAAGGTCCAGATCGTCTGCGACCTGATCCGCGGCAAGGATGCCGGCACCGCCATGGCTATCCTGATGCAGACCCACAAGTCTGCCTCCGAGCCTCTTCAGAAGCTGCTGAAAAGCGCCGTCGCCAACGCCGAGAACAATTTCGGCATGGACCCCAGCAAGCTGGTGGTCTCCGAGGTGTTCGCCACTCCCGGACCCATCCTCAAGCGGATGATGCCCCGGGCTCAGGGCCGCGCCTACCGTATCAATAAACGCACTTCTCACGTCACCCTGGCTGTGACGGAAAAGGCATAAGAGGGAGGAGAACAGTTTTATGGGACAGAAAGTAAACCCCCACGGCCTTCGCGTGGGCGTCATCAAAGACTGGGATTCCCGTTGGTATGCCAGTGACGAGAAGGTCGGCGATCTGATCGTGGAGGACCAGAAGATCCGCAAGTACCTGAAAAAAACGCTGTACGGCGCCGGTGTGCCCAAGATCGAGATCGAGCGCAGCAACGACGTGGTCACCATTTTCCTGCATTGCGCCCGGCCCGGCATGGTCATCGGCAAGGGCGGCGAGCAGATTGAGCAGTACCGCCTTGCCGTTGAGAAGCTCATCGGCAAGAAGGTGAAGCTGAACATCATTGAGGAGCGCAACCCCGATATGAACGCCCAGCTGGTGGCGGAGAACATCGCGGCACAGCTGGAGAAGCGCATCTCCCACCGCCGCGCCATGAAGAACTCCATGGCCCGCGCCATGCGCGCCGGCGCCAAGGGCATCAAGACCTGTTGCTCCGGCCGTCTGGGCGGCCGGGAGATCGCCGGCGTGGAGCACTACCACGAGGGCACCATCCCCCTGCAGACCATCCGGGCCGACATTGAGTACGGCTTCGCGGAGGCCGCCACCACCTTTGGCCGGATCGGCGTGAAGGTGTGGATCTACAAGGGCGAGGTGCTGAGCCAGACCCTGCGGACCACACCCCGTACCATGGATACTTCCAAGCCCTATCAGGAGCGCCGTGAGCGCCGTCCCCGCCGGGATGGCGACCGCCGCGGCGGCTTCAACCGGGGCCCCGGCGGCTTCAATCGTGACCGGCAGGGCGGCGGCTTCAACCGCGGGCCCGGCGGCCAGGGCGGCCGTCCCCAGTTCCGGCCCAATACAAACACCAGCCGCCCCGCTGCCCCCGCAGCCCCCGCGGCTCCCAAGGAAGGAGGGGCGCAGTAATGCTGATGCCGAAGAGAGTTAAGTACCGCCGGGTGCACCGGGGCCGCATGACCGGCAAGGCCACCCGCGGCAACACCCTGGCCTACGGCGAGTTTGGCCTGGTGGCCACGGAGCCCGCCTGGATTACCAGCAACCAGATCGAGGCCGCCCGTATCGCCATGACCCGCTACACCAAGCGCGGCGGTCAGGTTTGGATCAAAATCTTCCCCGACAAGCCCGTGACCAAGAAGCCCGCCGAGACCCGCATGGGTTCCGGTAAGGGTTCTCCCGAATTCTGGGTTGCCGTGGTGAAGCCCGGCCGTGTCATGTTCGAGATCGCCGGTGTTTCTGAAGAAGTCGCCCGCGAGGCGCTCCGTCTGGCCAGCCACAAGCTGCCCATCAAGACGAAAGTGATCGCCCGCACCGAGGAAGCAGGTGAGTAAAGATGAAGGCAAATGAAATCCGTGAGATCCGCAAGATGACCCCCGAGCAGCTGAATGAGAAGCTGGCGGGCCTGAAGAAGGACCTGTTCTTCCTTCGGATGCAGCACGCCACCAACCAGCTGGACAATCCCGTGAAGATCCGGGAGACCAAGCATGATATTGCCCGAGTCAAGACCGTTCTGGCGGAGCTCGCCGCGGCCGAGAGCAAGCAGTGAGAAGGAGGTAAGGTAAAATGGACGAGAAGAGAACTTCCTCCCGCAAGACCCGGGTCGGCAAGGTGGTTTCCGACAAGATGGATAAGACCGTGGTGGTCGCCATTGAGGACCGGGTGGCCCATCCCCTGTATAAGAAGATCGTCGGCCGCACTTACAAGCTGAAGGCGCATGACGCGGAGAACGCCTGCGGCATCGGCGACAAGGTCAAGGTCATGGAGACCCGCCCCCTGTCCAAGGACAAGCGCTGGCGTGTGGTCGAGATCATCGAAAAGGCGAAGTAAGGAGGTGCCGAGTATATGATTCAGCAGGAAACTTTTCTGAAGGTCGCCGACAATACCGGCGCCAAGGAGATCAAGTGTATCCGCGTCTTGGGCGGTTCCAAGCGTAAATTCGGCAACATCGGCGATGTGATTGTGGCCTCTGTCCGCAAGTCCACCCCCGGTGGCACCGTGAAGAAGGGCGAGGTCGTCAAGGCCGTCATCGTCCGCAGCGCCAAGGGCGTCCGTCGTGCCGACGGCACCTATGTCCGCTTTGACGATAACGCCGCCGTCCTGATCAAGGACGACAAGAACCCCCGGGGCACCCGCATCTTTGGGCCTGTGGCCCGCGAGCTGCGCGACAAGGATTACATGAAGATCCTGTCCCTCGCCCCCGAAGTGATTTGAGGAGGGGAACGAAATGGCTATGAATATCAAGAAGGGCGATACCGTTGTCCGGATCTCCGGCGACGGCGGTAAGGACAGAGACCTTACCACCCACCAGGGAAAGGTCATCGCCACCCTTCCCAAGGAGAACAAGGTCGTGGTTGAGGGCCTGAACATGGTCACCTGCCACATCAAGCCCCGCCGCCAGGGCGAGGAGGGCGGCATCATGAAACGCGAGGCCGCCATCCACGCCTGCAAGGTGCAGGTGGTGTGCCCTAAGTGCGGCAAGCCCACCCGCGTCGGCCACAAGGTCGAGGGCGGCAAGAAGAGCCGCGTCTGCAAGAAGTGCGGCGCCGAGCTGTGAGAAAGGAGAGTTGACAAATGGCCAGACTGAAAGAGAAATACAAAGCCGAAGTCGCTCCCGCCCTGATGAAGCAGTTCGGCTACAAGAGCGTCATGCAGATCCCCAAGATTGACAAGGTTGTCGTGAACGTTGGCTGCGGCGAGGCCCGTGAGAATGCCAAGATCCTGGATAACGTGGTGGGCGACCTGACCCAGATCACCGGCCAGAAGCCGGTCATCACCCGGGCGCGCAAGTCCATCGCTAACTTCAAGCTGCGCGAGGATATGCCCATCGGTGCGAAGGTGACCCTCCGCGGCGAGAAGATGTGGGAGTTCCTGGACCGCCTGTTCAACGTGTCCCTGCCCCGCGTCCGCGATTTCCAGGGCATCAACCCCAACTCCTTTGACGGCCGCGGCAACTATGCCCTGGGCATCAAGGAGCAGCTGATCTTCCCCGAGATCGAGTATGACAAGATCGACAAGATCCGCGGCATGGATGTCGTCATCTGCACCACCGCCCACACCGATGAAGAGGCCCGGGCCCTGCTGGAGCAGGTCGGCGCTCCCTTCGCCCGCTAAGGAGGAAGAACGATGGCTAAGAAATCTATGATTCTCAAGCAGCAGCGTCCCGCCAAGTTCTCCAGCCGGCGGTACAACCGCTGCAAGCTCTGCGGCCGCCCCCACGCCTATCTGCGTGACTACGGCGTGTGCCGCATCTGCTTCCGGGAGCTGGCCTACAAGGGCGAGATCCCCGGCGTCCGCAAGGCCTCCTTCTAAGTCGAAGGAAGCTGTGCTTTAGCTGCCTCCGCCTGCGGCGAAAACTCACATCGCTCCGCGCATTCCCCCTGCAAACGCTGCTGGTTTGCGGCAGGGGCCCCTGTGTGGGACCTGCTTTAGGAAGTGATGCAAGCGGAGAGATGCGGTGGAGGGAAATACCAGGGCTGGCAAGAACGCCGATTGATTGTCTTTAAGCTCTCCCCATCCCGGAGGTCAAGGGGTGGGGAGGGCTGAAAGAGCGGATTTCCCTTTGTGAGAACTTCTTTCAAGAGAAGGCCGCTCCCAAGGGGCAATTTTGCCGCTGCCGTCCCGGAGATCTGGATGAAAACTGGACTCTGTGGCGCGCGAAAGTTCTTTTTGGCTTCTTTTTCTTTCAAGAAAAAGAAGCCGGATGGCGAAAGGTCATGGGCAATTGGGCACCACGCGTGAGCGGACTGCTCCATTGGCCACGATACCTCGCCGCCGAAGCGGCCGCAGGCCGCAACTCTAAAAATAGGAGGATTTATCACATGCATATCACCGATCCTGTTGCGGATATGCTGACCCGCATCCGCAACGCAAACAGTGCCAAGCACGACACCGTTGATGTTCCCGCCTCCAAGATGAAGAAGAGCATTGCTCAGATTCTGCTGGACGAGGGCTATATCAAGAGCTTCAACGTGGTGGAAGACGGCCTCCAGGGCATGATCCACATCACCTTGAAGTACAACGCGGGCAAGGAAAAGGTCATCACCGGCCTGCGCCGCGTTTCCAAGCCGGGCCTCCGGGTCTATGTGGGCGCTGACGAGCTGCCCCGCGTGCTCCGCGGCCTGGGTATCGCCATCATCTCTACGTCCAAGGGCGTCATGACCGACAAGAAGGCCCGTGAGCTCCATGTCGGCGGCGAAGTCCTGGCATTCGTCTGGTAAGGAGGGTATTTGAACAATGTCTAGAATTGGCAGAATGCCCATTACCGTTCCCGCCGGCGTGACTGTGAACATCGCCGAGGGTAATGTGGTTACCGTCAAGGGACCCAAGGGCGAACTGAGCCGTGCGCTGCGCCCTGAGATGATCATTAAACAGGAAGGCACTACGATCACCGTGGAGCGTCCTTCCGAGGATAAGCTGCACCGCAGTCTCCACGGCCTGACCCGGACCCTGCTCCACAACATGATCGTCGGCGTGACCGACGGCTATAAGAAGGAGCTGGATGTCAACGGCGTCGGCTACCGTGTGGCCAAGGAGGGAAAGAACCTGGTCATGAACCTAGGTTTCTCCCATCAGGTGATCGTTTCCGAGGTGGAGGGTATCACCATTGAGGTCCCCTCTCCCAATAAGATTGTGATCAACGGATGCGACAAGCAGGCCGTCGGCCAGTTCGCTGCCGAGGTCCGCGAGAAGCGTCCTCCCGAGCCCTATAAGGGCAAGGGCATCAAGTATGCCGACGAGACCATCCGCCGTAAGGTCGGCAAGACCGGCGCTAAGAAGTAAGGAGGTGTGCCGATATGATTAAGAGACCGAATACTAACAAGCAGCGCCTGAAGCGCCACAAGAGGGTGCGCGCCAAGATCTCCGGCACCCCTGAGATGCCGCGTCTGAACGTGTTTCGCAGCGAGTCCAACATCTATGCCCAGATCATCGACGATGTGGCGGGCGTGACGCTGGCCTCCGCTTCTTCCCTGGACAAGGCCGTTGAGGGCTACGGCGGCAATGTGGCCGCCGCCGCCGCTGTCGGCAAGCTGATTGCCGAGCGGGCCAAGGCCAAGGGCATCGAGACCGTGGTCTTTGACCGCGGCGGATACCTGTATCACGGCCGCGTGCAGGCCCTGGCCGACGGCGCCCGTGAGGGCGGCCTGAAATTCTAAGGGAGGAGGAACGACAAATGCCTAGATTTGAAAGAGAGCAGAGCGAGTATATCGAGAAGGTCGTGTACCTGAACCGTGTTTCCAAGACGGTGAAGGGCGGCCGCGTCATGAAGTTCTCCGCCCTGGTGGTCGTGGGTGACGGCAAGGGCAAGGTGGGCTACGGCCTGGGTAAGGCCGCCGAGGTTCCCGAGGCAATCCGCAAGGGCATCGAGGCCGCCAAGAAGAACATGATCACCGTGACGCTGTCCGGGACCACCATTCCCCATGAGACCATCGGAGAGGCAGGCGCCGGCCGCGTGCTGATGAAGCCCGCCGCCCCCGGTACCGGCGTGATCGCCGGCGGCGCCGTCCGTGCCGTGGTCGAGGCCGCCGGCATTAAGGACATCCGTACCAAGTGCCTCCGGTCCAACAACCCCAACAACGTCGTCGCCGCCGCCTTCCAGGGCCTGAAAGAAATGCGTGGCCCCGAGGAGGTCGCCCGCATCCGCGGCAAGAGCGTCGAAGAGATCGTGGGTTAAGGAGGCAACAAACGTGGCAAACTTAAATATTAAGCTCGTCAAGAGCCTGAACGGCCGCCTGGAAAAGCAGGTCGCCACAGCCCATTCCCTGGGTCTGCGCAAGATCGGTGATGTCACCGTGCAGCCCGACAACGACCAGACCCGCGGTAAGATCGCCAAGATCGGCTATATGCTGCAGGTCACAGAAGTGAACTAAGGAGGCACCCATTATGAAATTGAGCGAACTGTCTCCCGCCGAGGGCTCCGTCCGCCAGGCATACCGGAAGGGCCGGGGCTCCGGCTCCGGCAACGGTAAGACCGGCGGCCGCGGCCACAAGGGCCAGAAGGCCCGCTCCGGCGGCAAGGTCCGCGTGGGATTTGAAGGCGGCCAGATGCCTCTGGCCCGCCGTGTCCCCAAGCGCGGCTTCAACAACATCTTCGCCAAGCCCCTGGAGATTGTGAACCTCACGGCCCTGAACGCCTTTGACGACGGCGCCACCGTCACCGCCGAGGCACTGCTGGGCAAGGGAATCCTCTCCAAGTGCGAGTACGGTTACAAGGTGCTGGGCAGCGGTAAGGTGTCCAAGAAAGTCACCGTCCAGGCCTCCGCTTTCTCCGCTTCTGCCAAGGAGGCTATCGAGGCGGCTGGCGGGAAGGCCGAGGTGATCTAACGTGATTCAAACGATTCGTAAGGCGTGGGGCGTCCCTGAACTGCGAAAGAAGCTGATTTTCACGGTCCTCATTTTGCTGATCTTCCGGATCGGCAACGCCATTACGGTTCCCTATGTCAACGTCGATTTACTTCAGAGCCAGCTGGAGAGCATGGGCACCACCATTCTGGGGCTGTACAACGTGATGAGCGGCGGCGCCTTCGCCACCGCCACGGTGTTTGCCCTGGGTGTGCAGCCTTATATCAACAGCTCCATCATCATCCAGCTGCTCACTGTGGCTATTCCGGCCCTGGAGCGGCTGGCCCGGGATGGCGGCGAAGAGGGAAAGAAGAAGATCCAGTCCATCACCCGCTACACCACAGTGGCCATCGCCATTCTCCAGGCCTTCGGCTACTATATGATGATGAAGAACTACGGCCTGCTGGCCGTCGGCGCCGACGGTGTCTGGCCCGCCCTGGTTATCATGGTCTCCATGATTGCCGGTTCCTCCTTCGTCATGTGGATGGGTGAGCAGGTTACCGAGTTCGGCGTGGGCAACGGCGTTTCTATCATCCTGTTCGCGGGCATCATCTCCCGCGTGCCCTATATGGTCTCCGGCATGATTGACGGTGTGCGGATCCACAGCGGGATTGCCAACGGCGCCGTCACCCTGGAGAATCTGGTTGCCGCAGGATACAGTCAGGCTCAGGCTCAGGCCCAACTTGACAGTGCCATCCCTGTGTGGGGCGTGATCCTGCTGCTGGTGGGCATCCTGGCTCTGATTGTGTTCATCGTGTTTATCAATGACGCCGAGCGCCGTATTCCCGTGCAGTACGCCAAGCGTCAGGTGGGCCGTAAGATGTACGGCGGCCAGAGCAGCAACCTGCCCATGAAGGTGGGCATGGCCGGCGTCCTGCCCGTCATCTTCGCCCAGAGCATCGCCTCCCTGCCCATCACCGTGTGGAGCTTTATCGGCATCCCACAGGAGGGCACGGTGTCCCGCACGATCTACAACGCCATCGACACCCGGTCTTTGGTGTATGTCGTGGTGTATTTCATCATGATTGTCGGCTTCAGCTATTTCTATTCCAGCATCCAGTTCAACCCCGTCGAGATCGCCAACAACCTGAAAAAGCAGGGGGGCTTCATCCCGGGCTTCCGTCCCGGCAAGCCCACAGTGGATTTCATCAAGCGCGTGCTGAATAAGGTCACGTTCTTTGGAGCGATCTATCTGGCGATCGTGGCCATCAGCCCCATCCTGGTGAGTAAGATTATGGGCAACAGCTCTGTGGCCATTGGCGGCACCTCCGTCATCATCGTGGTGGGCGTGGCTCTGGAGACGGTGAAGGCTTTGGATTCCCAGATGCTGATGCGTCAGTACAAGGGCTTCCTGGAATAAGAGAGAGGCGTTTCAAATGAAATTGATTCTGCTGGGCGCCCCCGGCGCCGGAAAAGGAACTCAGGCCGAGCGGCTCTGCAAAACCCTGGAGATCCCCACCATTTCTACCGGCAATATCCTCCGTGCCGCCATCAAAAACGGCACTCCCACGGGCTTGAAGGCCAAGAGCTTCATGGACGCGGGACAGCTTGTTCCGGATGAGGTCATCATCGGCATCATCACGGAGCGGCTGGCGGAGGAGGACTGCAAAAACGGCTATATTCTGGACGGGGTGCCCCGCACCATCGCCCAGGCCGAGGCCATGGAGCAGGCCGGGATTGTATTTGACGCCGTCGTCTCCATTGAGATCGCCGACGAGGAGATTTGCGAGCGCATGAGCGGACGCCGGGTCTGCGAGTCCTGCGGGGCCAGCTACCACATGGTGGCTGTGCCCCCTAAGCAGGAGGGCGTGTGCGACAGCTGCGGCGGCAAGCTGGTCCAGCGAAAAGATGATGCCCCCGAGACGGTGAAAAACCGGCTTGAGGTCTATCATAAGGAGACTGAGCCCCTGAAAGCGTTTTACGACAAGCGCGGTCTCCTGAAGCCTGTGGAAAACCAAAAGAGTGTTGAGGACACCACACAGGCCATCCTCTGCGCACTGGGGAGATGAGTGTATGATCACCCTGAAATCCCAGACGGAGATCGAACTGATGCGCCGGGCCGGAAAAATTACCGCGGCTGCCCGTGCCTTGGCAGGGGAAATGGTAAGGCCCGGCGTAACAACCCATGAGATCGACAGCGCGGTGGAGCAGTTTATCCGCAAACAGGGCGCGGTTCCGTCCTTCCTCCACTACAACGGCTATCCGGCCAGCGCCTGCGTCAGCGTCAACGACGAGGTCATCCACGGCATTCCCGGCAAACGGGTGCTGGTGGAGGGCGATATCGTCAGCATCGATGTGGGTGCGTACATTGGAGGATTCCACGGCGACTGCGCGGCCACCTTTGCCTGCGGAAAGATCTCCCGGGAGGCACAAAACCTGATCGATGTGACCAGGCAGAGCTTCTTTGAGGGGATCCGGTATGCGAAAGAAGGCCACCGGCTCCAAGACATATCCGCGGCCATTCAGCAATACGTGGAGAGCCGCGGCTGCAGCGTTGTCCGGGAGTATGTGGGCCACGGCGTGGGTGCCAAGATGCACGAGCCGCCGGAGATTCCCAACTACGGCCATCCCGGCCGGGGACCCCGGCTGCTGAGGGGCATGACCCTTGCAATCGAACCCATGGTGAACGCCGGCAAAGCCGCCATCCAGGTCCTGCCGGACGGCTGGACCGTCAAGACGGTGGACGGGAAATGGGCGGCCCACTATGAGAATACGATCCTGATTACCGATGGGGAGCCGGAGATTCTGACGGCCCCCGCCATCTGAGGGTAAGAAGAAGCGTATGGAAATTGCAAAATCAAATATCGTCCGATCCGACGCCGGCCGGGACAAGGGGAAGCTCTTCGTCGTCCTTGCGGTGGAGGGGGAGTACCTCCTGCTGGCGGACGGAAAGTCCAGAAAGGTGGAATCGCCCAAGCGCAAAAAGCGCAGGCATGTGCTCTTTGTGGCCGACGACGGCACCCGCCTTGCTGAAAAAATCAAGGGCCAAGAGAAGATCACCAACAGTGAGCTTCGCAGAACCCTCGCGGGATACCGCGGGGAGGTTCATCCGGACCAGGAGGGATAACGTTTGGCAAAATCCGACATGATCGAGGTAGAGGGCGTTGTGGTGGAAGCCCTGCCCAACACGACATTCAAAGTAGACATTGGAAATGGACACACCATTTTGGCGTTCATCTCCGGAAAACTCAGGATGAATTTCATCAGGATCCTGCCAGGCGATAAGGTTACGGTGGAGATGTCTCCCTACGACCTGACCCGCGGCCGGATCACCTGGCGCAGCAAGTGAGCGCCGGGGGAGCAGACTGACACAAACCGCTGAAAGGAAGGTTTCAAACTATGAAAGTAAGACCGTCCGTGAAGCCCATGTGCGAAAAGTGCAAGGTCATTCGCCGCAAAGGCCGTGTCATGGTCATTTGCGAGAACCCCAAGCATAAGCAGAGACAGGGCTAACATTTAATTGGAGGTGCTTTAAGAGTATGGCACGTATTGCCGGTATTGACCTGCCGAAGGATAAGCGTATCGAGATCGGCCTCACCTATATCTACGGCATTGGCAGAAAGAGCGCCAAGGACATCCTGGCGCAGGCGGGCGTCGACCCCGACATCCGCGTGAAGGACCTGACCGACGCCGACGAGCAGAAGCTCCGTGACACCATCGACGCCTATACTGTTGAGGGCGACTTGCGCCGCCAGACGGCGCTGGACATCAAGCGCCTGAGCGAGATCGGCTGCTATCGCGGCATCCGGCACCGCAAGGGGCTGCCCGTCCGCGGTCAGCGCAGCAAGACCAACGCCCGCACCCGCAAGGGTCCCAAGAAGACCATTGCCAACAAGAAGAAGTAAGGAGGGAGAACAGAAATGGCAACTGCGAAGTCTGGCGGCAAGAAAGTCATTCGCCGCCGCCGTGAGAGAAAGAATATTGAGCGGGGTCAGGTCCATATCCGTTCTTCTTTCAACAACACCATGGTAACTGTTACCGACGCTCAGGGCAACGCCATCTCCTGGGCCTCCTCCGGCGGCCTGGGCTTCCGGGGCAGCAAGAAGTCCACGCCCTTCGCGGCTCAGACCGCGGCGGAGACCGCCGCCCGCGCCGCTATGGAGCATGGCCTGAAGACTGTTGAGGTCTTTGTCAAGGGCCCCGGCCAGGGCCGTGAGGCCGCGATCCGCGCCCTGCAGGCGGTGGGCCTGGAAGTGACGATGATCAAAGACGTCACCCCCATCCCCCACAACGGCTGCCGCCCCCCAAAGCGCCGCCGCGTCTAATCAGAATAGGAGGTAACAAGCAATATGGCAAGATATACCGGCGCAGTCTGCCGCCTTTGCCGCAGAGAGGGCCAGAAGCTCTTTTTGAAAGGTGACCGCTGCTACACGGACAAGTGCTCCATCGAGCGTCGCGGCTACGCTCCCGGCATGCACGGCAACGCGAGAAACAAGAAGCTCTCCGAGTACGGTATGCAGATGCGCGAGAAGCAGAAGGCCAAGCGCTATTACGGCGTGCTGGAGAAGCAGTTCCATGAGTATTTCATCATGGCCAACAAGAAGACCGGCATGACCGGCGAGAACCTGCTCAGCATCCTGGAGACCCGGCTGGACAACGTGGTCTACCGTCTGGGCTTCGCCATGAGCCGGGCCGAGGCCCGCCAGCTGGTGCTCCACGGCCATTTCACCGTCAATGGCCGGAAGGTGAACATTCCCTCCTACCTGGTGAAGAGCGGCGACGTGGTGGCCCTGAAGGAGGGCTCCCGCAGCCTTGACAAGTTCAAGGGCTCCCTGGAGGCCAACTCCTCCCGCGTGGTGCCCAAGTGGCTGGAAATGGATCAGAACAACGTGGCCAAGGTCATTGCAGAACCCGCCCGCGAGGACATCGATCTTCCCATTGAGGAACACCTCATCGTCGAGCTCTACTCCAAGTAATCGGAGGTTCCCCTCGAGGATGACACGTAATGTCCGCGGCATGCAGCAGTGCGCCGCCGCAATGAGAAGATGAAGGAGGGTAACTGCATGATCGAAATTGAAAAGCCCCAGATTGAGTGTATCGAAACCCCGGGCAGCGCCACCTACGGCAAGTACGTGGTGGAACCCCTGGAGCGGGGATACGGCACGACTCTGGGCAATGCGCTCCGCCGCATTATGCTTTCCTCTCTCCCTGGCACCGCGCCGACCACCATCAAGATCGCCGGTGTTCAGCATGAGTTTTCCACCATTCCCGGTGTGAAAGAGGATGTGACGGAGATCGTCTTAAATGTGAAGGGCCTCCTGACCAAACTGCACAGTGAAACTGTCAAGACGGTTTATATTGAAGCGGTAGGACCCTGCGAGGTCACCGCCGGCGACATCAAGGCCGACGGTGAGGTCGAGGTCCTGAACCCTGAGATGCACATTGCCACGTTGGACAACGGCGCAACGCTCAATATGGAGATCAGCCTCTCCCATGGGCGCGGCTATGTGCCCGCGGACCGCAACAAGCCTCAGCAGAATGTGATCGGCACCATCGCGGTGGATTCCATCTATACTCCGGTCTACAAGGTGAATTACACTGTGGAGCCCACCCGCGTGGGCACCTCCAGCGACTTCGACAAGCTGACGCTGGAGGTCTGGACAGATGGTACCATCTCCGCCCGGGACGCCGTGTCCCTGGGTGCCAAGATCCTGTGCGACCACTTCACCCTCTTCACCGACCTCAGCGAGAACGTGGGCAGCAAGCCCACCGTGGTGGAAAAGGCGGAGGCGCAGCGTGACAAGGTGCTGGAAATGACCATCGAGGAGCTGGATCTGTCCGTTCGCAGCTTTAACTGCCTCAAGCGCGCCAACATCAACACCGTCGAGGACTTGATCTCCAAGACGGAGGACGAGATGATGAAGGTCCGCAACCTGGGCCGCAAGTCCCTGGAGGAAGTGATCAACAAGCTGGCGATGATGGGTCTGCACCTGGCCGACGAAGAGAATAACTGATTTCACGCCGGCGTCCGCCGGCTGACCAAAATCCTGATTAAGGAGGGAATCAAAATGCCCGGAACCCGGAAACTTGGCAAGACCACTGACCAGCGCATGGCGATGCTGCGTCAGCAGGTTACGGATTTCCTGGACAATGGGAAGATGGAGACCACCGTCACCCGTGCCAAGGAGATCAAGCCCCTGGCTGAGAAGATGATCACACTGGGTAAGAAGAGCGACCTGGCCGCCTACCGCAAGGCCATGAGCTTTATCACCCGTGAGGACGTCTGCAAGAAGCTGTTCAAGGAGATTGCGCCCACCTACGCCGAGCGCAACGGCGGCTACACCCGCATTGTCCGCACCGGTGTGCGCCGCGGTGACGCCGCGGAGACCGCCGTCATTGAACTGGTGAAATAATTGCCGATTCAAAAAAGTCCCTTGTCATGAGATCAG
>Ga0224483_100201_pt1 | contig 16714 bp, 19 predicted proteins | sample hydfratestSal1_FD_181453 | JGI IMG/M metagenome (GOLD analysis project Ga0224483, IMG submission 181453) | Metatranscriptome of mouse feces microbial communities from Columbus University, Ohio, United States - Sal1 (Metagenome Metatranscriptome) ... | reverse complement strand
GGAGACTGCTGATTATGCAAAAGAAAAAAAGCTCTTTTAGGTACCTGACTGCCGCCTTTCTTCTTCCTGTGTCTGTAATGCTGGCGGTGTATGCATGGTATGGAATTTATCCATTTGGGAACCGCAGCATCTTAGTGGCTGACATGAACAATCAATATATTTCCTACTTTTCCTATCTGAAAGAAGCCCTTTGCGGGGGGCATGGTTTTTTTTATTCTTTTTCAAAAACCCTTTGCGGGGGCATGGCGGGGCTGACAGCCTATTACTTGATGGACCCATGGAACTTATTAATGTTGTTCTTCCCTGTTTTTTCACTCCCAACGGCGGTGGAGCTAATTACAATTTGGGATAGTGGCAATGTGCTGCCTTGTGGTATTGGCAACCTGCATAAATTTGAACTTAAAAATGAGATATGGCATTCCCTTTCGGGCGGTGAAGTGGGGGATCCCCTGTTTGTGGAAGAGGAAATGGTAAAGGAAAAGCACAAAGCGAAGACCCTGTATTTGCCTGGTTTGGGACAAATGGCATGCGTCCGGTGGAGGTAAGGGTAAATGGAAAGCCAGCCGGGCAGGGAATACCTGCTGTTTACAATTCCGTATGAAGAGGGCTGGAAGGCTTGGGTGGATGGAAAAGAAGTGGAGCCTATGGCAGGGCTTGAGGTCTTTTTGGCAGTGAAAATCCCAGATGGGACGCATCAGGTTCAATCGCGCTACATCCCACCGGGGCTGAAAATTGGAAGACTGCTTACTGTGATTAGCGCAATGCTTCTGGCTTTTTAGGTATTTTTTGAATTGAAATGCAGCAGATTAAATTGTAAAAGGAGAAGAAGAGATGGATGAGAAAAAGAAAGGCTTATTTAGCACAATGGTGATATCGCTTTGCGCAGTGGTGTTTATAGCAGTGGCGGCATTGATTTTGTTTGTGCCTAAAATCGAAGTGAAAGATATCTGTTATTTTATCTGCGGCTTTGTGGTTGTGCTGGGCATCTACATGATTGTCCGCTATTTTATGTCGGCGGGCTTTGAAAGGCTGAATGAATATGGGTTTTCCGAAGGGGTGCTGCTTGTGCTGTTAGGCATTTGCGGGCTGGTAAGCGCAGAACGTATTGCAATGTCTTTTTTGACGGCGCTTGGGCTGTTGCTGCTGTTATCCGGCGTGGTGAAGCTGCAGTACGCCCTTGATTTGAAATGCATGGGGGACCAGGCCTGGATTGGCTTTTTTGCCGTCAATGTTGTGCTGCTAGGGCTTAGCGTCTCAATTATACTAAAACCTTTTGAGGATATGGCGTTTTTCCAAAATTATACGGCATATATCCTGCTAGTGGATGGGATCGTGGAGATTGTCAATATTTTTTATTTGAATTACAGGACAAAAACATACCGTCAGGGCGCTAGGAAGGGGCAGGATGAGGAGGAAACGCTAGAAGAGGTGTTTGAACCCAGGAAAGAAGGTATGGAGGGTTCTGTGGAGCCAGCCGGGCAGGAAGGGACAAAAGAAGGCAGGGATGGGGGCGGCATGTAAAGGCGCTTGACAAAATCCCCTTTTTTTCCATCTTGCATTTTTAGAGTGAAGATAATATAATGGGAAGGCACATATAGTGTTGGGTATAAATAAAAATACTATATTTAGTTGTTTTGGAGGAAATGCGATGAAAATTATCAAAAGAAGCGGAAAAGAGACGGGATTCGACGGCAGTAAGATAATAGATGCTGTCACAAAAGCAAATCAGGAAGTGGCAGAAGGTGACAGGCTGTCCCAAATACAGATTGAGGCGATTGCAGACCGGATTTCTGAGGTATGTGAAAATATGGACCGGATCTATAACGTAGAAGAGATTCAAGATATGGTGGAAAATGAAATTATGGGCTACAAGGCATTTGAGGTGGCAAGGAAATATATCACCTACCGTTATAAAAGGGCGTTAGTCCGTAAGTCTAATTCTACAGACCAGCAGATTTTAAGCCTGATAGAATGCAGCAATGAAGAAATCAAACAGGAAAATTCCAACAAGAACCCAATTGTAAACAGCGTTCAGCGGGATTATATGGCGGGTGAGGTCAGCAAAGATATCACGAAACGTTTCTTACTTCCAGAAAAGATCGTACGCGCCCATGAAGAGGGCGTAATCCATTTCCATGATTCCGATTACTTTGCCCAGCATATGCATAACTGCTGTTTGGTGAACCTAGAGGACATGCTTCAGGAAGGGACGGTAATCAGCGAAACGATGATAGAAAAACCCAAAAGCTTCTCTACTGCATGTAATGTGGCGACCCAGGCCATTGCCCAGATTGCAAGCTCCCAGTACGGCGGGCAGAGCATTACCTTATCCCATCTTGCGCCATTTGTGGAGGTCAGCCGCCAAAAGTTAAGGAAAATGGTACAGCAGGAATTCCAGGCAGCAGGGCTTGCGCTAGAGGAAGAAAAGGTCAATGAGGTGGCGGAACTGCGGGTGCGGGAGGAAATCCAGCGGGGCGTGCAGATGATCCAGTATCAGGTCATAACATTGATGACGACCAACGGGCAGGCGCCATTTGTCACAGTGTTTATGTATTTGAATGAAGTGGAGGAAGGGCGCCTTAGGGATGATTTGGCATTGGTGATTAAAGAAATGCTCTTGCAGAGGATGCAGGGGGTAAAAAATGAAAAGGGCGTTTATATCACGCCAGCTTTCCCGAAATTGATTTACGTCCTGGAAGAGAACAATATCTGGGAAGGGAGCCAATATTGGGAGCTTACCAAGCTTGCGGCAGAATGCACGGCAAAGCGCATGGTGCCGGATTATATTTCGGAAAAAGTAATGAAAGAAAACAAAGAGGGGAATTGCTATCCTTGCATGGGATGCCGTTCTTTCTTAACGGTATATAAACAGGAAAACGGTAGGCCCAAATTTTATGGCAGGTTTAACCAGGGCGTGGTGACCTTGAATTTGGTGGATGTGGCATGCTCGTCTGGGAAAGATAAGGAAAAATTCTGGGAAATCTTAGAAGAGAGGATGGAGCTGTGCAAAGAAGCGCTGATGCTCCGCCATAACCGCTTGAAAGGGACGCCTTCTGATGTTGCGCCCATTCTGTGGCAGTATGGGGCATTGGCACGTTTGAAGAAAGGGGAAGTGATAGACAAACTCCTGTATGGCGGATATTCCACCATATCCTTAGGCTATGCGGGGCTTTGTGAATGCACCAGGTATATGACTGGGAAATCCCATACAGACCCGGAAGCGACCCCATTTGCGTTGGAGGTTATGGAACGGCTGAATCGGGCATGCAAGCGGTGGGAGGCTGAAACAGATATTGCATTCAGCCTGTATGGGACGCCGTTGGAATCCACCACATATAAATTTGCAAAATGCTTACAGCGCAGGTTTGGCATGATTGAAGGCGTTACAGATAAAAAGTATATTACAAACAGCTACCATATCCATGTGACGGAGGAAATTGACGCGTTTAGTAAACTCACATTTGAGTCGCAGTTTCAGAAATTGTCCCCCGGCGGCGCGGTGAGCTATGTGGAAGTGCCAGATATGAAGGGGAACCTGGATGCGGTGCTTACGGTGATGCAGCATATCTACAGCAACATTATGTATGGGGAATTAAATACAAAGAGCGATTACTGCCAGGTGTGCGGATATGAAGGGGAGATTAAAGTCGTATCAGATGTGGACGGGAAGCTGATTTGGGAATGCCCCAATTGCCAGAACCGTGAGGAGGGCAAAATGAACGTGGCGCGCAGGACATGCGGCTATATTGGCACCCAGTTCTGGAACCAGGGAAGGACCCAGGAAATCCAGGAGCGTGTGCTGCACTTATAACATAGCTTAGGAGGAGGGCGTATGAATTATGGGGAAATAAAGAAAACAGATATTGCCAATGGCAAAGGGGTCAGGGTATCTTTGTTTGTGTCTGGCTGCACCCACCATTGCCCAGGCTGCTTTAACCAGGAGACATGGGATTTTGGGTATGGGGAAAAGTTTACGAAAGAGACGCAAGAAGAGCTGCTGTTGGCTTTGGCGCCCCCTTATATCGCAGGCTTGTCCCTTTTGGGCGGCGAGCCTTTGGAGCCAGGGAACCAGCGGGCGCTGCTGCCGTTTTTGCGGCGGGTAAAGGAAACATACCCCGAGAAAAATATCTGGTGTTATACAGGGTATTTGTTTGATAAAGAATTGCTGGGGGACGGAAGGGCAAGGTGCGAGGCCACAGACGAATTCCTGGGCTATATTGACGTACTGGTTGATGGGGAGTTTGTCCAGGAAAAGAAAAACATTGCCTTGAAATTTCGCGGCTCGGAGAACCAGAGGGTGATTGATGTGAAAAGGAGCTTAAAGGAAGGGAGCGTAGTCTGGGCCATTTAGGCGGTATGCTGGGGATGCTATCTATTTGTTAAGAATAATTATAAGAAATTTAAGATAAGTTTAACAAAAGCTATAAGACATGCATGGATACAGTGAGATAAAATAAGGGAAAGTGGATATGAAACATGGAGTATAAGGGAAGGCCAGGGAAATCGTATTTTAAGGTGGTTTTAGTCAGGGTAAGCGCAGGCGAGTATGTTATTTTAAAAGGCCCAGAAGAAGAGAAACGGCTGGCAAGGGTGCTGCAGAACGATTATAACATTACCAAATATGAAAAAATGATACAGCTTCTTGCGATGGAAATGGTGCAGAAAGAATATCGGGAAGGCTTTTGTTCTATATTTTCCATAGAAAATATATCGAAAGGGCTTCAGGGAGGAGGGATGGTCCAATACACATATAAAAGGAAAGTGTGCGATACCTGGGAAATGGTGCATACAAAAATATATCCAAGGGTATGGCAGGGAGATGAGTTAGAAGAGTTTGTGGTATATGTAATATGCCATAAGGAGGAATGCAGATGTGGGAAAGAGAACGTAAACGGAAGAAGAGGTTGGTTATAGGGAGCATTGCGGGCATAATGCTGCTTCTTGCAGCGGTATATTTCGGCATGGCATTTTATTTTAGCAGCCACTTTTTTTTCCGTACAAAGATCAATGGCTGGAAGGTAGGAGGAATGAGCCTGGAGGAAGCCGAGGGCAAAGTAGGGGAAGGGGTGCAGGATTACCTGCTGACTGTTTTTGACAGGGATGGGGAAAAGCACCATATCTATGGGCAGGATATTGCCTGTGAATATGTGCCGGATGGCTCTGTGGAAAAATTCCTAAAAGGGCAGAACCCATTTCGTTGGATTGTGGCGGTATTTCAACCAGAAAAAGAGGACGTGCCGGTCACAATGAAATATAAAGAAGAATTAATTTCTGATGCAGTGGGCAAGATGGATTGTTTCCAGAAAGAAAATATTGTTGAGCCGGAAAATGCTGAAATTAAGCTTGGCGATGATGGGTACTATATAGAGCCAGAGGAAATGGGGACCCATATGGTGTTTGAAAGCGTGCTGGAGAAAGTGAAGCAGGCAGTCTCAGACGGGGATTCAGAGGTATCGCTGACGGATGAGGATTATGTGAACCCAGAATTTACCAAAGAGAGCGCGCAGGTAAAAGATGCGATGGAGCGCATTGAGAAGTATGAAAATGCAGAAATCAATTATGAGATTAAAGATTATGAGGAAAAATTGACAAAGGAGAAAATCCGAGGGTTTATCCAGACTGGGGAGAACTACAGTGTTTCCCTTAAGGAAGATGAAATTGAGAAGTATGTGCAGAACCTTGCAAGTACTTATAATACATATGCCGATGTCCGTCCATTTAAAACTTCTTCCGGCGATACAGTGGAAATCGGCGGCGGGGACTATGGATGGATTGTCAATAAGCCTGGCGAAGCAGAGCAGATTAAAGCCGACCTGGAGGCGGGCAAGCCAGTGAGCCGCGAGCCGGTGTATTCCCAAAGGCCCTTTGTGGAAGGGAAGGACGATATTGGCAATACCTATATTGAGATTGATTATACAAAACAGCATTTATGGTATTATGAAAACGGCAGCTTAGTGGCAGAAACAGATGTGGTGACGGGCAATATCAGCAGGAACAACGGCTCCCCGGACGGCGTGTTTAAAATTGTGTATAAAGAAAGCCCTGCCGTGCTCAAAGGGGAAGATTACGAATCAGACGTCACATATTTTATGCCATTTGCTTACAACGTAGGGATACATGACGCGTCCTGGCGGAATGGGAAGTTTGGAGGCAGCATTTACAAGAGCAGCGGCTCCCATGGCTGCATTAACGCGCCGTTGGAGGTTGCAACTATCCTCTATGAAAAAGTGAAGGTAGGGACCCCAGTGGTGGCATATTACAGGGAGCCAGTGGAGTTGACAGCGGAGAATGCCAAAATCTCAAATGCATATTCCTACGTGGACCCTGAGGCAAAAAAAGAAGAAGGTACGGAAGGATAGATGGGAAAAACTGAAATTTATGGCACAATAGGCCCTTCCTGTGCCAAACCAAAATTGCTAGAAGAGATGTTCCGGCTGGGGATGACAGGGGTGCGGCTGAACCTCTCCCACTCGGAGCTGGAAGGGTGCGGGGAATGGACCAGGATGGTTAGGGAGGCTGCCCTTGCTGCCAGAGTGCAGTACAAATTGCTGATTGACTTAAGGGGGCCGGAGCTTCGGGTTGGGAACCTGAAAGGGGCAATAAAGTTAGAAGAAGGGCGGCAGGCATGGCTGGAAGAAGAAGGCTCATTTGCCAAGGGGGCAAGTGGGGAAGGGGAGAGGGGCAGCTCTTTCCTATCGGCAGTGATCCCTTGTCCGGAGGTTATTTTTGGGCATTTGCAAAAAGGGCAGGAAATCCTGCTGGATGATGGGAAGATACAGCTTTATGCGGTGGATGTTTCTGATGGAAGCGTGTGCTGCAAGGTAACGCGCGGCGGGAACCTGAAACCCAAAAAAAGCATTGCATTGCCAGGAGTGGAGCTGCGCCTGCCTGTCTTAACGGAAAGCGACAAAGTAAATATCCGGGGCGCTAAATCCCATGGCGTGACGGGAGTTATGCTGCCGTTCGTGCGAAGGGCGGAAGATTTAAAGGAATTAAAGCAAGAATTGATAAATGCGGGTGCTGGTGGGCTGGAGGTGTTTGCAAAAATAGAAAATATGGAAGGGGTAAGGCATTTGGAGGAACTGCTTCCATATGCAAATCAAATTGTGGTCGCCAGAGGGGATTTGGGCAACAGCATGCCATTGTGGGAATTGCCAGTGGTGCAGGCGAAGATTGCGAAAAAGTGCCGCGACGCGGGGAAATCTTTTATGGTAGTGACGCAGATGCTTGCTTCTATGGAAAACCATCCAGTCCCAACACGGGCGGAAGTGTCCGATATTTTCCGTGCGGTGTCCGAAGGGGCCGCAAGCGTGATGGTGACTGGGGAGACTGCCGTTGGGCAATATCCCAGGGAAGTGATTCAATATTTATCCAATACGGTAAAGGCCGCAGAGCGGTATGCTGCAAGTTAGCATACCGCCCTTGCGGCCCATGTTTTGGGCAGGTTACTATCTATCTAGTGGCTTGCCCGAAGCCCATTTGGTTACAAAGCCGCTGCTAGAGCGCCTCCCACCTTCCGCTGGCGCCGCAGGGAAGCGCTAGGCCATTGGAAGAAACGGGGATGCCGATTTCCTGGGCCTCTGTGGCTCCGTGGAACTTCTTTAACTCCGTTCCCAGCATATAAGCGAGTACTGCAGGCTGTAACCCTGTGGTATAAGAATTTATTAAGAAAAATAAAGGCTGGTTTGATAAAAGCTGAACGCATAGCTTTATCAGGGAGTGGACATTATGTTCCAATTTCCAGGTTTCTCCTTTCGGCCCCCTGCCATAGGAAGGGGGGTCCATGATAATAGCGTCGTAGCGGTTCCCCCTGCGGATTTCCCGTTCCACAAACTTTATACAGTCATCCACAATCCACCGGATGGGCGCGTCAGCCAATCCAGATGCCACGGCGTTTTCCCTTGCCCAGGTGACCATGCCTTTAGAAGCGTCCACATGGGTGACGCTGGCTCCAACGGCAGCGGCAGATAGAGTGGCTCCGCCTGTGTAGGCAAAAAGGTTCAGGACTTTGACCGGGCGGCGGCTGTCTTTAATTTTTGCGCCAAACCAGTCCCAGTTTATTGCCTGTTCTGGGAACAGCCCTGTGTGCTTGAAATGAAATGGCTTTAAATGGAAGGTCAGGGAACCATAGTGCAGGTCCCACTGCTGTGGCAAGTCAAAAAATTCCCATTCGCCGCCGCCCTTTTTGCTTCGGTGGTAATGGGCATTTGGGTGTTTCCAGCCCCGATGGGTTCTGGGTGTGTCCCAAATTACCTGAGGGTCTGGCCTTATTAGGATATAGCTGCCCCAACGTTCTAATTTTTCCCCGTTGGAACAGTCAATCACTTCATATTCTTTCCAATTCTTTGCAATCCACATAAAATGTTTCCTTTCCTACATTATATAACAAACAATCGTCAAAACTACATGTCCCAGTATATAGGAATTTCAGGCAATCCGCAACTGATATTGCTATGCCCATTGACCCATTGGCTATATCGTTGTAAAATGGTAACTATTCAGGGCGGTTCTGGCTTTGGAAAATAAGAAAATTGGAGGAAGCTATGATTAATGATTTACACATTGGCCCATTGACGGTACATATGTATGGCGTTATGGTGGCAATTGGCTATATGAGCGCGCTGCTAATCAGTGAAAGGCGTGCAAGGAAACAGGGGTTAAACCCAGATATCCTGTTTGGGATTTTCTGGTGCGCAGTCCTTGGCGGCGCGGCAGGGAGCAAGGCCCTTTATTATACAGTAAGCTTGCAAGATATTTTAAAAGACCCTTCCATATTATGGAATTTTCAAAATGGGTGGGTCGTGTACGGAGGCATTATCGGCGGCGTAGCGGCTGGCTGGGGCTATTGCCGCTATAAAAAAGTGGACTTCCTTACCTATCTGGACCTAGTGCTGCCAGCGGTGGCGTTTGCCCAGGGCTGCGGGCGCATTGGGTGCTTTTTGGCAGGCTGCTGTTATGGAAGGGAAACAGATTCTGTGCTTAGCATCCAGTACTGGCAGTCAAATTATGCGCCCAACGGCGTGAAGCTAGTGCCTACCCAGATATATTCCAGCATTGGGGATTTTGCCCTGGCGTTCCTTTTAATGGCATATGCAAAAAAGGAACCGAAAAAAGGGAAAGTGACGGCTGTATATTGTATGCTTTACAGCATTGGGAGGTTTGTGATTGAAATATTCCGAAATGATTACCGGGGGGCTTTTGGGTTCCTGTCCACCTCCCAGCTTATTTCTATTATTATATTAGCCTTGGGCATTGCGATGTCCTTATGGGCAAATAAACATTCTGGAAGGAAGGGAGAAGAATGGACGGGGATTTAACAAAGGGGCCGATTATGCCTTCTATGATGCGTTTTGCTGTCCCTATGATTCTGGGAAATTTGCTGCAGCAATGTTATAATGTGGCGGATACTTTGATTGTGGGGAAATTTTTGGGGAGCAATGCGTTGGCGGCTGTTGGTTCGGCGTTTACGCTGATGACCTTTTTGACCTCCATTTTGCTGGGGCTTTGTATGGGGAGCGGCGCTGTGTATTCCATTCGGTTTGGGCAGCGGGACGAGGAAGGGCTGACAGACAGCGTCTGCGCTTCTTTTGTGCTGATAGGGGGATTGACAATCTTGTTAAACCTGGCGGCGTTTGCCTGCCTGGATGGGATTCGTATTTTTATGCAGGTGCCAGGGGAAGTGTGGGGGCATATGCGGGAATACCTTGCAGTTATTTTTTGCGGCATAACAGCCACGTTTCTATATAATTATGTCGCTTCTTTCCTGCGGGCGGTAGGCAACTCCGTAGTGCCGCTGGTGTTTTTGGCGGTTTCGTCTGTTTTAAATATCCTGCTGGACTTATGGTATGTGCTTGGGCTTGGGCAGGGCGTGGCAGGGGCGGCAAAAGCAACCGTGATTTCCCAGTATATTTCCGGCATTGGGATTGTGGCATATGGGTTGCTGCGGTGTCCCCAGCTTCGGGCGGTGCGGCGGCATTGGAGCCTTCGTGCGGCATGTATCCGGGAAATTGCAGGCTTTTCTATATTGACCTGTGTGCAGCAGTCTGTGATGAACCTGGGCATCCTTATGGTGCAGGGTCTGGTAAATAGTTTTGGCGCGGTGGTTATGGCGGCTTTTGCGGCGGCAGTGAAAATTGACGCCTTTGCTTACATGCCAGTGCAGGATTTTGGCAATGCATGCTCCACATTCCTTGCCCAGAATTATGGCGCCAGGGAAGAAGGGCGCATCCGTAAGGGGCTTAAGGGGGCGCTGGCGGCATCCATGGGGTTTTGCATTGTGGCGTCCATTCTTGTCTGCGTATTTGCACGCCAGCTAATGGAACTGTTTATTGATAGTTCAGAGACAGAAATTATTCAGGAAGGGGTCCGTTACCTGCGTATCGAGGGAGCCTTTTACTGGGGCATTGGATGCCTGTTTTTGCTATATGGCCTGTACCGGGCGTTGGGAAAGCCTGGGATGTCTGTATTCCTTACTGTGGTTTCCCTTGGCACGCGGGTGGCGCTGGCTTATGCGCTGTCGGCAGTCCCAGCATTTGGCGTGGCGGGGATTTGGTGGTCTATCCCCATTGGCTGGGTGTTAGCAGACCTGGCGGGCATGGCTTATTACCTAAAAAATAAAGGGCGGTTCCTTGGCTGAACAAAGGCTTGGGAGTTTACCCTTAAAAATGATTTTTTTATTGAGAAAGGATGGGGGAGGGAAGATGTTAACAAAAATATGTTTTCAACCATGGTATCTAAGGATGATCCATGCAGGAGGGATGATATGCCCTTGTTGTGCAATGGGTGATACAGATTATGGGGATTTTTTATTAGACTATCTGGAACCTAAAAAAAGAGGGATTGTAACACCAGATATTTTGAACAATCCTGCAATTGTTGATTTAAAAAGAGGATTGTTGACCGGGAGGCTGCATCCGATGTGTAGAAAGTGTGCGTTGGTTCCACAGGAAATGATTCCAATAGAGGAATTTAAATGTATGCTTGAGGAAAAATTTGAAGAATGGGGAGTCCTTTATGAGAAAGGAACAGATTATGCAGAAGTTAACGCGGTATGTGAAATAGGTTTAGGGGTTACAAATAGGTGTAATTTACGCTGCATTTATTGCAATCAGTCTGTATTGGCAGACAAAAATCCATATTTTAAAGTGGATTTTCCAAAAGATGAAATAGCTTCTTGTTTAGAAGGGTTTATAGTGAGGGGGGTAAAGCGTTTGGAAACGGGGGCGTTCGGAGAAGCGACAATATACCCAGGATGGAGCAAGGTATTTGGGGCGTTCCATCGGAAACATCCAGAAATAGAGCTTATACTGGTAACGAATTTGTGTAAGAAATATACAGAAGAAGAGATTGAGTTATTGGCAGAGCATGACCATCTTTGTATTAGCCTGGAGACGCTGGATGCCGAAAAGTTTGCAAAGATTCGCGTGAACGGTGACCTAGAATTATTATTAAAGAACCTAGAAATGATTCGGAAAGTAATTGACAGAAAACATTATGGCCGTTCCCGAATAACAATTTCATCCGTAATTTGTAACCTGACTTGGCAAGATATTCCGCAAGTCAGTGCGTTTGCCTTCCGATATGGCTATGAGTATAGGGTGAATAATTTGGAGAAAAGGAAAAATTCAATTGGGGTTCAAGAGGGTTTGCTACAACAGGTCGAGGAACTGAGTGAGGAAGAGAGAGGCCAGATAAGGGAGCATTTGCAGAACGCGCAGAACTATGCAAAAGAGCATGGGAATATAATGTCGGTAGATGCAGGATTAATGGAGAGGGCTAATCGCAATTATAATTTGTTCCAAGTATATGATAACAATCCAATTTACCGGGCGTTTAGCCTAAAATATCCATTTGGGACAGCAGATATGCAGCTTTCCGTAGAGTATGACCATCTTGGTCAGCAGCATTCTGGGATTAAGATGAAATGTGGGACGGAATTAGAGCTTGCCTGGCAGGAGCCGTTTAATACGTTTGTAGTGCGTGAGATATTTATTTATAAAAGAGGGGCTTTTGCGCCTAAATATGGCCAAAAGGTGTTTTTGGATTATAAAAAGAAAGTGAAATGGGAATATTTGGTTTGCTATTCCCCACAGGTTGAAGATGAAAATGTGGAGTGGGTAATGCTGCAGATATTAGATTGGTGGGAGGAGGGTTCACAATAAATTTGAAAATTCTTCCAACTTAGGTAGCGCAGCCCATACAACCTGCCGATATAACTGTCAGGGAATTGTTGTGCCAGGCAGGAGGGATGGAAATGAATATTATGGAGCCTAAAGCGGCAGGGATTAAAACAAAGCATGGGGACCTTGTTGTGGATGTTGGGCAGATTATGCGCAACCTGAATGGGGTGGAGCAGGAGGATGGGAAGAAGTCCATCCTACAGAAATTGCTAGAGCCAAAAGACGTGGACGACAGCGAGAAGGATATGAAAAAGGCGCAGAGGATTGCCAAAAAAAATTGCCAGAGGGGAACCTGTGACGCCTCAGGAGAAACAATTTCTGAGGCAAGTGGACCCTAAGCTTGCCCAAATGGCGGAGCTGGCAAGGAAAGAAGGGGAGCGTATCAAACATGCGCTGCAGCAGGCGTCTTCCAAAGAAGAGCAGCAGTCCATTGTACAGCAGGCATATCAGCAGGTCACCGAGGTGAGCAAGAAAAACCCCCAATTTGGCGAATTGCTGGGGGAAGCGGTAAAGGCCGCGATACAGGAAGCGAAGGAAGAGCCAAAGGCAATAGGCAAGCCGGAAGTAGGAATGGAAACGGAAGAAGGGCGGCCATACAGCCTGGATGGCCGACAGGATATGAAAAAGGAGGCAGTAAACCAGGAAATAGACAAACAAGAGGAAATCCTGGAGCAGTTTTATCCAGAGGAATGGGCGTCAATGCTGGATTGCAAGGGCTGAATTACTAAGTTCAGCCTTTTTATACGCAAAGAAGCCAGCGTTGTTCCCCTGCCGTAGCAATATAAAAAGGAATGTTGGAAAAAAATTAATTTCTGCTTGCAATCTAAGGAATTATGCTTTATAATAATAGTCGCTGTGACATGATAGCGATGAAACGTGAGGTTGCTGCCTAGAGCAGGCAGGTTTTCCGTGGAGCGAATGTCAAGTTAGGAAACTGGCGACAAGTCACTGTATCACAACAAAAGATCTGTGTGAAAGCAGAAGCCGTGTAAGGGACAAATGACACACACGGAGAAGTGTACAGTCACCGCTTGTCGTACTGAAGTAAAGTGCGAAAAGGAGGCGGCTTTTTTTATGGCAAGTCAAGTAATGAGGATCACACTCAAAGCATATGAGCATCAGTTAGTGGATGCATCTGCGAAGAAAATTATCGAAACTGTGAAGAAGAATGGGGCGCAGGTTAGCGGGCCGGTGCCACTGCCCACAAAGCGGGAGGTAGTTACTATCCTGAGGGCTGTCCACAAGTACAAAGATTCCAGGGAGCAGTTTGAGCAGAGGACTCATAAAAGGCTTATTGATATCATCGCGCCGACCCAGAAGACCGTGGACGCATTGTCCAGGCTGGAGATGCCAGCAGGCGTATACATTGATATCAAAATGAAAAATAAGTAAAAAGTAATAGTCCTGAAGGGTTCAATAGATAGATATTGACTGTTCTAGGATGAACGGTTCCGCTGCCTGTCTGGGAATATAGCAGGCATGAAACGTTCCGCTGTAGAGTAAACAGGAGGGAAAGAAATGAAGAAAGCGATTTTAGCTACAAAAGTCGGGATGACTCAAATCTTCGATGCAGACGGCACATTAGTTCCGGTTACTGTATTGCAGGCTGGCCCATGTGCCGTAACACAGATTAAGACGGTTGAGAATGATGGGTACAACGCAGTCCAGGTTGGTTTTATTGATAAGAAGTTCAAGATTGTCAATAAAGACGCCAATGGGAAAAAGGAAATCAGGAACAGGCATGGCGTGAACAAAGCTGAAAAAGGGCATTTGGAAAAAGCAGGCGTGTCTGGCAAGAGGTTTTTAAGGGAATTTAAATTTGAAAACTCTGCAGACTACAAACTGGCAGATGAGATTAAGGCTGATATTTTTGCACAAGGCGATAAAGTGGATGCAACTGCAATCTCCAAAGGTAAAGGGTTCCAGGGTGCCATCAAAAGGCACGGCCAGCACAGAGGGCCAATGACACATGGTTCCAAATTCCACCGCCACCAGGGTTCTAACGGCGCATGTTCCAGCCCAAGCCGTGTGTTTAAAGGCAAAGGGATGCCAGGGCATATGGGCGCGGTAAAAGTAACAGTGCAGAATCTTGAAGTTGTCAGGGTAGATGCTGAGAACAACCTGCTGTTAATCAAAGGCTCTGTTCCGGGGCCAAAGAAATCTTTAGTGACAATTAAAGAGACTGTGAAATCGTAATGCCCTACAGGGAAGATGGAAGGAGGACTTAGTAATGGCTAATGTAGCTGTTTATAATATGGAAGGCAATGAAGTTGGAAGCCTTGAGCTGAGCGATGCAATATTTGGCGCTAAGGTCAATGAGCATCTGGTACACATGTCAGTCGTGCAGTACCTTGCAAATAGGCGCCAGGGGACACAGAAAGCTAAGACGCGTTCTGAAGTCCGCGGCGGCGGAAGGAAACCATGGAGGCAGAAAGGGACCGGACATGCAAGGCAGGGTTCCATCAGGGCTCCCCAGTGGAAGGGCGGCGGCGTAGTATTTGCCCCGGTTCCAAGGGACTATTCCTTCAAATTAAATAAAAAAGAAAAGAGGGCAGCGCTGAAATCTGTGCTGACCACAAAAGTGAATGACAATAAATTTATCGTTTTGGATGAACTGAAAATGGACGAGATTAAGACCAAGAAATTCAAAGCGGTTTTGGATAACTTGAAAGTAAATAAGGCATTGGTAATCCTGAATGACAATGACCAGAATGTGATTTTGTCTGCAAGGAACCTGCCAAAAGTGAAAATGGCACAGACCAATACCATCAATGTGTATGATATTTTGAAATATGACACAGTAGTAGTAACTAAGGATGCAGTAGCGACCATCGAGGAGGTGTATGCATAATGGCAAATATTCAGTATTATGATGTAATCCTCAAACCAGTAATTACCGAAAAAAGCATGAACCTTATGAGCGAGAAGACCTATACTTTCATGGTCCATCCAGAAGCAAACAAAACAATGATCAAAAAAGCTGTTGAGAAGATGTTTGAGGGTACAAAGGTTAAGAAAGTAAATACCTTAAACATCCCTGGCAAGAAAAAAAGAAGGGGTACGGTAGTTGGCACGACTGCTAAGACCAAGAAAGCATATGTTCAGTTGACAGAGGACAGCAAGGAAATTGAAATTTTTGCTGGTTTATAGAAAGGAGAAAGATCATGGGAATTAAGACATATAACCCATATACACCTTCCAGAAGGAATATGACTGGGTCTGATTTCTCTGAAATTACCAAGAAAAAGCCAGAGAAATCCCTGGTGGTTTCCTTACAGAAAAAATCCGGGCGTAACAATCAAGGGAAAATTACTGTAAGGCACCGTGGCGGCGGCTCCAGAAGGAAATACAGGATTATTGATTTTAAAAGGAATAAGAAAGACGGCATCCCCGCAAAAGTAATCGGGATTGAATACGACCCGAACCGGACGGCAAATATCGCCCTGATTTGCTATGCGGACGGGGAAAAATCATATATCATCGCACCAGAAGGGCTGACAGACGGCATGAAGGTTATGAACGGCCCAGAAGCGGAAGTTAGGGTTGGCAACTGCCTGCCATTGGAGAATATCCCTGTCGGCGCCCAGGTCCACAACGTTGAGTTATATCCGGGCAAAGGCGGCCAGTTGGTGCGTTCCGCAGGCAACAGCGCCCAGTTGATGGCAAAAGAAGGGAAATATGCTACGCTTAGGCTGCCTTCTAGTGAAATGAGGATGGTCCCGATTGCCTGCCGTGCAACCATCGGCGTTGTAGGCAATGCAGACCATAACCTGATTAAAATTGGTAAGGCAGGGCGTAAGCGCCATATGGGAATCCGCCCAACCGTGCGTGGTTCTGTTATGAACCCCAACGACCATCCACATGGCGGTGGAGAAGGAAAGACAGGGATTGGACGTCCAGGCCCGTCTACACCTTGGGGCAAACCTGCACTTGGCTTAAAAACCAGAAAGAAGAACAAAGCATCGAATAAGCTTATCGTAAGGAGAAGAGACGGTAGGGCTTTGAAATAACAGGAACACCCGCAGGGCATATTATTTGCCCAAAAGCGGGAGAGCAGTTTAGGAGGTTGAATTTTTATGGGTCGTTCATTGAAAAAAGGACCGTTTGCTGATGCAAGTTTATTGAAAAAAGTAGATGCTATGAACGCAGCAGGTGAAAAGAGCGTGATTAAGACATGGTCCCGCCGTTCTACCATTTTCCCTCAGTTCGTAGGCCACACATTTGCTGTCCATGATGGAAGGAAACATGTGCCAGTATATGTGACAGAAGATATGGTAGGGCATAAACTTGGTGAGTTCGTTGCGACAAGGACTTACCGTGGGCATGGAAAAGATGAGAAGAAATCCAAAGTCCGTTAATTGATTTAGTACATGAAAGGAGGTTCCACATCCATGGCAAAGGGACACAGAAGTCAAATTAAGAGAGAAAGAAATGCGCAGAAAGATACCAGGCCTTCAGCAAAATTATCTTACGCCAGAGTATCTGTTCAAAAAGCATGCTTCGTTTTAGATGCAATCCGTGGAAAAGACGTGAAG
>Ga0224483_100200_pt1 | contig 16752 bp, 31 predicted proteins | sample hydfratestSal1_FD_181453 | JGI IMG/M metagenome (GOLD analysis project Ga0224483, IMG submission 181453) | Metatranscriptome of mouse feces microbial communities from Columbus University, Ohio, United States - Sal1 (Metagenome Metatranscriptome) ... | reverse complement strand
GGTCACTGTGTGTCTTCTGTCTTTATTATAATGGTTGGGGTACTTATTCGTCAACTTAAGATATTCTTTCATTCTTGCGGTAAAATTTCGCATTCTGGGGCAAAATAAAGGCAAAAATAAGGCAGAAAGCCGGTCAGCGGAAACAATATCCGTTACACAGCCATCTGCCTCATTCTCTTATTATACTAACTCGAGTAATACTGCCATCGCGCCATCGCCTTTACGCTGGCCGATCTTCACGATTCTTGTATAACCGCCATTGCGGGATGCATACTTGGGGGCAATCTCGTCAAACAGCTTGGCCGGAAGATCTACCTTTTTGGTATTTTTCTTTCTGCCTGCCGGTGTGGACGGAACCTCCGTGATACCGTAAAGCACTCTTAACATCTGTCTCCTGGCATGGAGTCTGGAAGGCTGATCTTTCTTGATCTCCTTCTCCACCTCATCGTAAACTGTCTTTTTCTTACCATCCACGACCTCTTTTACCCTCTTGCCGTCTTTGTCCTTACGCGGAACCTTAGCCATTACCTTTACAGTCTCAAAGTTATCCTTTTCCCTGACCGCCATTGCAATGATGCCCTCAGCAATCTTTCTTACTTCCTTTGCCCTGGCCTCTGTGGTAACGATCTTTCCGTGATAAGAAGATTTGTCACCTGATTTCTAAGTAATGCTTTTCTCTGGTCGGATGTTTTTCCAAGTTTTCTGTAACCTGCCATGATTTTAATTCTCCTCCATTTGTGGAACAACGGGCCAAGCATCTTCGGGCTTACTGACCAGCTGCTTTTTCTCCATAAACTGTTTCACTGAGCTTACTGCTCTTCGCTTGAGTTAAGCTGAAGGCCAAGCTCTTTTAATTTCGCTAACACCTCCTCGAGCGACTTACGGCCAAGATTCCTGACCTTCATCATGTCCTCGGAGGTACGGCTGCAAAGCTCCTCAACCGTATTGATACCGGCTCTCTTTAAACAGTTATAAGAACGAACGGAAAGCTCCAGCTCGTCGATATTCATCTCGAGAACCTTTTCTTTTTCATTGTTTTCCTTTTCAACCATGACCTCGGCTGTCTTTGCATTCTCGGACAGGTCAATAAAGAGATTCAGATGCTCACTTAAAACTTTTGCCGCAAGGCTGACTGCCTCGTCCGGGTCAAGCGTACCGTTTGTATAGATTTCCAATGTCAGCTTGTCATAATCTGTCATCTGACCCACACGGGTGTTCTCAACAGACATATTGACACGCTCAACCGGTGTGTAAATGGAATCTACGGCGATCACGCCAATCGGAAGGTCGTCACCCTTATTTTTATCAGCGCTTACGTAACCGCGGCCGTTTGTAATCGTAAGCTCCATGTAAAACTTACTATCCGCTCCGCCGCTCAAGGTGGCGATTATCTGCTCGGGATTTAAAATCTCGATATCCGCATCTGCCTGGATATCGGCAGCTGTGATAACCCCCTCGCCCTCGAACTCGATGTATGCAGTTTTCGGCTCATTCGTATCGCTGCTATTTTTGATGGCTAAGCTCTTAATGTTCATGATGATTTCAGTCACATCTTCCTTAATTCCGGAGATGGAGCTGAATTCATGCAGGACACCGTCAATTTTCACCTGGCTGACAGCAGAACCCGGCAAAGAAGAAAGCATGATTCTTCTCAAGGAATTACCCAGAGTTGTGCCGTATCCCCTCTCCAACGGCTCTACGACAAACTTTCCGTACTTCTTATCTTCGGAAATTTCAGCAATCTCAATGTTTGGTTTCTCAAAATCGAACACAAAAAGCCCCTCCTTTTGGGTATGCTTTGACATATGCCGCGAAGCGGAGGCAACTGATCACGTCTCCGCTCCGGTGAATGATTATTTCGAATATAACTCGACGATGAGCATCTCGTTTACAGGAACGTCGATCTCCTCTCTGGTCGGAAGAGTCTTGATCTCACCCTTCAGGTTCTCCTGGTCGATCTCCAGCCATGCCGGAATCAGGCGTCCGCCGGTCACATCCAGAATCAGTTTATAATGGTTATCGCCTTTGTGTTTCTCTTTGATTTCGATCGTATCGCCGGCTTTCACAAGGTAGGACGGAATATTAACGCACTTACCATTGACTAAAACGTGCTTGTGGTCAACAATCTGTCTGGCTTCCTTTCTTGTTCTGGCAAGGCCCATACGGAAGATCACATTATCCAGACGACGCTCAAGGAGGATCATCAGGTTTTCACCTGTCTGGCCGCTCAAGCGCTCTGCCTTCTCATAATAGTTACGGAACGGCTTCTCTAATACGCCGTAGATAAACTTTGCTTTCTGCTTCTCTCTGAGCTGAAGGCCATATTCGCTTATCTTCTTATTTGCTCTTTTGGATTCTCTGTTAGATTTTTTATCTATTCCTAAATAAATGGGATCAAGACCAAGGGATCTGCATCTTTTAAGAACAGGAACTCTATCAACTGCCATTTTACTTCCTCCCGATTAGACTCTTCTACGTTTTGGCGGACGGCATCCGTTATGCGGAACCGGTGTTACGTCCTTAATGCTTGTTACTTCAAGACCGCATGCCTGGAGGGCACGGATTGCTGCCTCACGGCCTGAGCCGGGGCCTTTTACCATAACATCAACGGATTTCAAGCCGTGTACAAGAGCCGCTTTCGTTGCAGTTTCTGCAGCCATCTGTGCCGCATATGGAGTAGATTTCCTTGAACCTCTAAATCCCAGACCGCCTGCACTTGCCCAAGATAAGGCATTTCCCTGTGCATCTGTTAATGTCACAATCGTGTTGTTAAAAGATGACTGGATGTGCGCCTGTCCGCGTTCAACGTTTTTCTTAACACGCTTTTTTGTCACTTTCTTAGCAGTGGACACTTTTTTAGCCATTTAAACTAACCTACTTTCTGATATATTGAATCCTGTTTCCTGTCTTTAAAACATGCAACGTGATTCATAACTTTTGTTTCTGCCAAAGCTTTATCGCTTTAAAAAAACGGCTTATTTCTTCTTATTAGCAACCGTCTTTCTCGGACCCTTGCAGGTTCTTGCGTTCGTCTTTGTCTTCTGACCGCGGCAGGGAAGGCTCTTCCTGTGACGGATGCCCCTGTAGCAGCCGATCTCCTGAAGTCTCTTGATGTTTAATGCGATCTCACGACGAAGATCACCTTCCACCATCTGAGTCTCGGTAATCACTGCCGAGATATTCTTGACTTCTTCGTCCGTCAAATCCTTGACACGAGTGTCAGGATTCACACCGGCCTCAGCAAGAATACGGTTGGCGCTTGCTCTGCCAATCCCATAAATATAAGTCAAGCCGATTTCGACACGTTTTTCCCTTGGTAAATCGACACCTGAAATACGAGCCATGAGTGTACCTCCATTTTATTTAGTAGAAATAGTTTCCCGATACAGACAACGCGTCTGGGCGTATCTTTGTCGGGGCCGCGCGAAAATCACAGGCATTTTGCGGCATCAGCCCTGTCTTTGTTTGTGTTTAGGATTTTCACAGATTACTCTGATACTGCCTTTTCTCTTAATAATTTTGCATTTCTCGCAAATCGGTTTTACCGATGATCTTACTTTCACAGTGATTCTCCTTTCCTTCGCAGTCTGTCTCGTACCGCAAAACACACCGAGTCTGCAGTAAAAACAGCGTTACGGGCTCTTTTACCTGTATGTTAAGCCCTCCAAAAAGGGTATAATACAAGCGTTCCAACAAAGTTCGCGTGAGCATTATACCACTTTTATCCTCAAAAATCAAGTGTTTTTTGCGTTACTTATTTATCTCTCCAGATAATACGGCCTTTGGAAAGGTCATAGGGAGACATCTCCAATGTTACCTTATCTCCCGGAAGAATGCGGATATAGTTCATGCGCAGCTTGCCGCTGATCGTAGCCAATACCTTATGGCCGTTCTCTAACTCAACCTGGAACATGGCGTTGGGCAGTTTTTCCACAACGACTCCTTCAATCTCAATTACATCTGCTTTGGACATACTTCAAATTCCCTCCTGTGCGACAACATAGCGTCGTCTTTCGTTCTCTTTATTACCTGGACATGCTTCTTGTTTTTGCGAAGCTGTTTTCCGTTCTCTGCAAGCAGAAAAACATATTCCCCGCGGTCCTCTTTTATGACATAAATCATTCCCCTGTCATTTCCCGCCAGTGATTTTGCCTGCCATCCGGCCTTCATTTCCATAATAGCTCCTAAGCCTTATATACTTGTCTGAACGGGCAGGGAGAGCAGCTCCGGCTCGCCGTCCGTAATCAAAACCGTATTTTCATAGTGGGCGGACAGCGAGCCGTCCTCCGTCACTACCGTCCAGTCGTCGTCCATCCAGACTACGTCCGCACGTCCGGCGTTAATCATCGGCTCGATTGCAAGTGTCATGCCCGGTCTGAGAAGGATTCCTTTGCGTCTGGAAGCAAAATTCGGTACTTCCGGATCCTCATGCAGATGGGTGCCGATTCCGTGCCCCACAAGACTGCGGACCACGCCATATCCAAAGCTCTCTGCATACGTCTGAATCGCCTTCGAGATGTCATTCAAATGATAACCTGCTTTTGCGAACTTAATCCCTTCAAAAAAGCTCTGTCTGGTAACGTCGATTAATTTTTGGGACTGCGCTGAGATGGAACCGATTCCATAAGTCCTGGCCGCATCTGAGTGGTATCCTTTATAGATCACACCTGCGTCCAGACTGACGATATCGCCTTCTTTTAAGAGCCTTCTTTTATCCGGAATCCCGTGCACGACTTCATCATTGACAGAAACGCAGATAGAAGCCGGATACCCGTTATAATTCTTAAAGGAAGGAACACAGCCGTAGCCTCTGATAATCTTCTCTCCCAGCCTGTCGATTTCAAACGTCGACATGCCCGGGTGGAGGGCTCTTGCCAGTTCGTCATGCGTCGCAGCGAGAATTTCACCTGCTTTTCTCATCAGATCAATTTCCCGCTGCGATTTTATTGTTACTGCCATCGTTTACGCTCCCAAAACGGCAATGATATCCTGGAAAACACGCTCCATATCCTGTGTTCCGTCTACAGTAGCGAGAATCTTCTCCGCCTCATAATACTCGATTAACGGCTGTGTCTGGTCATGGTAAACCGTCAGACGCTTCTGTACTGTCTCTGGTTTGTCGTCGTCACGCCGAAACAGCCCGGCCCCGCATTTATCGCAGATCCCCTCTGCCTTCGGTGCTGCGTATGCAATGTGATAAGTAGCGCCGCATTTTAAGCAGGCACGGCGTCCGCCCATACGGTTCACAATATTCTCGTCCGGCACATCGACATTGACAGCATAATCCAGCTTTTCTCCTTTTTCTGCCAGCGCCCTGGTGAGACTCTCAGCCTGCGGAATCGTACGCGGGAAGCCATCCAGAATATAACCGTTCTTACAGTCTGCCTGCGCGATACGATCCATCAGAAGGTCGATCGTAAGGGAATCCGGAACTAAAAGTCCCTGATCCATATAGGATTTGGCTTTCTTTCCCAGCTCAGTTCCCTCTTTGATGTTAGCTCTGAAAATATCTCCGGTAGAAATATGCGGAATCCCGTACTTTTCCGCGATTCGATCTGCCTGTGTGCCTTTTCCTGCTCCTGGTGCACCTAACATAACAATCTTCATATTGAATTCCCTCCATATCCGGAAAAGCGGGCGAAAAAACTTCCGCCCGTTTTGTCTATCAGCCTTATCTTATGTCATACCTTCCGTCAGTCATTCAGGAATCCCTTATAATTTCTCACAAGCATCATGGATTCTACTGCCTTGATGGTCTCAAGGATAACACCTGCGATAATAATCAGGGACGTACCGCCGAAGGACAAGCTTCCAACAGAAAACAGGCCGGACGCTATAATCGGAATAATGCATACGATTACAAGTCCTACTGCTCCGATAAAAACAATATAGTTTAAAATATCATTTAAATAATCAGAGGTTGGCTTGCCCGGGCGGATGCCAGGGATGAAGCCGCCGGATTTCTTCATATTGTTCGCCACTTCAAGCGGGTTAAACGTAATCGAAGTATAAAAATATGCGAACAGGACGATCAAAAGGATATACAGGATCAGTCCGGCCGAATATCCCGGAGCCTCTGGTTTGAACCAGTTGGACGTACTGAGCGCCAACAGGATTTTTCCTCCGATCGTGGAATAGTCCACCTGGAAGAACTGGGAGACCATCACCGGCATGGATATGATCGACTGTGCGAAGATAACCGGGATTACATTTGCCGTATTTACCTTAAGGGGGATATACGTAGACTGTCCTCCGATCATTCTCCGGCCCTGCATCTTTTTACTGTACTGTACCGGAATCCTCCGCTCTGCGCCATTCAGAAGCAGAACGAATACCACTGTAGCCAGTACAACTGCCAGAACGATAATCGCCGCTACTGTCGCTACTGCAACCGACTTGCCGGCCATGAAACGCTCATAGAGCATCATCACATCCTGCGGCAGGCTGGAAACAATATTGACAAGGAGTACGATCGAAATTCCATTCCCGATTCCTTTTTCCGTGATCCTCTCACCAATCCACATGAGAAGGGCGGAACCGGCTGTCATTGCAGCGACTACAGTAAGATAACCCCAGAAATTCCGGTGTTCCGCATAGAGGAACCCCTGATTCCCCAGTCCAACTGCCATCGCACTCGATTCGAAAAGAGCCAGACCTACCGTCAGATATCTGGTATATTCGGCAATCTTCTTTCTTCCGTCCTCTCCCTCACGCTGCATCTCCTCAAGCTTGGGGACAGCGATCGTCATGAGCTGCATGATAATGGATGAGGTAATATACGGAGTGATACTGAGTGCGAACAGCGACATGGATGAAAAAGAGCCTCCCGTGACCGCATTGACAAAGCCCATACCGGAGTTCTGAAGACTGTCAAAAAAAGTCTTCAGATAGCTTGGGTCTACCCCCGGAATTGGAAGGCATGAGCCAATCCGGATCACAATAAGCATCAGAAAGGTGTAAAGAAGCCGCTCACGGATTTCTTTCACCTTAAATGCTTTTTGTATCGCTTTTAACATATTAAATCACCTCGCAGGTTCCACCTAATGCCTCAATTTTGGCCTTTGCAGCCTCGCTGAAAGCATTGGCTTTCACGTTAAGCTTCTTCGTCAACTCACCGTTTGCAAGAATCTTAACACCGTCCTGCGGGTTCTTAATAAGACCGCTCTCCATCATTGTCTCAACAGAAACCGTGGAGCCGCTCTCGAATCTCTCAAGTGCACTTACATTAATGCCGACAATCTCTTTGCGGTTAATGTTTGTAAATCCTCTTTTGGGAATACGTCTGTATAACGGCATCTGGCCGCCCTCAAAGCCCGGTCTGGTCGCTCCGGAACGTGCCTTCTGTCCCTTATGACCCTTGCCTGCCGTCTTTCCGTTGCCAGAAGCATGACCGCGGCCTCTGCGGAAATTATCACTGTGCTTGGAACCTTCTGCCGGACGTAAATTAGATAAGTTCATCTCTGCACCTCCTTACTCTATATCGGATTAAACCTCTTCTACTTCAACCAGGTGTCTGACACGCTGGATCATTCCCCTGACCGCGCTATTATCCGGCATCTCAACCGTTTTGTGCATCTTCCTCAGACCGAGTGCCTCAACAGTCGCTCTCTGCTTGGGAACAGCACCGATAGGGGATTTTACCAATGTGATTTTTAATTTCTCTGCCATTTTTCTATCCTCCTATTAGCAAACAACCTCTTCTACGGATTTACCGCGGTTCTTTGCCACCTGCTCCGGTGTCTTAAGGCCCATGAGGCCCTCGAGCGTGGCGAGAACTACGTTTGTCTTGTTATTGGAGCCTAAAGACTTTGTACGGATGTTCTTAATCCCTGCAAGCTCTACTACGGCACGAACCGGGCCGCCTGCGATGATACCGGTACCTTCGGGAGCTCTCTTTAAAAGCACGCTGGCGCTTCCGAAGTTTCCAAAAATATCATGGGGAATACTGTTATTATCATCCCTCGGAATCTCAACAATATTCTTAACCGCAGCCTCTTTTCCCTTGCGGATTGCCTCCGGCACCTCTCCTGCCTTGCCAAGGCCTGCTCCTACATGTCCATTGCCGTCGCCTACTACTACCAGAGCGGAAAATCTCATGGTACGTCCACCTTTTACAGTCTTGGATACGCGCTTGATGGCAACAACTTTGTCATTCAACTCTAACTGACTTGCATCAATGATTGTACGCTTCATGCTGTATTCTCCTCTCTACTAGAATTCCAGACCAGCCTCGCGGGCTGCATCTGCCAAAGCCTGAATTTTTCCGTGATAGATAAAGCCGCCTCTGTCAAATACGACTGTTTTGATGCCCTTTTCGAGCGCTCTCTTGCCAATCACAGTGCCAACGTATGCTGCCGCATCAACGGTATCTGTATTTTCCAGCTCTGCCTTAATCTCTTTCTCAAGGGTGGAAGCAGAAACCAGCGTATGGCCAATGGAATCATCAATAATCTGGGCATACATATGGTTATTGCTTCTGAAAACTGCCAAACGCGGTCTCTCTGCTGTGCCGGCAAAGCGATTGCGTAATCTAACATGCTTTTTTCTGCGAACTTCGCTTCTTGACTGCTTGTTAACCATTTTTACACTCTCCTTATTTATTTCTTACCGGTCTTACCAACCTTACGTCTGATAACCTCGTCAGCATACTTGATTCCCTTGCCCTTATACGGCTCCGGTCTTCTCTTGTCTCTGATCTCGGCAGCGTACTGTCCGACCTTTTCCTTATTGATTCCCTTAACGATGATAACGTTCTGACCTTCCAGAACGGTCTCAATCCCCTCCGGATCCTCCATCTCGACCGGATGGGAGTAGCCAAGGGAAAGCACCAGCTTCTTGCCCTGCTTCTGAGCCCTGTAGCCGACGCCGTTTACCTCAAGCTTCTTCTCATAGCCTTCGGAAACACCCAGGATCATGTTATGGATTAACGTTCTTGTCAAGCCGTGCAATGATTTCATTTTCTTTAAATCATTCGGTCTTGTTACGACGATATGTCCGTCCTCTTCTTTGATTTCCATTTCTGCGGGAAGCTCTCTCTCCAGCGTCCCCTTCGGTCCCTTAACGGTCACTTTATTGTTCTCTGCGATTGTAACAGTTACACCTGCTGGAATCGCAACCGGCATTCTACCAATACGTGACATGCCATTTACCTCCTACTTAGATTCTCGGAGAGTGCCGTATGCACTCTCTGTTTTCAGTTTCTTTCTCTGCCGCAGACTGCGGCCGCACATCACCGCCCGGCTGACAGGCGTTACCGGCCTGATGCCGGACGTTACGATTACCATACGAATGCCAGTACCTCGCCGCCCACACCAAGCTCTCTGGCCTGTTTGTCGGTGATTACGCCCTGGTTTGTTGATACGATGGCAATGCCAAGTCCTCCAAGAACCTTCGGCATATCCTCTTTACCGGCATACACACGCAGGCCCGGCTTGGAGATCTTCTTGATGCCGGAAATAATCTTCTCGTTCTTGTCTTTTCCATATTTTAAGGCGATGCGGATCGTCTGGAACCCGCCGTCCTCAACGATGTCATACTTTTTGATATATCCTTCTTTTACAAGAATATCGGCAATGGCCAGCTTCATTTTGGACGCTGGTACATCTACTGTATCATGTTTTGCAGTATTTGCATTACGGATTCTTGTAAGCATATCTGCAATCGGATCGCTCATAGTCATGATATTTTATTTCCTCCTTATTTATAGTGGGGGCTTTGGCCCGTCAGGCACGCCGGTCTTTATTCCCTGCGGCCCGGCCAGAGATTACCAGCTTGCTTTCTTCACACCCGGAATCTCGCCTTTGTAGGCAAGTTCACGGAAGCAGATACGGCAAATACCGTATTTTCTCAAATATGCATGCGGACGGCCGCAAATTTTACAGCGGTTATATTCTCTTGTGGAGAATTTGGCCGGACGCTGCTGTTTAATCTTCATAGAAGTTTTAGCCATAGATAGGGTCCTCCTGATTATTTTGCGAATGGCATATTGAATAATGTCAAAAGTTCACGGGCTTCTTCATCGGTCTTTGCGGTTGTTACAAAAATAACATCCATGCCTCTTACTTTGTCAACCTTATCATATTCAATCTCAGGGAAAATAAGCTGCTCTTTGATTCCCAGCGCATAGTTTCCTCTGCCGTCGAATGCATTCGGATTTACGCCGCGGAAATCACGAACACGCGGAAGAGACAGATTAATCAGGCGGTCTGCAAATTCGTACATTTTTTCTCCGCGCAGAGTCACCTTGCAGCCGATTGCCATACCCTCTCTGATCTTGAAATTCGCAACGGATTTCTTCGCCTTTGTCAGGACTGCCTTCTGACCTGTGATGATCTCCAGGTCACGTACAGCGGAATCCAGGACCTTTGCATTGTCCTTCGCCTCGCCGACGCCCATGTTAATCACAATCTTGTCAAGCTTCGGCACTTCCATGATGTTTTTATATCCAAACTTCTTGACCATCGCGTCAACGATTTCATTCTGATATATTTCTTTTAATCTGGCCAACTCGTTTTCCTCCTCTCTGCCCTTAATCAATTACTTTTCCGGTCGCTTTGGCAACACGGACCTTCTTGCCGTCCTTTACCTCAAAGCCGACTCTCGTGGCCTTGCCGTCAACGAACAGCATGACATTGGAAATATCGAGCGGGCTTTCCTGATGGACAATGCCACCAGCCTGATTTGCCTGGCTGGGCTTCGTATGCTTTGTTACCATATTGCAGCCCTCTACCATAACCGTATTTTTCTTTGTATCCACATGAAGGACCTTGCCGGTCTTATCTTTGTCTTTACCTGCGATAACCTTCACCATATCGTCTTTTCTGATTTTATGCATTACCTGGGACCTCCTTATAATACTTCCGGAGCCAGAGATACGATCTTCATGAACTGTTTCTCACGAAGCTCTCTTGCAACCGGCCCAAAAATACGGGTTCCTCTTGGAGTCTTGTCATCCTTTATAATGACAGCTGCGTTTTCGTCGAAACGGATATAGGAACCGTCTTTACGGCGCGCTCCCTTTACGGTACGCACGACAACGGCCTTTACCACATCGCCCTTCTTGACAACGCCGCCTGGTGTTGCATCTTTAACGGAAGCTACGATGATGTCGCCAATATTCGCATATCTTCTTGTAGAGCCGCCCATAACACGGATGCAAAGAAGTTCTCTCGCACCTGTATTGTCGGCAACCTTTAATCTGGTTTCCTGCTGAATCATGCCTTGATACTCCTTCCTCGAATCACTTCAATTATCTGGCTTTCTCAATGATTTCAACGAGTCTCCATCTCTTGTCCCTGGACAGCGGTCTTGTCTCCATCACCTTCACTGTATCACCGATATTGCACTCATTATTCTCGTCATGAGCTTTTAACTTATATGTCCTCTTCACGATCTTACCGATCATCGGATGTTTTACATGGTTCTCGATAGCAACGACGATTGTCTTGTTCATCTTGTTGCTAACTACTTTACCAGTACGTGTTTTTCTAAGATTTCTTTCCACGACGGATTAATCTCCTTTCAATTACCATTCTTACCACGCATCGGCGTGTGTCACAAATGAGGCTTAGTTAGCAACTCCTGCCTTCTGTGCGATAACAGTCTGAATTCTGGCGATGTTCCTGCGAACCTCTTTAATTCTGCTCGTGTTATCTAACTGATTGGTTGCATTCTGGAATCTGAGATTAAACAGTTCCTTCTTTGCCGCAACTAATTCTTCGTTTAGCTCTGCAGCCGTTTTCACTTTTAAATCTTCCACATATTTATTAGTTTTCACTGTTATCACCGCCTTCTAAATCTGCCTTGGAAACGATTTTACATTTGCAGGGAAGCTTATGCATGGCAAGTCTTAAGGCTTCTCTTGCCGTCTCCTCCGGTACGCCGGCAATTTCAAACATGACACGGCCCGGTTTCACAACTGCTACCCAATACTCCAGAGCACCTTTACCGGAACCCATACGGGTCTCTGCCGGCTTCGCAGTCACTGGCTTATCCGGGAAAATCTTAATCCACACCTTACCGCCACGCTTAATATAACGGGTCATGGCAACACGGGCTGCCTCAATCTGATTGGACTTGATCCAGCACGGCTCAGCAGCCACCAGACCATACTCACCATTGGTGATTTTATTTCCTCTTAAAGCTTTACCGGCCATCGTTCCGCGGAACTGTTTGCGGCGCTTTACTCTCTTCGGCATTAACATTATTTATCGCTCCCTTCCTTATTTCCCTTCGTAGGAAGTACTTCGCCCTTGTAGATCCAAACCTTAACACCAAGCTTGCCGTAGGTTGTATCTGCCTCAGCGAAACCATAGTCAATATCTGCCCTTAATGTCTGAAGCGGGATGGTTCCCTCGCTGTAAAACTCTGTACGCGCAATATCCGCACCGCCAAGGCGTCCGCCGACAGCCGTCTTGATACCAAGTACGCCGGCCTTCATGGATCTGGACATAGTGGACTTCATCGCACGACGGAAGGAAACACGGTTCTCAAGCTGCTGGGCAATGGACTCGGCCACAAGCTGTGCGTCGCGGTCAGGACGTTTGATCTCCTTAATGTCGACAAACAGCTTCTTATCTGTCATCTTCTGAACCTGTGCTTTGAGCTTCTCGATCTCAGAGCCGCCCTTACCGATGACAACGCCCGGCTTTGCCGTGTGAACGATAATCTTTACTCTATCAGAAGCGCGCTCGATTTCGATTTTGGAAATGCCGGCGCCGTATAATTTCTTTTTCAGATACGTTCTGATCTTGTGGTCCTCAATGAGGTTGTCAGCAAAATCAGCTTCAGCATACCATCTGGAATCCCAGTCTTTAATAACACCGACTCTCATGCCGTGTGGATTAACTTTCTGTCCCATAACTGCCTCCTATCTCTCATTCAGGACAATCGTAATATGGCTCATTCTCTTCTCAATTCTGTAAGCCCTGCCCTGTGCTCTCGGTTTTACTCTCTTCATGGTCGGTCCCTTGTTGGCGTAGCACTCCTCCACATACAGGTTCTCGGCACTCATACCATTGTTGTTCTCAGCGTTTGCAATCGCTGATTTCAGTAATTTCTCTATCAAGCTGGAAGCGTATCTGGGATTGTAGGTAACAATACCAAGTGCGGTCTGAACATCTTTGCCTCTGATGGCATCCAGTACAAAGCAGGCCTTCTGAACGGATACTCTTGCATAAGACAGCTTTGCAGATGGCCTTGTATCTTTGTTTGCATTTCTTTCTCTCTTAATCTGACTTCTATGTCCCTTAGCCATTGATAAAACCTCCTTTCAAAGCGTCTTTATTTACGTCCGGACTTCTTCTCGTCTTTTCCGTGGCCTCTGTAGGTTCTCGTTGCTACGAATTCGCCGAGCTTATGGCCTACCATATCCTCTGTTACATATACCGGCACATGCTTTCTGCCGTCGTGTACTGCTATTGTATGACCAACCATCTGCGGGAAGATTGTGGAACGGCGGGACCAGGTCTTGATAACCTGCTTCTGTCCTGCCTCGTTCATGGCATCCACCTTTTTCAATAAACTGGCATCTGCAAATGGTCCTTTTTTAAGTGAACGAGCCATCGTTTTACCTCCTATCGATTACGAAATCGCCTTACCGTTTCTTCTTCTAATAATCAACTTGTTAGACTGTTTGTTCTTCTTTCTCGTCTTAAGGCCCAGTGCCGGCTTGCCCCACGGTGTGCACGGACCCGGACGGCCGATACCAGTCTTACCTTCACCACCGCCGTGCGGATGGTCGTTGGGGTTCATAACAGAACCGCGTACGGTCGGGCGGATGCCCATATGGCGTTTTCTTCCTGCTTTACCAACTTTGATCAGATTGTGATCACCGTTGCCCACAACGCCAACCGTTGCGCGGCAGTTAATCGGCACCATTCTCATTTCGCCGGAGGGTAAACGAAGCGTCGCATATTTTCCTTCTTTTGCCATGAGCTGAGCAGCATTGCCTGCGGAACGCACGAGCTGGCCGCCCTTGCCGGGAAGAAGCTCAATGTTGTGTACCTGAGTACCAACCGGAATCAGGGACAGCGGGAGGCAGTTGCCAACCTTGGCCTCAGCGTGCTCGCCGCTCATGACCTTCATGCCGTCTGTCAGCCCCTGGGGAGCCAGGATATATGCCTTCTCACCGTCTGCATAGCAGATCAGTGCAATATTAGCGCTGCGGTTGGGATCGTATTCAATGCCGAGTACGGTTGCCGGGATCCCGTCCTTGGAATTTCTCTTAAAGTCAATGATTCTGTATTTTCTCCTACTGCCGCCGCCATGATGTCTGACGGTAATCTTACCCTGATTATTGCGGCCTGCGTTCTTGTTCAGAGAAACAAGCAGGGCTTTCTCCGGCTCCTTTTTCGTGATCTCGGAGAAATCAGAACCAGTCATGTTTCTTCTGGAAGGTGTATATGGGTTATAGGTTTTGATTCCCATTTTCTGCTCCTTTCAACGCTCTCACGCGTTTCTCATTTTATCACGATAGCTGCCTATCGTATAATTGGCGAAGTCTCGCAGGCAGGGCATTTCCACATTCCGGACGCCCTGCAGCTTCGCTTCGACTAACGGCCCGCTTACAGCTTCTGGAAAATCTCGATCTCTTTGCTGTCTGCGGTCAGCTTAACGATCGCTTTCTTCGTCTTGGCAGTTCTGCCAACGATCATGCCGCGTCTGCGCTTCTTACCCATCTGATTCATGGTATTCACGCTGTCCACCTTGGTCCCGGGGAACATTTTCTCGACCGCTTCTTTAATCATGGTCTTGTTCGCTTCCGGATGTACCAGGAACGTGTATTTCTTCTCGGTCAGAGCATTCATGCTCTTCTCTGTGATAACCGGTTTGAGGATTACGTCGTAATACTGTACATTTGCCATTATGCGTACACCTCCTCGATCGAAGCTACGGCAGCTTTGGTCGCTACCACTGTGTTGTATTTCAGAATATCATATACGTTGATCGTATTCACAAAGGACGTCTTGACATCCGGAAGATTTCTTGCGGAGAGAACCGTATTCTTATCGTTGGAATCCAGTACAACAAGCGCTCTGGATACCTTCAGATTGTCCATAACAGCCTTGAAATTCTTTGTCTTGATCTCGTCGAACTTAAGCTCATCGACAACAACAAACTTATTCTCATTTACACGGCTTGTCAGAGCAGACTTTAAAGCAGCTCTCTTTTCCTTCTTGTTAAGACGGATCGTGTAGTCTCTTGGTGTGGGAGCAAAAACAATACCGCCGCCCGTCCACTGCGGAGCTCTCGTTGAACCCTGTCTGGCGTGTCCTGTTCCCTTCTGTCTCCACGGCTTTCTGCCGCCGCCGGAAACTTCGGAACGTGTCTTTGCTTTCTGCGTTCCCTGACGTTTATTTGCAAGCTGTGCCACAACGGCCATGTGTACAAGATGCTCATTGACATTTACGCCAAATACGGCATCATTTAACTCCATTGTGCCAACTTCGTTTCCTTCCATATTATATACGGATACATTTGCCATTTTCGTTTCCTCCTTTCCTGTAAAAGCTTATTTCGCAACTTTTACTGTTTCCTTCAGTGTTACCAGGGATTTCTTCGGGCCTGGTACCGCGCCCTTAACCAGAATCAGGTTGTTCTCTGCATCCACTCTGACAATTTCCAGGTTCTGTGTGGTAATTCTCTTATTACCCATCTGACCCGGCATGCCTTTGCCCTTAAATACGCGGCCCGGAGTCGTAGCGGAACCATTGGAACCCTGATGACGGTGGAACTTGGAACCATGTGTCATCGGTCCTCTGTGCTGTCCCAGTCTCTTGATTGCGCCCTGGAAGCCTTTACCTTTGGAGATCGCTGTCGCATCCACCTTATCGCCTGCGGCGAAGATGTCAGCCTTAATTTCATCTTTTACGTTATATTCTTCTGAATTCTCAAAGCGGAACTCTCTCACGTATCTCTTATAAGACACGCCGGCCTTTTCAAAATGGCCCTTAGCCGGCTTGTTTACAAGCTTCTCTCTCTTGTCAACAAAGCCCACCTGTACGGCCTTATAGCCGTCGTTCTCCTCGGTCTTAACCTGTGTGACAACACACGGGCCTGCCTGAAGAACCGTTACCGGAACGAGAGCTCCGTCTTCATTGAAGATCTGAGTCATTCCGACCTTTGTCGCTAAAATCGCTTTCTTCATTTTCCTACCTCCTGTTACCAACGCGGGAAAATCACAAATTTTCCCTGCGCGCTGAAATGTCTGCAGCGGAACGCAAAACCGGATATCCCGGGCGTTCATCCCAGAGCAGTTCAACATAGACGGAACACTATGACATTGCAGTTCCTGCAACGATGTTGATTCCTTTTCAGGATTAAGTGTCTCTTTTCTATCAGAACCATTCCGGATCATCGTCTCTGTCAGCCGTATTTCCCCTGAAAATATACGGCGGGGAAATGCAGGATGTCTGACGGATTATTTGTTCTTCATCTTGATATCAATGTAAACGCCGGCCGGCATTTCCAGTCTGGACAGAGCATCCACGGCCTTCTGGCTCGGGTTCGTGATATCAATCAGTCTCTTATGAGTTCTCTGCTCGAACTGTTCTCTGGAATCTTTATATTTGTGAACAGCTCTTAAAATGGTAACAACCTCTCTCTTGGTCGGCAGCGGCACCGGTCCGCTCACCTTTGCGCCTGTTTTCTTTACTGTCTCGATAATTTTGCCGGCGGACTGGTCGATCAGCTGATGGTCGTACGCCTTTAATGTGATTCTCATAACCTGACTTGCCATAAAAAAAGTCGCCT
>Ga0224483_100196_pt1 | contig 16783 bp, 17 predicted proteins | sample hydfratestSal1_FD_181453 | JGI IMG/M metagenome (GOLD analysis project Ga0224483, IMG submission 181453) | Metatranscriptome of mouse feces microbial communities from Columbus University, Ohio, United States - Sal1 (Metagenome Metatranscriptome) ... | reverse complement strand
GATTTACATATTGTTTCAGTGATTGTTTTTTCGTAACTTTGTCCTCAATTTATCACTTCCCCGGCGGGACTGGTGCGCGTTCCGTATTCATTTGACTTCGCCGGGATTGTAATTGTCCAATTTTAAAGAAATAACGATACTGAAATGAACGACAAAGAAGTTGTGCTCTCTGGCATACGTGCCACTGGCAATTTACATCTTGGCAACTATTACGGTGCTTTGAGCAAATTTGTCAAAATGCAGAATGACTATGACTGCTTATATTTCATAGCTGACCTCCATGCGCTGACCACCACTCCGGACCCAAACATCCTCCACGAGAATGTGAAGAACATTTTGGCTGAATATCTCGCAGCAGGGATAAACCCCGACAATGCTACAATTTTCGTCCAGAGCGATGTCCCTGAAATTTCCGAAATGTACCTCCTGCTTAACATGCACGTGGGTATAGGTGAGCTCATGCGCACAACTTCTTTCAAGGATAAGGCTCGCAAGCAGCTTGGCATCAAGAGTGGAAGTGAAGATGAGGATATTGAGAAACAAATCATCGGAACTGATTCCAACAAGCGTGTCAATGCTGGTCTGCTTACCTATCCTACGCTCATGGCTGTAGATATCCTGATTCAGAAGGCTCATAAGGTTCCCGTTGGGAAGGATCAGGAGCAGCATCTGGAACTTACTCGCCGTTTCGCTCGCCGTTTCAACTCTTTCTATGGTGTTGACCTGTTCCCCGAGCCCCAAAACTTCAACTTCGGCACTCAATCTGTGAAAGTGCCCGGACTTGATGGCTCCGGTAAAATGGGTAAGAGCGAGGGTAATTGCATCTATCTCATTGACGATGAGAAGGTGCTGCGCAAGAAAGTTATGCGTGCTGTTACCGACGAAGGTCCTACGGAGCCAAACCAGCCTATATCGGCACCTGTCCAGAATCTTCTCACCCTTATGGAGCTTACTTCCGCTCCCGAAATTGTTCAGCAATACCGCGATGCATACGCCGATTGCTCTATCCGCTACGGTGATATGAAGAAACAGCTTGCCGAGGATATTCTCAAAGTCACTACTCCTATACGCGAACGCTACCATGACATTCGAAACGACGATGCTTACATCGCCCGTGTTGTGCGTCAGGGTGCCGAGCGTGCTCGTGAACGCGCCTCAAAGACTCTTGCCGAAGTGCGTGAGATTATGGGTATTCGTAAATTCTATTAAAGTGAGTCTCTTTTTGCTCGCATTTAAATCAGTTAAATAAGTGCATACTCTCTCTATTCGTCTCGAATGAAAAAATATAATCTCATAAACAACTCGCTCGGTTGGTTCTGCTTCTTTGTGGCAGCTATCACGTATTTGCTCACTCTCGAGCCTACTGCGAGTTTCTGGGACTGCCCGGAATTTATTTCACAAGGTTACAAACTTGAAGTGGGACACCCCCCGGGCAACCCTATCTTCATGTTGGCGGCGCGCTTCTTTGTGAACTTCGCGTTTGGCGACATCTCCAAGGTGGCGCTCATGGTAAATGCCATGTCGGCACTTCTGTCGGCTGGAACAATACTCCTCCTGTTCTGGACCATCACACATCTGGTCCGGAAACTGGTGGTGTCCGACGATGCCGATGAGGTTTCGTTGGTGAAGATGATTGTAATTTTTGGCTCTGGTATATGCGGCGCTCTCGCTTATACCTGGAGTGATACTTTCTGGTTCTCGGCTGTTGAGGGTGAGGTATATGCATTCTCCTCATTCTGTACGGCGCTGGTGTTCTGGCTCATTCTTAAGTGGGAGAATCGTGCCGACCTTCCTCATAGCGATAAGTATCTCATACTGATTGCCTATGTGATTGGTATATCTATCGCTGTGCACCTGCTCAACCTCCTCTGTATCCCTGCCATTGGTCTGGTAATATATTACCGCCTTTGGAAAAACACCACTGCTACAGGTTCGCTCATCACCCTCGGTCTCGCCGCTGTGGTGGTAGGTCTTATCCTCTACGGTCTGGTGCCGGGCTTCATCGAGGTGTCGCAGTATTTCGAGCTCTTCTTTGTGAACGTGGTAGGGCTGAGCTACAATATGGGCGTACTGATTTATGCCATCGTGGCTGTTGCTTCTTTCATCTGGGCTATTAGGTCTCTGTATCGTCAGGATAATCCCAAGGCTATCCGTCTGAGCGTGGCATTGAGCATCCTTGTTTCCGGTATACCGTTTATCGGCGACAGTCTCTGGATTCCGGTTGTAATCATGGCAGCGGTGCTCTGTTACCTCTACATGGCTAAGAAACTTCCTGTACGCATACTCAACCTCGTGGTCATGAGCATATTTGTAATCTTCATCGGTTACTCTTCCTACGCGCTTCTCCTTATCCGTTCAAGCGCAAACCCGCCGATGAATCAGAATGCCCCTGATAACGTTTTCGCTCTTTCCTCATATCTTAACCGCGAGCAGTATGGCGAGCGTCCGCTCTTCTATGGGCAGACTCATAATTCCAACGTGGTCTATGAGGTTTCATCGGGCGGCAGCGTTTCTCCCAAGTTCAATCCTGGCAAAGCTGAGTATTCCAAGGTGGTCAAGACTGCTCCCGACCAGCCCGACAAGTATGAAATCACCGGCTATAAGAAGGAATATGTCATGGCTCCCGAGCTCAACATGCTCTTCCCCCGTATCTACAGCGGTGCCCACACCGCTGCTTACGCCGACTGGATTGGTGGCATTCATGGCAAACCCGTTCAGGCTACCCAGTATGTCAACTCCGATGGCGAGGTAATACAGACTGTCGACAAGATTAAGCCTACCATGGGTGAGAGCTTGCGTTTCTTCCTTGTATATCAGCTTAATCATATGTATTGGCGCTACTTTATGTGGAACTTCGCCGGTCGTCAGAATGATATTCAGGGTAACGGAGAGGTAAACCATGGCAATTGGATTTCTGGTATACCGTTCATTGACAATCCCCGTCTCGGTGACCAGTCACTCCTCCCCGACAGCGAAGGGAAGGGAAACAAGGGACACAATGTATTCTTCATGCTCCCTCTCATCATGGGTATCCTCGGTCTCGGTTGGCAGGCGTTTACATCCAAGCGTGGCATCGAGCAGTTCTGGGTCATTTTCTTCCTCTTCTTCATGACTGGTATAGCCATTGTGCTCTACCTTAACCAGACTCCCACCCAGCCCCGTGAGCGTGACTACGCTTTTGCCGGCTCGTTCTATGCCTTCTCTATTTGGGTCGGCATGGGTGTTGCTGCAATCTGGGCGCTTATTAACGCTCTGTTTGCTAAGAAACCCAAGGGTGCGCCTCAGTCTGTTCCGGTAAATGAAGTTCCTGCGGATGAGAATAGTAAGTTGTCGCTTGTCGGCGCCGTGGTGGCATGTGTTATTGGTGTGCTTGTGCCGTTGCAGATGGTATCCCAGACATGGGACGACCATGACCGCTCAGGACGTTATACCACACGTGACTTCGGTATGAACTACCTTGATTCGGTCGACGAGAACGGTATCATTTTCACCAATGGTGACAACGACACCTTCCCCTTGTGGTACGCCCAGGAGGTCGAGGGACACCGCACCGACGTGAAAGTGGTGAATCTTAGCTATCTTACCACCGACTGGTATGCAAATCAGGTGAAACATCCGTCATATCAGGCTGAAGGAATTGAGACTCTTGCTGAGCCTACCGCCTACGGCTATGACCGCATGAATTTCAGCTATTTTGCTGTTGACGAGGATTCAACCGCTGTGAATGTCTTCACTTCACTGCGTCAGCTCTATGACCCGAATTCAAGCAAGAACGCATGGAACGCTCCGATGATGAAGTATCCCAACATGTTTATCCCTGTGGATATCCCTGCCGCTGTAAAGTCAGGTCGTATCACTGAGGAGGAAGCTGCGTTTGCCGATTCTGCAATCATCGCCAATATGCACAACGACCCCGATGCTGCCGGTCATGGCGGTATGACTCTGAGTCAGGTCCTCTCGCTCGACATGCTTGCCACAAGTGTGAAGAACGGTTGGAACCGACCGGTTTACTTTGCTTCCACCGTCCCGACATCCTATTATCTCGGTCTTGCTCCCTACATGCGCTCCACCGGTATGGCGTATGAGGTCACTCCTTTACGCTTTGCTGAGAATGAGCAGAATCAGTATGGCGAATGGGATATCTCGGCTGTGAATACAGATAAGGCTTACCGCAACATCACCGAGAAGTTCCGCTGGGGTGGACTCGACAAAGTGACTTCGCCTGACCAAATCTATCTTGATGAGACAGTGCGTCGCATGGTCACCACTACTCGCTCTTATATCCTCGACTGCGCCACTGCGCTTGTGAATGAGGCTGTGGGTGCCGAACGTGCCGATACTACAGCTATGGACGCTGCCGACGTGAGGAAGCTCGCCGATTTCAAGGTCGACCGCTATGCCAAGACTCTCAATCTGCTTCAGCTCATGGAGGAGAAATTGCCTGAGGCTGCCTCTCCATACACTTTCCAGATTCCACAGAAGATGGCGCAGCTTTATGCCCGACTCGGTGTGGTGACCCACAATGATAAACTTACACTTAAGGCTCGCGAGATTCTCGAGAAAGAGCTCCGTCGCAATGCCAAGAATGTGAAGTATTATCAGAGCCTCACCCCCTGGCAGTATGCCACACTGCAGCGCACCGACCGCTTCATCGAGACATACTACATGGTTTATCTTCTCCAGGATTACGTCGATGCAGGCGGTGATGCTGAGAAGATGATTACCGAGCTTGAGGATATGGGCGTCAATTTTGACAGGATTGTATCCATAATGCAGAAATAATTCAGAGCGATATGTGGATTGAACAGCCACCGCTATTTTACAGATTACTTTTCCCTGAAGCCCTCTGGCGCATAAAGCGCCGGGGGCGGAAAGTGGTCTATCTGACTTTCGATGATGGTCCTATTCCTGAGGAGACCCCATGGGTTCTTGACCTGCTTGACAAGCATGGCATCAAGGCGACTTTCTTCATGGTGGGTGATAATGTACGCAAATATCCCGAACTGTTTGAAGAGGTGAAGAGACGCGGACATTCCTATGGCAACCACACCATGCACCATCTGCAGGGTATCAAGGAGAATGCTGCGACTTATTTCCGTGATATCACCGAGGCGGCGGGATTGATTGATTCGTCCCTTTTCCGTCCTCCCCACGGGATTATTTCTCCCATCCAGGCTAAGTTGATTAAGCGTCATTACAACATTGTGATGTACGACCTCATTACCCGCGACTACTCCAAGCGAATCAATGGTGAGAGAGTGCTGGATAACGTGAAGCGCTATGCCCGAAACGGCTCTATAATAGTGTTTCATGACTCTATCAAGGCTCACACCAACATGCGCTATGCCCTCCCGCGAGCCATAGAGTGGCTCAAGGAACAGGGATACGAGTTCGAGCCTCTGCCTATGTAGTATTACTCTTGTTGTATTCCTCTCTTGATTGTAGCATCTCCTTTAATTCATCTGCGCGGCATGAATCTGACTTCTGAAATGATTAAGGAGCGGTTGGCTCTTGCCGGGGTTTATGCCTCGGGGATAGCTGCCGTGGCTCCTGTGGATGAGGTGGAGGTGCATCGTTACGCCCGATGGATTTCTGATGGGATGAATTCAGGCATGGAGTATATGGCTAACCATGCCGACTTGCGGCGCGACCCTTCGCTGCTCCTGCCTGGGGCTGTGAGCCTGATTTCATGTGCTTTCAATTATTATCATCCCCTCACGTGGAGGCACAGTCTGCGTTGGGCGAGGTATGCATTGGGGCGCGACTACCATGAGGTGGTGCGCGAGCGTCTTCAGGGTGTTGCCTCCTGGCTCACATCCGAGACCGGTGCTGAATGCCGGGTTTGTGTCGACACTGCGCCTCTGCGCGAACGCTACTGGGCGGTGCAGGCGGGTGTGGGTTTCGTGGGGCTTAACAATCAGCTGATTATTCCGGGCGCCGGGTCGCATTTCTTCCTTGGAGAAATCCTGACCACGCTTCCTCTCGTCCCTGACTCACCTTGCCGGCTTGATTGTGGCAGTTGTGGCAAATGCCTGAAAGCATGCCCCGGGAAAGCTATAATTCCCTATTCCGGTGTGACGGACTCCGATTGTGCCCGGTCGCAATCCTTTATTGACTCCTCGCGTTGTCTTTCATATCTCACCATAGAGCACCGAGGGGATTTTCCCGAAGGTAGCCCCCGACTCGGTAGCCATATCTACGGATGCGATGTGTGTCAGGAAGTATGCCCGCATAATTCCAACCCACCTGTCACTGATATTCCGGAGTTCATACCGCGGGCCGAGATTGTGGCTTTGGACCGGGAGGCTATTTCAGGTATGTCGCAGCAGGAATTCTCGCGCATATTCACTCATTCGGCTGTCAAAAGGACCAAACTCGCCGGACTCCAACGCAACAACCGAGCAGTCAACCCGCAGGCTGATGTTTCCGCTCCGCAGGTTGATGATTCCACTCCGCAGGAGCCGAGGTTTGATATCGACCCCTCCGTAACATCCCCTGTCGGAAAAATTTAGATAAGCTCAGTACATTATATTGGAAAAATTATTTTGTAAATTTGTTGTAAACCATCTCTTAGTTAGCTGAAATTATGATTGACGAAATTCTGAAACATAACCGTGAGTTTGTGGAGAGCGGTGCCTATAAGCAGTATCAGACTTCCAAGTACCCCGACAAACGTATCGCCATAGTGACCTGTATGGATACACGGTTGACCCATCTGCTCCCTGCGGCATTAGGAATCAAGAACGGCGACGTGAAAATGATAAAGAATGCGGGAGGTACCATTACCAATCCGTTTGACTCCACCGTGAGGTCGCTTCTGGTGGCGATTTATGAGCTTGGTGTGAATGAAATCATGATAATCGGTCACACAAACTGCGGTGTTCAGGGTATGAATGCCCATGAGATGCTCGAACTGATGCGCAGCCGAGGTATTGATGAGGAGCATATATCACTTATGCGTCATTGTGGCATTGACCTTGACAGCTGGCTGCATGGTTTCGACGATACCGAAGCGGCTGTGCATGAGACAGTGGATTTGGTTAAGAATCATCCGCTCGTTCCTCACGATATTTCGGTGTGCGGATTTATCATTGACTCTGTGACAGGTGCGCTCACACGCCTTGAGTAATGCAATGACGTTTGACTGGCACACTCATCGGCTTAGCAGGAATGCTGTGGTCGACATTGACCCTACGGGGCTTGATGCGGCGAGGCTGCGCGGATTGATGCCTGCGGGAAAAGGGTATCTTTTCTCCGTGGGGATTCATCCGTGGAATGTCGGCGTGTGCTCAGTGCGCGACCTGTTGACTGTAAGGGCGATTGCGGCGGCTCATGATGTTGTGGCTATAGGTGAGGTCGGGTTGGATACATCCAAGGGGAGCCCTGATGACCTCTCACGACAGATTGAAGTGCTGAAATATCATGTGGAGGTGAGCGAGACGTTAGGTAAGCCTCTGATACTCCATATCGTGCGTCGCTTTCCTGAAATCATACGCCTAAAAAAAGAATTGAAACCGAAACAACGATGGATAATCCACGGTTTCCGTGGCAAACCTGAACTGGTAAAAGAACTCCTGCGCCACGGCTTCTATCTCTCGTTCGGTAGAAAATATAATGCCGCTTCTCTCGAGCTCACTCCCCCCGACCGCCGCCTCTTCGAAACCGACACACCTCCAGACAAAAAATGTCGAAAGTGAGTCTGGTTGCGGAGCCTCTTAATGGCTGTTTTTCTCATGAATTTGGATGGATTTCGTGCTTTGCCTTGTTTTTTAAATAGATTTGCATTCGGATTTTTTGTAATTTTGCGCTATGGCAAACACGAATTTACAGGGCGCAAAGAACGCTAAAAATGATGAGTTCTATACTCAATACTACGATATTGAACGCGAGATAAACGCTTATCTTGAGTTTAATCCCGATGTGTTCAGAGACAAGACAGTCCTTTTGCCATGCGATGACCCGGAATGGAGTAACTTCACCCTATACTTTGCCCAGCATTTTCAAACACTTGGATTGAAGAAACTCATTTCCACAAGTTACGCCCCGGAAAGCAAGCGGTTCAAAACGCCTTACCAACCATCATTATTTGAACAGGAGGCTCCACAATTTGACCCCTCAAAAACATCTATTCGTGGGAAGATATTCGTGCTTGACCACGACATAGACGGTGATGGTAGGATTGATTTCCATGATTTGCAGTGGGAATATCTTGAAGGGGACGGTGATTTCCGCAGTGCTGAAATCTGCAAGCTTCGTGATGAAGCCGACATTATAGTTACTAATCCTCCATTCTCCCTTTTCAGAGAGTTTCTAGCGTGGATTGTAGAAGCTGACAAAAAATTCATTATCATTGGTAACATGAATGCTATCACATATAAGGAAGTGTTTCCTCTGATAATGAAAAATGAAATTTGGCTTGGCAATGGCTTTCATCATGGTAATGCTTATTTTCGACCTGTTGGTGAAAGAGAATATGCAAACGGCGTAAAAGATGACACGACTGGTCTTGTTAAATTTAGAAACTGTTGTTGGTTTACAAATATTGACCATGGTCGCCGCCACCAACCTCTTTCTCTCATGACTATGGAGGAAAATATCATGTACTCCAAGCATAAGGAGATTAGAGGAAAAGGTTATCTCCATTATGATAATTACGATGCAATAGAGGTTCCATATACTGATGCGATTCCATCAGACTATGACGGTGTTATGGGAGTTCCTATATCTTTTCTTGATAAATATTGCCCCGACCAATTTGAAATCTTAGGGATAACAAATAGAGGAAATGAATATGGGCTTAAACAAAAGAATACGACATATCGTAGACTCCATTATATGCTGATTTAAACCGTTGTGGTGCGATTATAGTGGGAGACTATTTGAAATCAACTTATGCCAGATTACTTATTCGGATGATTGTATAAATCGCACTAAAACTCTGGCGTATACTTGAGTATAGAATTTCTCCTCCACGATATAATAAGTCTCTGATGTAGGCGGCTGACTATGGCAGATTGTGGCTCCATCATTTAGTTTTGAGACTCGGCTTTCTTTACCGTCTTTGTTAACTTGAATTTGCTCTGGATAAGTTTTATAAGCCCCTCCAAACCATGTCTTTGTTATCCCTAAGATTTCAAATCTCATTGTATCTTTTTGATTAGAACTCTTGCGTAAGGTTTCTGAGGAATGCCATTTTCCATATAATAGAGCTGTCCGTCACGGAGACTTGGGTTTAATTCTTTCAATTTGCGAGGGTATGGTTGTAATCCCAACTCCTTGCCGGAATCGCCTTGTGTCTGACCTAAGATTTCAACTGACATCAGTTAAAGTTTTTCGTATAAACACCCTCTTATATACTTTTTGATTGAAAACGGTCGCCTGTGATATGCTGGACTTCTCATTCCAAATTCCATTGGAAAATCCTTTTCCCTCGCTTTCTGTAGCGCCTAAGATTTCAACTATCAAATCATTCGCGTGATTATCAAATTTGATAATTTGAAAAACTTTCGCTAACTTTGCGACGTTGCTAATAAGGACATTATATGATAGTCACCTACGAAGAGGAATACCTGCGCCAACTGTACGAAGATGGCAAGTGTAAGGACAAGAAACACCGCTATCAGCCGGACATTGTGCGCCGCTACCAAAAGGCAATAAGCTTTTTGATTTTTGCTGAACGAATTGAAGATTTATGGAAACAAAAATCTTTAAATTATGAAGTCCTCTCAGGCGAAAAGGCTGGACGTTCTTCAATCCGCGTTAATGACAAGTATCGGATTGAGTTTACTGTACAGATTAACGACAACGAGCCAATTCTGACTATCTGCAATGTCGTAGAATTGTCAAATCATTATAAATAAGCACAGATATGATAACACTTCCTGGAGTCGATTCCAAAATGATAGCAAACAATCTTACCCCCAGTAAGCCAGTTCATCCTGGAGAATTGATTAAGGATGAAATTGAATATCGGGGTATTCCGCAAAAAGAATTTGCCGCTGAGATTGGGATGCCTGCATCAGTCTTGAATGCGGTGCTCAATGGTAAACGTGCGGTAACAACTGAATATGCTCTTCTCTTTGAAGCTGCATTAGGTGTCGATGCTAATATCTGGCTTAGAATGCAGACTGCCTATAATATGCAGATTGCCAAATCCAACCCATCGTTTATGGCTCGCATTAACCGCATCCGCAATGTGGCTGCATTTCTTTGATTCTTATGGAAACTACACTTCATACCGAATGGACTATAGCCGATATCTGCGATGGCTTTGTGTATAATGAATTGGAGGGAAAAGGGCTGTTTGGAATGGGAGGTCGTCTCACCATTCAGCCTGAATACCAACGCAATTATATTTATGCTGATGGCAAGAAAGATGTAGCGGTCATAGATTCAGTTCTGAAGGGTTATCCACTTGGAGTCATTTATTTCAACCGAATTGCTGACGGTCGGTTTGAGGTCCTCGACGGACAACAGAGAATCACCTCATTAGGTCGCTTTTACAATGGCAAGCTTGGCATCAAGGACGCATCAGGTCTGCCCCAAAGCATTGGGAGTCTGCCAAAGGAGCTGCGTGAGAAATTTCTAAAAGCGCCTTTACTAATATATGAATGTGAGGGAACGGAAACGGAAATTAAAGAGTGGTTCAAAACTATCAATATTGCTGGTGTGCCACTCAATCATCAGGAGCTACTGAATGCGGTGTATTCAGGTCCGTTTGTCACTGCAGCAAAAGAAGTGTTCAGCAATTCACAACGGAGTGAAGTGCAAAAGTGGAGTGCGTATGTGTCCGGTGCTGTCAATCGTCAGGATTTCCTCGCCACTGCCCTTGCTTGGGTGAGCAAAGATGAAGTCGAAGAATATATGAAAGACCACCGCTATAACGGTGACATAGCTGAACTGACAAACTATTTTAACAGCGTAATTGATTGGGTTAAAACCGTATTTCCACTGGTAGAAAGTGAAATGCGTGGCTTGCCTTGGGGTGAATTATATGAAAAATATCATAACAAACCATATAATCCCGGCAACATGGCAAATCGTGTAAAGGAACTGTATGCCGACCCGTATGTAAAGAATCGCAAGGGAATATTTGAGTTTCTTCTCGGAGGGGAGACTGACACAAAGCTTCTTGATATCCGCATATTCGATGATGCTACAAAAAAATCTACTTATGTACGGCAATCAGAAGACGCAAAGAAGCACAACAAGTCAAATTGCCCATACTGTGCGATTGGACACGATGCCAATGCAAAGAAGATATGGCTCTTGAAAGATATGGATGCCGACCATGTGACAGCATGGAGTAAGGGCGGTGCCACTACCCCTGAAAACTGCCAAATGCTCTGTAAACATCACAACCGGGCAAAAGGCAACCGCTGACATTTACTACATATTGAAAAATTGTATATTTGGGGAGTTATTAACTTACCCCCTCTTTTTATGGATAGACAGATACAATTTTCAATGGTGGCGGAAAGATGGCTTGAGACGAAATTGCAACTGGTAAAACGATCGACCTATTGCGCTTATAGTCTAATAATCAAAACTCATTTGATTCCGGCTTTCAAAGATTATGCTGAAATATCGGAGTCAGAAGCTCAGCAATTTGTTATTGATAAGTTGAAATCAGGACTTAAACGTAAAACCGTCAAAGATATTCTCGCTACACTCAGAACTATTGTCAGATTTGGAGAGAAGCATTTTGGTTTTCCCGATGAGCATTGGGAAATCATGCTTCCAACTGATACCGAATCAAAGACACTTCCAGCGCTTTCCATATTGCATCATCGCAAGTTACTACAACATTTATTGGAGTATCCAACTGTCCAGAATATTGGTGTGACAATTGCATTGACAACCGGTATGCGCATTGGAGAAGTTTGTGCGCTACGTTGGGAAAATACAGACTTGGTTCATCGTACAATAACCGTAAGGCAGACTGTTGGGCGGATATATGATTCGGAGCATAAAAAGACGGAGCGTATCACATCAACACCTAAAACAAAGGCATCAAATCGTGAAATTCCTATAGGCAAAGAACTTTTTAATGCACTTCGTGCAATAAAATGTAAAGCCAATGGAAATACGTATGTCGTCGGTGGAACGAATTCTCCAAAAGAACCCCGTACATATAGAGAGTATTTCACTCGATTGTTAGCAAGGCTCGGAATTCCAAAGATTGTATTTCACGGACTTCGTCATACATTTGCTACAAGATGTATAGAATGTATGTGTGATTACAAGACAGTCAGCGTAATACTTGGTCATTCAAATGTTGCGACAACAATGAATTTGTATGTTCATCCTAATAATGAACAGAAGAAACGTTGTTTAGAGCGTTTGTCTAAATTTGTGGCTATTGAGGATACCAAATGAATATAAAATATGAAGGTTCTGATGGAGTAGTTATACTTTGTATGTGTGTAATTCTGTGTCAAGGTACCGGGTCGTAGCCTGAGCCGCCCCAGGGATGGCAGCGGAGTATGCGGCGGATAGCGAGGTATGAGCCTTTGATGATGCCGTGGCGGGTGATTGCCTCAATGGCGTATTGGCTGCATGTGGGGGTGAAGCGACATACCGCCGGAAACATTGGTGAGATGCAGAGTTGGTAGAATCGTATGGGTAATATGAGGAGACGGCGCAATATCATAGTATAATATAATGCTAATAGTATAATATAAAGCTAATAAATATATAAAATAGTATAATGTATAAATAGTATAATATGAGATAGTAGTATAATATATAAATAGTATAATATATAAGTATAATATATTAAGTATAATATATAAAGGTGTGTCTGGTTATTGAGCCGGTTGATTTTCTTCAGGGGGATTTGGCGCGGTGCATGGAGAGGATTCTGATTGCGACAGACCGTTGTATTTCTCATTTATCTTGCTTAGTATGCGTTTCACGGAGTGCTCTACTTTAGAATAGGGGAGCAGCTCGTTTGCAACGTATATGAAAGCTATGTCGATAGGGAGATTGTGGGGAAACAGATGACGGTTGAGGCGATAGGCTTCGCGTACCCGTCGGCGCATCTGTACACGGTCAACAGCGTGGCGGATTCTCTTCTTGGGAATTGATATCAGGAACTGCGGGCATTGTGCGGTGCGTTTGGGGTTTAGCTTCCACGATGCGCGCAGTGGGTAGGAGATAATAGAGTCAACAGCGGGATTACTTCGGTCAAATAGTTGACCTATAGCAATCTCGCTGCAGAGCTTTTCTATCTTGTATAATCTTAGACCTTGCATTTGTGTCGTGTATGCGGAGTAACTGACCCCTCATGGGGATGTCACAATGCTTGAAGGTTTATGAGATGTTTTTACTCTATCTCTTGATTATTTCTTGGCGTCCTCTTTCAGGAAGTTGTCAAGAGCGGCTGTCATTGATGGTGACTGCACGGAGGGAGCTTCAAGGTCGAGGCGGAGACCGGCGTTGCGTACGGCCTGTGCAGTGGTTGCACCGAAGCATCCGATTTGGATGTCTTTCTGCTCGAATCCAGGGAAGTTTTTCAGCAAAGAGTCGATTCCGGCGGGGCTGAAGAAGAGAAGCATGTCGTAGTCAAACTTTTCATCAGGACCGAAATCGTTTGACACTGTGCGGTACATTACAGCTTTTGTGTAGTTGATGCCGTTCTTGTCAAGTATTGTCGAATCTTCCTTGTGTACGTCAGAAACGATGTAAAGGAATTTCTCTTTCTTGTGCTTGATGAGGAATGGTAAGAGGCTGTCGAGCTTCCCTGTCTCGCCATGGAAAATCTTGCGTTTGCGATATACGATATACTTCTGCAGGTATAGAGCGATAGACTCAGTTGTGCAGAAATACTTCATGGTGTCGGGGATGTTGATTCTCATCTCTTCGCACAAACGGAAGAAATGGTCTACCGCAGTGCGGGCAGTGAAGATAATGGCAGTAAAATCCGAAATCGCGATTTTGGATTGACGGAATTCCTTCGCTGTAAGACCCTCAACTTTGATGAATGGTCTGAATTCGATTTCTACGCCATACTTCTCAGCGATGTCATAGTAGGGCGACTTCTCAGAAGAGGGTTTCGGTTGCGATACTAATACTTTCTTAACTTTCACGAGACGTTATAGCTTAGGGGTTGTCAACTGATGAGAAACAGGACCACTCGGTACAATAAAACAAGGGGTACTATTTCGAGAGTGCAAAGGTACAAAATAAAATAAAGCAACGAGCCAAAATTGTCGTAAAAAAGCCTAAATCCTTTGTAAATAAATATCAAACGGGAAATAATGTACAATAAAACCCCTATCGGGACCACTATTTGTGAGGCGTCGGGATTGAAAAGCACGAATAGGGCGGGGAGGGTGAGCGCTACCCCTAAGAGGGCCTGTGAAGCGTTGAATCCTTTGAGCCACTGTCGCGATGTGAAACGGTCGGTGAACACGTAGCCGACAGTGCGGTAGGCTGCGAGTTCCCAGAGGTAGTAGAGTAGCGCGAGGCTGCTTATGAGCGCGATTGTGGGGAATGAAGAGAGGAGTCCGGTGCCATTGATTCCGATGGCGGCGTTGATGATGATGCCCTCGCCAATGGATGCGAGGAGCACGATTGAGATTTGCATTCCTGTCTCGCTGAATGTGCGGACGGAGAAGGTGTCGTCGCGGCGTCGCACGGAGAAGAGGTCGTTGGTGAAGTGTTTCAGGAATGTGGAGTAGTGGCGTGAGTTGTAGGCGAGCAGCAGGAAGATGCCTATCACAAGGCATAGAACGCCGGAGTCGTAGCCCGGCAGGTGGGTGCGTTCCTGAGGTGACATTCCGTAGGTGTAGGGGACTTTCCCTATGGTCATGGTGAGCTGCTCGGCTGCCGATGACGGGGCGTCGGTCTCACGGCACACTTTGGGTTGCCATGCCTCTACTTGTATGCTGTCGGTTGCTATGGGCATTTGTGATTTTATCTCTCTTGGACTGTCGGGATTGGTTACCGTGATTCTTTAATCAGTTGGATGGCTTCGGCCGGTGTTGATACGATGTGGGCAGGTATGATGTCGCCTCGCATGAATTTTTCGGCGGTCATTTTCTTGAACATCTCTATCAGGGGGTTGTAGAAACCGTCAATGTTGACAATTATCACAGGACCGGTGAATAGTTCGAGCTGGTGCCATGTCATGATTTCGGCGAGTTCGTCGAGAGTGCCTATGCCTCCGGGGAGGGCAATGGCGGCGCAAGAGAGATTTGCCATGGTCTGTTTTCTCACATGCATGCTGGGCGTGTCGATGCATTGGGTGAGCTGTGGGTGCCCCCATCCTTTCTCAATCATGAAATGCGGTAGGACGCCTATGGCGCATCCGTTGGCTTCCACACATCCTTCGATTGCGGCTGCCATGAGTCCCATCGCTCCGCCTCCGCATACGAGTCGGAGTCCGGCTTGTGCTATAAGTGCGCCGGTCTGGTGTGCGGCGTTTAGATATTTCGGGTCAACCCGTTGGGATGATGCGCAGTAGACTACCACGCCGTCTTTAGTGGGTTCGGTTGGGTTGTTTTTGTGGTCCATGTAATCGAAGGGGTTGTTAAAATCAATCCGGGATGGTGGCATTGCAGATGCCGCAAAACAAAGTGCAAAATTAGTTATTTTCTGTCGATTAATGAGGGGTTTCGGGAAATTTAATTTATAGTAGGGGGAGGACTAATCGGACAAATCGGACGAATCGGGGGAATCGGAGGAATCGGGGGAATTGGGGTTAGAAGGTGCAGGTGAGGGTGAAGCCGGGGGCGCCTTGGAGCATGGTGGGGGTGAGGGTGGAGGAGAAAACACTCCGGCTCCCGTCGGTGGTGCCTTGATGACCGGTGGAACGACCGAGGTGGAGGCGGCGTTCGTCGCTGCCTCGGAAGAGGTTGATTACCTCGTTAACGGGGTCGACAATGAACACTACGATGTTGCCTAAGAGGCGTGAGCCCCACAGGGTGTAGTCGTGGGAGACTATATGGCGTTTTGCTATGTAGAATAGTTCGCCGAGGGCGCTTCCTACCAATGGGGTGATGAGGATGTCCTGGTAGCTCGGGCGTTCCATACATGCCTCGATGCCAAATTCCCATCCGATGGTGGAGATGCATGCCGAATATATCATTGACTGCCAGAAGCTGAATCCGCATGAGCGGGCGCTCATGAAGTAGGCTGCACCAGCGTAGGGGTGAAGGATGTAGTTGAACATCGGTTTGTCGTGGTCTATCTCTGGCGATTTCACGAATATGTTCTCATACCAGCGTTTGTAAAATGGCTTTTGCTGGATTGCTTCGCGGTTCCATGCGGTGGCGTCCTCCGGGAGACATTCGAGCACGAAGAGAGATGTCACGAATGCTCCGGTGAGCACGGCAGTGTTGGTCCACATCCGGCTCCAGTTGGGGTGAGAAGTGCCTTTGAGTGAGTAGGGGTCGAGGTAGATGCTGTGGCGCGAGGGATTGACGGGGGCGAGGATTGCCGATAGGGTGTCGGCAACCGCCGAGTGGATTGATTCGCGTGAGGATATGGGTGTGGAGATGATGGTTACAGAGGGGTTGGCGAGGCTGTCGGGGGTGACAGGCTGAGTGCGCAGCCGCGATGCCGATGCTGCTCCTATGCTGCAGATTGCGAGCAGCGAGCAGACGATGAGTCTGAGTGTAATGATGTGTGCCGGTCGCATAATAGTAGTATAAATAAATAGTTGTACAAAATAGTTGTGAGTGTGTTTTTTAAGACTCTTTTTCCCGTGTGGCGGGAGGTGGAGTTTTGTAAATATAACGCCGTGGAATGGTGTCAGGTTCTAAAAATATGGTTTAAT
>Ga0224483_100194_pt1 | contig 16800 bp, 13 predicted proteins | sample hydfratestSal1_FD_181453 | JGI IMG/M metagenome (GOLD analysis project Ga0224483, IMG submission 181453) | Metatranscriptome of mouse feces microbial communities from Columbus University, Ohio, United States - Sal1 (Metagenome Metatranscriptome) ... | reverse complement strand
TGAGAATGCTGTCTCAAATTTAAACAAGAAATTTTATAAGGGCGCTGGAAGGATGGAAGTGCCAGATTATATGATGATTTATTTTTTTCGGGAGACTATGCCGGAACATTCCGCTTTGTATAAAGGGGAAAAAGAATTATATAACAGCAGCCCTTATGAATTTGATACTTCCAAGATTGATTTAGAACAAGCGGCGAAGCAGGGTTACCCTTATAACTATAAACTGGAGAAAACGGACGGCAGGCATATCCTGGTTTTCTATGAAAATTACAGTGGGAGATATTATGTTAATAGCGTTGAGGGCTATATCCTGCTGTATGGGGTGGATGTCACCCATATATATGAAAATAGCTGGAACCTGGTTATACAGGAATTGCTGGTATCTTTCTTGGCGTCCATGGGCATGGCGCTGGTGTTGGTTTACTTGATTAAGAAAATAACGAAGCCCCTGCAGGCAGTAAATGAGGCACAACGTCAGTTAATCGGCAGCCTTTCCCATGAATTAAAGACGCCCCTGACCGCCATCAAAGGGTATTCAGAAACGCTTTTGCGTGTGAAATTATCGCCGGGGCAGGAAGAGAAGTCCCTGAATTATATCTATCAGGAAAGCGGGAGGCTGTCCCGCCTTTCGGAAAAAATGATGGAATTGGCAAGGCTGTATGAGCCGGAATGTAAGGTTGCCCTGCATGAAGCGTCGGTAGGGGCGCTTTTTGAGGAAGTGGAAAACAGTGTGAGGCACAGGCTGGAAGAGACAGGGATAACTTTAATCTGGGAGGGGGATTGCCAAGATAAAAACAAAACCCTGGATGTTGATTTAATGGCAAGTTTTTTGATCAACCTTATTAATAACAGCATTATGGCATCAGAGCCAGGGAGCAATATCTATATGGGCGCCGATGGAACTTCTCTGTGGGTGCGGGATGAAGGATGTGGAATCCCGCCAGAAGAAGTGGATAAGGTCCGCAAAGCATTCTACCGGGTGGATAAGTCCCGTTCCAGGAAAAGTGGCAATATGGGGCTTGGGCTTGCCCTATGCGACCAGATTGCAGCAGTCCACAATGGAAGGATGGAAATTGAGAGCCAGGTTGGGAAAGGCACAAAGATTTCGATTGTGCTGGACAGTTAATAAGGGCGCCTGCGTCCTTTACGGATCCTTTACAAATGAATGAATATTTCCAAAAGATAAGGTGTTACCATTAATCTATCAACAATTTAGGAGGGACTTATGAAGAAAAAATATAGGGCGGCCCTTGCAGCAGGGCTTTGCATGGGTATCCTTGCAGGCTGCCAGCAAACACCGGAAAATTCAATTGTAAAGCAAAAGAACGCGGACAATATCAAAAAATACGAGACTTCCAAAGGTTCCATTCAGGAAATGGTGCAGGCGCCAGAACGGTATGTAAATAAAGCTTCTTATGAAGACGGCGCACTTGTGATTGATACAGACGCAGAGGTAATCGTGCCAGAAGCAGAGGCCATCCATACATATAAAGTGTCTGCGCAGGAAGCAAATCAAGAGCTGATTGATAAAGTTACAAAGATTTTTTTCGAGGGGGATAAGATTTACCATACCTATTCTTACGACGAGCCAACAAAGTCCTGGTATCAGGAAGAGATTACAAGGCTTAAAAAGTATAAGGCAGAGGGAAACATAGACCCGTATGAATATGGGACCGATGAGAACGGAGAATTACACTTTAACATTGATAAAGTGATTGCGTTGGATGAAGAAAAAATGGCAGATGCGCCAGATGAAGTGCAAAAAATAGAAGTGAAGCCAATGTTTGGGCTGGAATGGGAAAGCGGGAAAGGAGAAGAAACAGAGAAAATAGTAGATGAAACAGAATTTCGCGGCGTAGTGGAAACAAGCCAGGGGATTTACAATTATAACATTATAGGCGGAACCAATACCAAAGATTTAAAAATTTCGATTGAAAAAAGAAGGGATGATTTGCCAGACCCAAGAATGTTTTCCATTTGGACAGAAGCGAGGTTCCTGATGGATATGGAGGGGGAAGGCTCAAGCCCAATATCTGAGGATACTATAAAGAAATTATTGGGTATTTCTTATGAGGATGCCGAGCAGGCTGCCAAAGAAAAAATAGAGCACTTGGGATGGGATTGGCAAATGACAGACTGGGATTATTCTGTATACCGTTACGGGGAAGGGGATATCAAGGAGGAAAGCCTGCTGGACGGCGGGTATATATTCTATTTTTCCAGGGTCATTGACGGAGTGCCGATTACTTTTACAGATTCCTATGGCGGGGCTTTGGAGGATATGGACAGCACGGTAACCCCTTGGAGTTATGAAAGGTGCGAGGTAATTGTAGGGGACGACGGCATACAGAAAGTGGAAATCTATAATCCTTATGTGATGGATGGCATACAGACAGAACATGTAAAGCTGATGGATTTTGACAGCATAATAAAAATATATGAACAGATGATGGAAGTGTCCAACGCCGAAGTAACAGAATTTGAGAAGCAAAGGACTTACCATATCACTAGGGCGCAATTAGGGTATAGCAGGGTCTATGACCCGAACGCAGATAACACATCAGGCATATTAGTCCCCGTATGGGATTTTTTTGGAGGGTTTGACTCAGAAATAGATGGGTATGTCAGAAAAAATACTGGCGAACATTCCAAACAGAGTTTTATGACAATCAATGCCATAGATGGAACGGTAATTGACCGTGACCTTGGTTATTAAGATAGAAGGAAGGAAAAGAAATGGGAGAAGGAAAACAAAAGGCAAAAGCAGTTAGGAAGCGATGGATTATTATTTTTACAGCGGCGCTTTGCATCAGCATTTGCTCAGGCTGCCAGAATACGCCGGAAGATACGATTGTAAGGCAGAAAAAATCGGACAATATCAAAAAGTATGAAAGCAATGGGGACGGTGCAAAAGGCAGCCAGGAGGGCAAAAAAGATGGGCAGGGGGCAGAAAGCGCAGAGGAGAAAGAAGCGCCAAAGGTGTTAGAGGCGCCAGGGCATTATAAAAATACAGCCTCTTATGAAGACGGCGCATTAGTGATTGATACAGACGCAGAGGTTATTGTGCCAGAAGGCGATAGGATGAATACTTATAAGGTGGCTGCAGCAGAGATGGATCAGGAATTAATTAATAAAATTACAGAAGCCTTTTTTCCGGGGGCTGAAATTTATGATGGCCATAATTATTTTCAGTGGACGAAGGAGCAATACCAGAAAGACCTTACGATGCTAAAAAAATATAAAGCGGAAGGGAATCTGGACCCGTTTGATAACGGGGTGTATGACGACACTGGGGAGCCTGTTTTTGACATTGACCTGGCAATTGCAGATGACGAGGAAAATATGGAGCATGCGCCGGATACAGTTGAGAAGGTAAAAGTAACCCCTTCCTTTGGGCTGGAATGGACAGATGAATCAGGTGAGAAACAAATAGACGAAGGCCGTTTTGAAGGGGTGGCGGAAACAAGCCATGGGGCTTACAGCTATATGGTCCAAGATAGCGATAGCCATACTGCAGATGTAAGGGTGCTGATTCAGAAGGTTACAGAGGATACCACAAATTTCCGGATGTCCACGCACTGGACGGAAGGGAGGTATTTTATAGACAGTGAGCATGAGTCAGCAGAAGAAGGCAAGCAGCCTACTTTATCAGAAGATGCCATTTTAGGGCTAATGGATGTCCCTTATGAAGAAGCGGAGAAAACAGCAAAAGAAGAAATTGAAAAACTTGGTTGGGATTGGGAATTGACAGACTGGGATTACGCTCTTTTAAAAAGCATCCATGTGAACCCTACAAAAGATAATTTGCGGGATATAGGGTATATTTTTTACTTTAACAGGCTGTTGGATGGAATCCCCGTAACGTTTACAGAATCTTATGGGGGCGCTCTGAAAGATATGGACAGCACGTTAATCCCTTGGAGTTATGAGAGGTGCGAAGTAATTGTGGGGGACGACGGCATACAGAAAATAGAAATCTATAATCCCTATAAGGTAGAAGGGATTGAGATGGAGAATGTGAAGCTGATGGATTTTGACAGCATTATGAAAATATATGAGCAGATGATGGAAATATCAAATGCAAATATGCTGGAATATTCTAATAGTTACACCGTCCATATCAAGAGGATACAGTTAGGCTATACCAGAATATATGACCCGACCGTAGACAGTACCACAGGGGTTATGGTCCCCGTATGGGATTTCTTTGGGGGAAGCGATTCAGAAAACCAAGAGTATATGGATAAAAACTCTGGGGAGCATTCTAAGCAAAGTTTTTTAACTGTCAATGCTGTGGATGGGACGATAATTGACCGTGGGCTTGGATATTAATGTAGCCTTGCGGGAATGGCCCTAGGCGTCAGCGCCGCCTGTATTGAATGGGGAAAAAGAATGGCAGGGAGGGCTTACGCCCAAACAGGGTTACGCTAGGAAAGGAATTGGGAAGATGGGAGCCGTAAAACAAGTGGCAGCAGCAGTCAGATGGAATTTTTTAGGGTTTTATAAAAATCCCAGGGTAGTTGCATCATTTATGTTTTCTTTTATCTTATGTTTTTTCTTAAGTGAGCGGGCGATGATGGTGGCGGATTATTATGATTCCTCCATGCAGGCGTTGGAGCCTTTTATCTGGACATTTGGGGACGCCACCGCCATCCTCTTGTGTTCCCTGCTGTTGATTTTATTGTTTTTGGATTTGCCAAAATTAAGCCCATTTACTCCATATATGTTGTTGCGCATGAAGAAAAGCCGATGGCTGCTGGCACAGTTTTTCTATATTTTCCTAGTCACTGTGCTGTATATGCTCTATGTGGTTCTGGCCACCAGCATTCTTTGTATGCAAAAAACATATGCAGGGAATATCTGGAGCAAAACAGCGGCGCTTTTGGCTTACTCCAATATGGGGAAGGACCTGTCCATCCCCTCTACGGTGAAAGTAATGGAAAGCACCAGCCCTCTTTCCTGCAGTATGCAGATTACTGCGCTTCTTATCTGTTATGCTTTATCCTTAAGCTTTTTGATGTTATTTTTCCAGATGAAGCTGGGGAAAAAGGCGGCTGTGGGGGCAGGGCTGTTTTACAGCTTATTTGGGTTTTTGCTGAACCCGGATGTTTTGGCAAAAATACTGCGCAAAGAGGAATATGAAATGTTCCTAATGCGCAGGGTCGCCGGGTGGCTCAGCCCCCTGAACCATGCCACCTATGGGATGCATGATTTTGGGTATGATGTGCTTCCTTCCATTGGGCAGTCCTGCATGGTATTTCTGGCGCTTCTTCTGCTTTTATTATCCCTTTCCTTCTATACGCTTAAAAAATATAATTTTAATTCCTTTACAGGAGATTGAAATATGAAAGAATTATTAAGGGATAAGGGGTTTTTGGCTGCTATGGTGGTCAGCTTTTTGGGCTTTGCCATGGGGTTCCCCTTTTATCAAGTTGAATTTCCATTAGGCTCAGGGAGTTTCATTCAATTTTACCAGGCTTCCTTGGAGTCCCAAGTGATGCTGTTTCTCATACCTATTGCAGCAGTGTTGCCGCCAGGGGGTTCTTATGTGCGGGAATCTGCCAGTGGATTTTTAAAATTATACCTTTCCAGGGTTAGCCGGATGGATTATATCAGGGCAAAAACGTGCTTGGTTTATGCCGGGGGCTTCCTCCCTTTTTTCTTGGCAGGGACCCTTAGCTTCCTATTTTGTTTTTTCTTTCTCTATCCATTGGAATTGAAAGGGGCTGTCTCCTGGGAAGAAGCCCGGGGAGCCGTAGAAACTCTTCTTCGCATTAGCTTTATAGGCGGCATAATTGCAGAATTTTCTGGAATTTTCGCGGCGGTGTTTCGGAATTATTATATGGCTTATGGGCTGCCTTTTGTGGTTTATTATATGATGGTAATTTTAAAGGAACGGTACTTTCCAAAAATGTATGTGATGTACCCTGGCGAGTGGGTGTTATGTAAAGAAAGCTGGGGGACAGGGAATGCAGGCATTTGGGTATTTTTTCTGGTGGTTTCCCTGGCAGTGATGTTGTCCCACAGCCTGATTTTGTATTGGAGGCTGCAGGAAGTTTAATTTTTTAAAGATTTGGGGAAAGTGGAATGGGCGTTTATATAGAGATAAACCATGTGACAAAAAAATTTGGGGATGACGTTATCCTGCATGATATTAATATCAGTATGGAACAAGGGAAAGTCTATGGGATTTCTGGCAATAATGGTTCTGGGAAAACAGTCCTGATGAAATGTATCTGCGGCTTCCTTCCAGTAACAGAAGGGGTGATACGTGTGGGGGGAAAAACGATAGGGGCAGAGGTCGATTTTCCAGAAAGCGTCGGCGTGATTATTGAGACGCCAGGTTTCCTTACAAACCTTACAGGGATGCGCAATCTGGAGATCCTTGCCGGCCTGCAGGGGAAAATATCTAAGAATGAGATACGGGAAGCCATCTGCAAAGCAGGGCTTGACCCGGGGTTAAAAAAGTCTGTGGCAAAGTATTCTTTGGGGATGCGCCAGCGCCTTGGGATTGCACAGGCAATCATGGAAGACCCAGAATTTTTAATTTTAGACGAACCCTTTAACGGGTTGGATAAGCATGGGGTGGAAGATATTCGGAACCTTCTGTTGGGATTAAAAAAAGATGGCAAGACGATTATCCTTGCAAGCCACAACAGTGAGGATATCCGTATTTTATGTGATAAAGTCTATGAAATGGATGGAGGGAGGATACAGGAAGTATGAAGTGCAAGGGATTGTTTATTACAAAATTAAAACAGGGCTTCCTTCTGTTTTGCTCCATCCTTTGGATGTCCTTATTTGTGCCTGCCCTTGTTAGGGCAGAGGGGATTGTGGTTCCAGATGAGGGGGAAAAGGGCGGCAGCCTTGTGACGATTGACGCTAACCGAAAGTATGATGGCATGAACGCGCCTTTTTCTAAGGGGTATGAGCCGTCTATCCAAAAAGACGCCATGATCCTTATCGTCCCGTTTGTGGTAGAGCAGGGGGAGCCGGATAAAATCATTGTCGGCATTTCCTTTGAACGGGAGGAAAACAGCCCTTTTTATTATAAAAATTACCAGAAAAAAGTGAAAAAATCAAAAGACGGCGTTTATTTGTACCAGTGCAGGATTCAGTTAAAGGAAAATCGCATAAATGGGCAATACCCCCTTCATTTATTTGTGCAGGCACAAGCTTTGGGAGAACGCATGCAGCAGGAATTTACGGTGTATGTGGAAATTACAGATGGCGTCCCCAAGGCTCCTTCTGACGGCCAGTTAGGGGGGGCTGCGGAACTCCCATCCGAGGATATGCCAATAGAGCCAGAACCTACCGCCCCTGTGGAGGAAGGTGGCGCCCAGCCTGAGGAGCAAGCTGCCCATCAGCCTAGGGCAATGATTTTTTCAAACAGCTTGCAGTCTGTACCTGTCCAGGCAGGAACCCGGCCTTTTTGGTCATTGGCTGCAAAAAACTGCAGCAGGAATCAGTCTATGGAGAATGTGAAAGTGACCATGGTATCGGATCATACGGATATTTCTTTTGAGAAAAATTCCTGGTATTTTGAACGGGCAAAAGCCGGGGAAACTATGGATTTGTCCCAGAATATCACTGTTGGGAAAAAGGCGGCGGCAGGCTCCATATCCATACAGTTTCAATTTGAATATGAGGATAAAAAGGGGACTGCCTACACTTCCACGGAGACGGTCAATTTATCTGTTGTGCAGGTTCCCCATGCTGAACTTACAGGCCTTTCTTTTCCAGAGGACATTTATGAAGCAGATACGGATTTGCTGACCTTCCAGGTTCAGAATACAGGGCTTGCAGTAATTTATAACGCCAGGGTGCGTTTCGAGGGGAAAGGGCTGTTTTCAGAAAAAGAGCTGTTTCTAGGGAACCTTGAGGCAGGCGCTTCTGTGGACGGGGAAATTTCTGTATTTGCTGGGAACCTGACCATGGATAATGAAGGGAATGTGATAGATGAGGAAGGGAAAAAGTATGGCAAGACGACAGGCACGGTGGTATTTTCTTATGAAAATGAGCAGGGGGAGTTGGTAGAAAGCAGCCAGGAACTCCATATAACCATAAAGAAACCACAAATTGTGGAATTAAAAGTGGAAAAAGAGGCCCCAAAGACCAACCAATGGTGGATAACTATCCTGGCAGGCGTGTTTTTGGTATTAATTTTAGTGATTGTATGGCTTTACCTTCGGATGAAGCATTATCAAAAGGTTTCTGACTTACGAGGAGGTTCCCAGTAAAGTGGAAGGGGGAGGCATGAAGGAACGTAATCTGTATAAAGATATTGTGATTGGTGCATTTATCCTTGCCCTTGTTGTGGTTTGCGGTAATCTATGGAAAAAATATCTGAGGGAGCAGGAAACCTATGCTTTTTCTATCCAGTCTGACCAGGAAATAACAGAACATACAGCAGGGCAATTGCAGAATATCCCCGGCCTTTGCCGGTTTGAGCCGGAGGCTTCTGTTATGGTGGAAATCAAATTAGAGGAGTACACGCTGGAAACAAAGCTGGCAGGAGTTGATTTGGAGAGACGCCCTTTGGGATGGAAAGAAGCAGGGCAGGAACTTGCGCTGGGCAATACTTCCGCACTTTTTTTTGGGGAAGATGTATTTGGCATGTTTTGTGATAAACATGGGTACAGGCCAGATAAAAAACAGATAAAGCTATGGATGGACCATTACCAGGAACTTTTACTGTCTATAGCTGACGGGGCGGGGCATACAAAAAGAGGGAGGGTTTGCGGCATACTAAAAAGCCCGTCTGGCAGGATATTTATGGACAAAAACCAGATGGAAGAAGTATTCAGGGAATCCTTTGAGGTTGCAGGGGGCTATATGGAAGTGTATGGTTACACAAATATGGAAAAGACAAAAGATGCGCTAGAAAGCGGCGGCTTCCTGGTTGAGGAAGAAAAGAATTAATGGCAGGGTGGTTGTGCGCCATGGCAGGGTTATGGATTGAAAAAGGGACTGTCGGAAAGTGGAATATACAAGCAATATATAGTAGTGAAACTTAAGGAACTACAGGCATATATTGTAGAAAACTGCCATTTCCCAACAGACCCTTTTCAATTATTTTTGGTTAGGCCTGCCTTGCTAAGCGTGAATGCACCTTTTGGTAGGATAAGCTAATTATCAATACTTTAGGTCCATCGCTGAAGGGAGGCGGCCATATAGCCGCGTATATCCATATGATAAATCTTGTCCAGAAGGGAAAGGTCAAAATCTTTCAGTTTACTATAGCTCTGCACTTGCCCGTGGTTTAATAATAAAATAGAGTCTGCGAAAGATAATGCCAGGTTCATGTCATGGAACACGCCTACTACACAATGCCCTTTGGCATTAGACCAGGATTTTAGGCTATTAATTAGTTCCACCTGATAACGGAGGTCTAAATGGTTGGTTGGCTCATCTAGAAGAATGGCTTGGGGTTCCTGGGCAAAGGTGCGGGCTAAAAACACACGCTGCAGCTGTCCTCCGGAAAGCCTGGTGACAAGGCGTTCCCGAAGCTCCCAGGTACCGGTCAGCCGCAGGCTTTCCTCCACAGCCCTGCGGTCAGCGGCGCTTTCTCCCCTTAAAAAACCATTTGTTTGGTGGGCGTAACGGCCCAGCATCACGGTTTCGTAAACAGTATAATTGAAAGTAACTGGGGAAAATTGGCTCATTAGGGCTAATTTCTGCGCGCGTTGGCGGATGGGTAAGGTATGCAGGCTGGTTCCCATCAGTTCTACAGTCCCATTGCTGGGCAAAAGCCCTGCCAATGCCCGCAGCAATGTGGTTTTCCCGCAGCCATTAGGGCCGAGGATGCACAGTTTTTCCCCTTCCTTTACCTGGAAGGATATATCCTGAATAATTGGCGGCCCGCCATAGCCGCAGCTTAAATGTTCAATGCGTAACATAATAGCCTCCAATCCTAACATTTTTAGGGGTAAATTTTGCTTAATGGCCCTTACGCCCTGTAAAGAAAATGTACAGGAAAAAAGGCGCGCCCAACAGCGCGGTGATAACGCCGATAGGGATCTCCCGAGCTGGGAGGAGGACTCTTGCCGCTAGGTCGCACAACACTAGGAAAGTGCCGCCAAACAGGGCGCTTGCAGGCAATATTTTTTTATGGGCCGCGCCAAACCAACGGCGTACTATGTGGGGCGCGATAAGGTCTACAAACCCAATGACGCCTACAAAAGCTACAGCGGCGCCAGTCAGGGCTGCGATAGCGGCCAGAAGGGTACGCTTAAGTTTTATCAGGTCAACGCCCATCGCCTGGGCTGACTCTTCCCCAAAGGCCATTACGTCCATTTCACGGGCATAAAACAGGAAGAAAATAAGGCCTATTGCAGTAATCAGGGCAAGCACGCATACTGCGTTCCATTCTTTCATAGAGAAGCTGCCCAACAGCCAGAGCTGTATACGTTCGCCATAAGCAGGAGAGCTGGCTGCCAGGAAATTCATGACGGCATTGCAAAACATGGAAAATACAGTGCCAACCAGGATAATGGTCACATTTGACACGCCTTTGTCCAGGTGGGAGGAAATGAAAACCACCAGAAACACAGTGGCCAGGGAAAACCCAAGGCTTACTCCAGGCAGCAGGAACGTGCCAAGCTCTACTGCAGTCAGGCCGAAAGTAATCACAATGGCTGCCCCTAGGCCGGCTCCTGCAGATATGCCAAGCCCAAACGGGGAGGCCAGCGGGTTTTGAAGGATGGATTGCGTTACTGTGCCGCCCATTGCCAGCGCAGCCCCGGTGAGAAACGCCAGGATCACTCGGGGAAGGCGCATGTTCAGCACCATAGCCGGATAGCTTACAGGCAGGCCTTTTGGCAACGGCGTGTGAAGAAGGTGGTTCGCTAAAATGGATAGGATATCCCCAGGAGCCACATATACACTGCCTATCCCAATGCCAAAGAGCAGTGCAGCAAGCGCGGCAAAAAGCAGCGCGGCCATTTTTGTTTGGTATTTCATTGTACTTTATAATAATCTGGATATAGAATCTCTGCCATCTGGCGCATGGCTTTTATGATGTTATGGTTTGGCTGGGAAGATGAATTGCTGTCAATGCTGAAGACATTTTTATCAGCGATTGCGGAAATTCCAGCCCAGCCATCCCGGCTTAGGATTTCCTGTACGGGGTTGTCCGTGTAATTTGCATTTGTAAAGATAACGTCTGGATTGGCGGCGACAACTGTCTCTCCTTCCACAGTAAACCATCCAGATTGGCCGGAGAGGACGTTCTCTGCGCCGATGTATTCTATCATTTCGTTGAGGAAAACACCGCTGCCAAAGCTATACATATTTGGGGCGGGGGCAACTTCAAAATACACCCGTTTGCGTTCTTCCTGTGGGATGCCTGCCGCGATGCCCGCCAATTCATTTAACTGTTTATCAAAATCATCAATTAGGGAAATGCCTGCTTCAGAAGCATTCAAAGCAGTAGCGAGGAATTTGATATCGCTTTTGATGTCTTCTATACTATCGCTGTTTGGGATACGCACTACGCAGGTTCCTGTTTCAACAAGGGATTGGTAAGGGGATTCCTGGTCGTAGAGGGTTTCGTTTGAAATTAATAGGATATCAGGGTTCAAAGCTGCGAGCTGTTCCGTATCCGGGTTGGTAATGTCATTGAAAACCTGCGCGTCTTTGGGCAGCCCTTCCAGGCTCACGCTATAGCTGTCGTAACCTATTACTTTATCTCCCATGCCAAGGGCTGCCACAAGTTCAGACAACGAAGGGGCAAGCACAACGATGGAATTTATCTGTTCGGGCAGTGTGATTTCTGCGCCGCTTGGGTCGGTCATGGTTTTTTGAGCAGGAGAGCCAATATTTTCAGCGCTGCCTTCCTGATTTCCGTTGCCGGCTTCCATGGTATTATCGCTGGTTTTTTGCGTATGCCCGTTACCAGGGCTTGCGCAGGCGCAAAGAGCCAGCATTGCAGCAGTGATAAGGATAGAAATAAATTTCTTTTTCATTAGTTATTTTCCTTTCATGTTTGAATTGTTATAGGAAATTGCGAACTTTCACGCTTTTGCGTGACAAGGCTTCTCCTATAGAATAAAAAAGCGCCCGTTCACTCCGAAAGGGCGTCCATACAATTTACATGCTGTGGAAAATGGCTGCTGCAGCATCAGTGTATGCACAAGTCCATCGATCGTGAATTTGCACCAAGAAGGCACAGCGAACCAGCTTAATGTAGCCGGCGGAAAAAGCAGTATCTTTGCCTGGCGCATATCACGGTGGCGGGACCGCGCGGGATTCTCACCCGGCTTCTCTGTAATTTGTCTTCCTGTTTGTTTTATAGTAGTTTAGTTCTACCCTTCTGTCAACCTGTAAATTTTTGTCTGTAAAATTTTGCTATCAAAGGTTGCCTTATATATTTTTATGTATTCCATGATGTGCATAGCTTATATATCGCGTATATTTATGCATAATTAAAAGGATTTGCACGGCATTGGGGCAGAAAGCAAAAAATGTGTACCAAGAAAAAAAGAATTGTGTGGATGGGATTATTTTGTTATAATTAAAAATATCAGCAATGGCTATATAAGCTGTGGCATAGACTGCCATAGAGTAGATTTTGCATATGATGCTGGGGGTTTGGGAATATGGTGAAAGAATCAAAAAAAGTATCAAAAAAGATATCTGATTACCTTGATATTGGGTTTCTTCAAATGTTGCAGGATAATTGTTCCAAAGCCATGGGGCTGGCTTTTGTGACAGTTGATTACCGGGGATGCCCGATCACACATTATAGCGGCTTTACCCCTTATTGCAAGCTGGGGAGGAAGCACGAGAGTTTTTTTGAGATGTGCAAGCAATGCGACGCCCACGGCGGGCTTCAGGCCGCAATTACTGGCCAGCCTTATATTTACCAATGCCATGCGGGGTTAGTGGATTTTGCGCTGCCGTTGATTTGCGACGGAATTTATATGGGTTCTTTGATGGGCGGGCAGATTCGCCTAAGGAAGGATGAAAAGGAGGAGCTTGAGCTTATCCTTCCAGTAAAAACTGACTGGCGTAAAGATAAGGCTTTGGATGAAGCATACCACGAGACGCAGACAGTTTCTTATGAGAAAATTAAATCCGCAGTCACATTGCTACATGATTTGATTTTATTAATGATGCAAAACAGCGGGCAGGTTGACCAGGCTTTAGAGAGGGCTGGCATAGAGCCTATGGAGTGGAAACCTTGCCCGAATACGGAGTTTTCTTTTCAAAAGCGTGAGCTTACAAGCATAAAACAGCAGGGTAAGCTTCGCTATTTTTTCTTTGTGATGAATGTAATTTCCCGGCTTGCTTTCCAGGAAAAAGCAGCTAAGACGGAAGCTGTGGCTTATGATTTTGCAGATATTATGCGATATGTCACTGAGTCTGACCATGAGATTTCCACGCTTGGGGAAGAATTGAGTTATGCCGGCGCTTTGCTGCGCATCCAAAAGGCTTGGGTGGGGGACGCGCTCCGTTACAATATTTCGGTGCCAAAGGAATATTGGGGGGCTAATTGCCCATACATGGTCTTAGAGCCATTGGTTGGGCTGGCTGTTCAGGGCTGCGAGGCTGGGGAGGTACGTGAAATAGAAATACTTGCTGAAGAAAACCAGGGAGACGTGGTTATTCAGGTTGTCAGCGATAATGAAAAGATAAGCATAGAGGAGATGGCTGCCCAGCTTGGCGGCTTACCTCAGGAGGAAGGGTTTTCACTGTATGATTCAGACCGTAATTTAAAACGGATATTTGGAAAGAGGTATGGGCTTTCTGTCGGGCCAAGGGAAGACGGGCGGGCAGGGACCATGGTATGCTTCCGTTTGCCACAAGAGAAGAAAGGGTAAGGCAATATAAGGAACAGTAAGGAGGTTGTGGCGGATGGACCAAATTTTAGTGTTAAATGAGAATCAGTTAGAGCGCGGCATTATCCAAACCATTTTGTCGAATGGCCTGGAGTGTGCAGAGATTATCCTTGCACCTGAGGAAGGGGCGGCAATGGAGCTGCTTCGGGAAAGGGATGTGGACCTTTTGATTGCGGACGTGCCTCGGTTTGATTTGCGCCACTGCAATATGATGGCGCAAGCCAGGCAGTTATCGCCAGACACCCCGATTTTAGTGACATCTGTAGGTGTCCGTTCTGATATTGCCCCGCATGTCTGGCGGCTTGGATTGCAGGATTATTTGCTCAAGCCTTGCCGCCCGGCTTGGTTTTTGGCGGCAGTCCAGGCATTGAAACGGGATAATTCCATTGTGTCGGATAATAAGGAGGAACAGCGCAGGGAACGGTACCTAAAGCTTCTGGCTGAACAGATGAGGGTGTTTTGTTATAAAAAATGCACAGATGTTGCAAAAGATTACCTTGATTCTCTCCATAAAGATATACATAATAAAAGTGTAATTCGGTTCCAGGCGCTTCGGTTCGCCGAAGGCCTTGTCCAACTGGGCGATCCCCTGGGCGCTGCTGCCCAGATAAGGCTGGCCTCTATTATGGAGCAGCTTAGGCTCCGGTTTGACCAGCAGGTACAAAAATACGACACATATCTTGTGCTGAAAAAGATGCTTAACGTGATTTTTGATGTATTCGATGAGGACTGCAGCTATCAGGTCAGCAGTGAACAGAAGGTGCTTAATTATATTGACCGCAACATTAGGGATGGCATCAGCCTGGATCAGGCCGCGGAGTATGCGAATATGAGTTCCTATTATTTCAGCAGGGTTTTTAAAAAAATTACTGGGGTAAATTTTATTACTTATGTTACGGATTGTAAGATTGAAGTTGCCCGGGAAATGCTTGTGGATACGGACATGCCTGTCATTAGTATTGCCTATGAGCTTTCTTACAGTGAAGCCAATTATTTCAGCAAAGCTTTTAAACGGAAGGTGGGGATGACCCCCACAGAGTACCGGGAAGTGCATTGTGGCGCGGCTAGCTGTCTGATAACTTAAATTCAACGGAGTATGCCTTGGGACCATGTGGCGTGTGTTTTTTGCCGTGGTTTTCGCCGCAGGAGCCAGCGGCAGAATGGAGGTTAAGATGCAGGAATTTAGTTTCAGTACCAGGATATTTTTCGGGGAAGGCGCCCTAGAGCGCTTACGCCGGGTGGAGGATCGGCGGGTCCTTATTGTAACAGACCGCTTTATGGTGAAGATAGGGGCAATTGACAGGGTGGTGCCTTATCTGACGAGATGTGAGGTCAGCGTATTTGACGGCGTGGTACCAGACCCGCCGATTGAAGTGGTGGCTGCCGGGGTCAAAGCATTTGAAGAGTGCCAGGCGGAAACTGTAATTGCTGTGGGCGGCGGGTCCACGATTGACGCGGCAAAGGCAATCCGGGCCATTGCCAAGAAGGTGCTGCAGGTTGAGACAGACAAAATGGAATGTTTTGCTATCCCTACCACAAGCGGCACCGGTTCTGAGGTTACAGATTATGCCGTGATTACAGATAATGTGCGGGGGGTTAAGTATCCTTTGGACAGCCAGGCTTTGCGCCCTCCGGTAGCGATCCTTGACCCATCCCTTACAGCCAGCGCCCCGCCGACAGTGACGGTGGATGCAGGCATGGATGTGCTGACGCATGCTTTGGAGGCGTATGTTTCAACTAAGGCCAATGATTTTTCAGATGCCATGTGTGAAAAAGCAGTATCGTTGGTTTTCCGGTTTTTGCCCCTGGCCTTTCAAGATGGGGAGGATTTACTTGCGCGGACAGAAATGCAGAATGCGGCTTGTATGGCTGGATTGGCATTTAATTCGGTTGGCTTGGGCATTAACCATGGCTTGGCCCATGCCATTGGCGGAAAATTACATATTGCACATGGGCGAATTAATGCAATGCTTTTGCCAAAGGTCCTGGCATTTAATGCGGATTTGTCCCACTTAGCTGGAGGGGAGTATTCCCTGGCAGCAAAAAAATACCAGAGGATTGCAAAAATTATGGATTTTCCAGCAGCCACAGTCCGGCTTGGGGTGTCTAATTTGATTAGCGAGATAGAGCGTTTGAACCATATGTTAAAAATACCTTCCACACTCAAAGAGTGGGGGGCTGATTTGGCGGAAGTAGAGGCAATGCGCGGGGAGCTGGCGGCAGCGGCTTTGGCGGACGTCACATATGCGACCAATCCGCGCAGGGCAGATGAAAATCAGGTTTTTGAATTGTTAGGCCAAGTGATGGGTTAAAGAATATTGGGGGTATCCTATGAAGTTTGCCATGTCATATAGCTGTGGGAAGGACAGTACGTTAGCCCTCCACAAAATGATAGAGCAGGGCCATGAGCCGGTATGCTTGGTTGTTATGGTGAACGAGGCTGCCAGCCGTTCCTATTTTCACGGTGCTGATGGAAAAATGCTGGAACATTACGCAAAGGCCCTTGACCTGCCTTTGGTGGCATGCCCTGCAAATGGTTCAGGTTATGGCGCAGCTTTTGAGAAAGGGCTTATGGAGGCAAAGAAAATGGGGGCTGAGGCAGCCTGTTTTGGGGATATTGATATTGAGCAGAACCGGCAGTGGGAGGAAGGCCGCTGCAAGGCGGCCGGGTTGGTTCCCTGTTTTCCGTTATGGAAACAGGGACGGGAGAAAATTGTTTATGAGATTGTCCGACTTGGATATAAATGCCTTATCAAAAGCGTGAACCAGACAGTGTTGCCGACGGGCTTATTGGGAACAATCATTGACAAAACGTCTATTTCAGTTATGGAGTCGGCAGGCATTGATATCTGTGGGGAAAACGGGGAATACCATACGCTTGTTGTGGATGGACCTATTTTCCAGGAACCGCTTTGTTTTCAGTTAGGGGGAAAAATTGAATTTGGGGATTATGCAGCTG
>Ga0224483_100193_pt1 | contig 16810 bp, 33 predicted proteins | sample hydfratestSal1_FD_181453 | JGI IMG/M metagenome (GOLD analysis project Ga0224483, IMG submission 181453) | Metatranscriptome of mouse feces microbial communities from Columbus University, Ohio, United States - Sal1 (Metagenome Metatranscriptome) ... | reverse complement strand
GTTTACTAGGGTTTTAATAGATTATTATACTAATTCAATAATTACTTCTGGAGCACCGTCGCCTTTTCTCATACCAATTTTAATTATTCTAGTATATCCACCTTTACGGTCAGCATATTTTGGTGCAATTTCGTCAAAAAGTTTTGCAGCCATATCTACTTCTTTACTAAGGCTTCTTTTCTTTTTGCCATCTTTTGGTACTTCTGTTACTGTATAAAGTTCACTTAATATTTTACGTCTTGCGTTCAATCTAGATGGTTTATCTTTTTTAATTGTTTTTTTCTTTTCTTCATAAACAGTTACTTTTTTACCATCTACAATTTCTTTTACTCTTTTACCATTAGCATCTTTTTTTGCAACTTTTGCCATTACTTCTACTTCTTCAAAGTTATCTTTCTCTTTTACAGCTAATGTAATCAATTTTTCAGCAATTCTTCTTACTTCTTTTGCTCTTGTTTCTGTTGTTTTAATTTTACCATGATACAACAAATTTGTAACTTGATTTTTCAAAAGAGCTTTTCTTTGTGATGATGTGCGTCCAAGTTTTCTATAACCAGATGCGTGCATATCTGTATCCTCCTTGTTATCACCTGCAAAACTGAACCCGAAAATGCAACTCTTTGGTATTACGCCTTTTCGTAATTTTGCAGAATATTATTGTCCACCGCTTGAGCGTAAAGCCAAGCCTAACTTTGCTAATTGATATTGAACTTCTTCTAATGACCTTTGTTCCAAGTATTTCACTTTCATTATTTCTTTTTCTGTTTTGTTGATTAAATCTTCTATTGTGTGAATACCCGCACGTTTTAGGCAATTATAAGAGCGAACCTCTAAATCAAGTTGTTCAATACCCATTTCAAGCATTTTTTCTTTATTGATATTTTGTTTTATATTCGTATTTTGATTGCAATTACTTATAAAAAGATCATCTATTTTTTGTATAGAAGCAAATTCTTCTGACATATCTATACCCTCTTTTACAAATACCTGCTAATCACTTACACAACATTTTTACAGAATACATTATTCATCGCTTGGGCGTAAAGCCAAGCCTAATTCTGCCATCTTATTAAGCACTTCTTCTAGTGACTTACGTCCTAGATTTCTTACTTTCATCATTTCTTCTTCTGTTTTATTTGCTAAATCTTCTACAGTATTGATACCTGCACGTTTCAAACAGTTATAGGAACGTACAGAAAGGTCAAGTTCTTCAATGCTCATTTCAAGCACTTTTTCTTTTTTGCCTTCTTCTTTTTCTACCATAATTTCTGTATTTTTTGCATTATCAGATAAGTCAATGAAAAGGTTCAAATGCTCATTTAATATTTTTGCACCATAACTTACTGCATCGTCTGGGGCAATCGTTCCATTTGTCCAAACTTCCAATGTTAATTTATCATAATCAGTAATTTGACCAACACGGGTATTCTCTACTAAAAAATTTACTCTTGTTACTGGCGTAAATATACTGTCTACTGGAAGCATACCAATAGGCTGGTCGTCTTTTTTATTCTTATCACTGCCAATATAGCCACGTCCTTTATTTATGGTGATTTCCATAGATAAACGTGTATTTGTACCGCCGCTTAATGTTGCAATGTGATGGTCTGGGTTCATAATTTCTATATCGCTATCCGCTTTTAAATCAGAACCTTTTACTTCTCCTTCGCCTTCTACATCAATATATGCAATTTTTGGTTCATTGCCTTCACTATTGTTTTTTATGGCAAGTCCTTTTAAATTTAATATGATTTCTGTTACATCTTCTTTTACTCCAGGAATGACACTAAATTCGTGAAGCACACCATCTATTTTGACATTGCTTACTGCTGCACCAGGTAAAGAAGAAAGCAATATTCTCCTTAAAGAATTGCCCAATGTTGTACCATAGCCTCTTTCTAAAGGCTCTACTACAAATCTGCCATATGTTTTATCTGGTGCCATCTTATCAATTTCAATGCGAGGTTTCTCAAATTCAAACACTCATGCAAACCTCCCTCTTTTATGATAGTTTGCCACAGAAAAACTGTGGCATAATAATTAACTGATTTTTTTAATTATTTGGAGTACAACTCGACGATAAGTGTTTCCTCAACTGGTACATCAATTTGTGCTCTCTGAGGTTTAGACAACACTGTACCGCTTAATGCGTCATGGTTTGCAGACAACCATTCAGGCACAATTCTTGCACCTGTTACTTCCAAAACATCTTTATATCTTTGCATAGATTTATATTTTTCTTTGATTTCTATGGTATCGCCTACTTTTACTTGGTAAGATGGAATGTCTACTGGTTTACCATTTACCAATACGTGTTTATGACGTACAATTTGTCTAGACTCTTTTCTTGTTCTACCATAGCCCAAGCGGAACATTACATTATCTAATCTTAATTCCAAAATCATAAGCAAGTTTTCACCAGGAATACCTTCTTTTTTGGAAATTTGTTCTGCTTTTGCATAATATCCTCTAAATTGTTTTTCTAATACACCATATATAAATTTTGCTTTTTGTTTTTCCCTTAACTGTAAACCATATTCACTTAATTTTTTACCAGCTCTTGGGTTTTGTTTTTTAGATTTTTTATCAATTCCTAAAAAGATAGGGTCTAAATTTAATGACCTACATCTTTTTAACACCGGAACTCTATCTCTTGCCATTTCCTATAGCACCTCCTGTTAGACTTTAGATTAAACTCTTCTGCGTTTTGGTGGTCTACAACCATTATGTGGTACAGGTGTTACGTCTTTGATAAGTGTTACATCAAGACCAGCAGCCTGTAATGCACGGATTGCAGCTTCACGTCCTGAACCAGGACCTTTTACAAATACTTCAACTGTTTTCAGACCATAGTCTGATGCAGCTTTTGCAGCTGTATCTGCTGCCTGTTGTGCAGCATATGGTGTGGATTTTCTTGAGCCTCTAAAACCTAACTGTCCTGCACTTGCCCAGGAAAGTGCATTTCCTGCAGCATCTGTAATTGTAACAATTGTATTATTAAAAGTAGACTGAATATGTGCTTGACCACGTTCTACACGTCTTTTATCACGACGTCTACGTGTCGTTGTCTTTTTTACTGCCTTCTTTGCCATTTTACACTCAAACCTCCTTATGAAATATGATTATTTTTTCTTATTTGCTACTGTTTTTCTTGGACCTTTTCTTGTTCTTGCATTTGTCTTTGTTTTCTGTCCTCTTACTGGAAGTCCTTTTCTATGACGAATACCTCTATAACAACCAATTTCAATCAGACGCTTGATATTTAAAGCGATTTCACGTCTTAAATCACCCTCTACTTTTTGAGAATGGTCAATGACATCTCTTATACGAGATACTTCTTCATCTGTCAAATCTCTTACTCTTGTATCAGGATTTACCCCTGCTTCTTTTAATATTCTGTTTGAGCTTGGACGTCCGATACCATATACATATGTTAAACCAATTTCTACTCGTTTCTCTCTTGGTAAGTCTACACCAGCAATACGTGCCATGTATCAATTACACCTCCTGAAAAAATTCTATACTTTATCTATATCAACTACTATTCTTTTTTACATTTTTTTAGTAACGTTGGGTATCACAAATAGGGATATAGACCGTCCTCTATCAGCTGCCCCCACTATTAACTGTATACTCCTTCGATACCTACTTGACGGATTTTCTCCTCCGGTCTGGTAAGGACTATTGACCCCTCCATCACCATAAATAGATTATCAGCTGTTACTTATTAGCCCTGTTTTTGTTTATGTTTTGGATTTTCACAAATTACCATTACACGGCCTTTTCTTTTGATAATTCTGCATTTTTCACACATTGGTTTTACAGATGGTCTTACCTTCATTGGTGAACCTCTCCTTCCTTATTTTGCTCTCCATATAATTCTACCTTTTGTTAAATCATATGGTGACATTTCTACTAATACTTTATCACCTGGTAATATTCTTATAAAATTCATACGAAGTTTACCTGAAATATGTGCCAATATTTGATGGCCATTTTCTAATTCTACCTGAAACATTGCGTTTGGTAATTTTTCCAATACAGTTCCTTCTACTTCAATTACGTCATCTTTTGACAAAACCTAGAAACCTCCTTTACTATATTCTCTCAAAACTTTTACAATATCAGCATTTAACAGATAGCCTTTTTGATTGAGTTTTTGCTGTAAAGAGTTGCTGACAAATTTTGTTGCTTGTATATGTTTTATCTTTTTTCTTTTTGGTTTCTCCAAACTACGGTTTTTTCCGTCTATTAGATATACATATTCGCCTTCAACGGACAAAATTACAAATATTCCGCCTTTGTCATGACCACTTTTTGAATAAACAATCTGTCCGACTTCATATTCCACTGTCATCACCTCTTATGGCAGTAATGTGAGAATTTCTGGTTCTCCATTCGTAATCACTACTGTATTTTCATAATGTGCTGCACAAAGACCATCTCTTGTTACAGCTGTCCAGCCATCTTTTAATACTTTTAATTGATAAGAACCCATATTTACCATAGGTTCTATTGCAAGTGTCATACCTTTTTTTAGTAATATGCCTTTTCTTTGTTCTTTATAGTTTGCTACAGAAGGGTCTTCGTGCAGTTTTCTCCCTATACCGTGCCCAACATATTCTCTTACAACAGAAAAACCATTTTGCTCTACATATTTTTGTATTGCTACACCAATTTGATTTAAATGACAACCTTGCTTAGCATATTGTATTCCTTCAAAAAAACTCTGTTTTGTTACATCAATCAGTTTTTGAAGTTCTGGTGTAATTTCTCCTACTGCATATGTTCTTGCTGCATCTGCATGATAACCACCTATATAACTTCCCATATCTACACTGATAATGTCACCTTGTTTCAATTTTCTTTCACTTGGAATACCATGAACGATTTCATCATTTACAGATGTACAAATAGAACCAGGAAAACCTCCATATCCTTTAAATGATGGTATCGCTCCCTGACTTCGTATAAATTTCTCTGCTATACTATCCAACTGTTTCGTTGTAACATCAGGCTTTATTTCTTTTGTCAATACCTCATCTAATTTTGCAAGTATTTCTCCTGCTATTCTCATCTTTTCGATTTGTTCTCTTGTTTTGATATGAACCGCCATTTTTTATGCCTCTAATTCTGCTATAATTGCTTTAGAAACTTCCTCTACTCCCAGCATACCATCTACTTCAAACAATATACCTTGTTTTTTATAGTATTCTACTAATGGCTCAGACTGTTCGTGGAATGTTGCAAGGCGTGCTTTTCCTGCTTCCAATGTATCATCTTTTCTTTGTGTCAGTCCTTCACCACATACATCGCAAATGCCTGCTTTTTTAGATGGAAGTGATATTTTGTTATAAGAAGCTCCACATTTTGGGCAGGTTTCTCTTGCTGTAATTCTTTCCAGCATAATATCATCTGGTGCATTGATATAAACTGCTTTATCTAATTTTACCATCTCATCTAGTTTTTCTGCCTGTACTGTGGTACGAGGAAAACCGTCTAATATAAAACCATTTTTGCAGTCATCTTGTTTTATTCTTTCATTTACTATAGCAATAATTAGTTCATCTGATACTAAACCACCACTAGCCATAACACTTTTTGCTTTATTTCCTAATTCAGTTCCACGACTTACTTCTTCTCTGAGCATATCACCTGTTGAAATATATGCTAATTGAAAACGGTCTATCAATTTTCTTGCTTGTGTTCCTTTTCCTGCTGCAGGTGCACCGATTAGTACTAATCTCATACGGCTTTTCTCTCCTCTCTACTTCTTACTACTATACAACCTTTCAGAAATGCAAGGCATTTCCAAAAGGTCAAAACATTAATGTCCCAAAAATCCTTTATAGTGTCGCATAAGCAACTGGGACTCTAAAGCTTTTACAATATCTAAAGCAACACCAACTACAATGATTAATGTTGTACCACCAAAACCAACATTTACTTTAAATATCCACTGCATTACCACTGGTGCCATCGCTAATATTGCATAGCATATTGCTCCTACTAATGTAATACGACTTACTACCCTTGTAATATAATCACTTGTTGGTTGTCCTGGTCTAATTCCTGGAATAAATCCACCACTTTTTTTCATGTTTACTGCAATCTGATTTGGATTTATCACAATAGAAGTATAAAAATATGTGAAAATAATTATCAATACTACATATAAACACGCACCAATTGGATTTGTCATACGAAGCGTTTCGATTATCTTTGTAAACGTTTCACCTTTATTTGGTATAAATTGACCAATCTGTTCTGGAAACTGTAACAAAGAAATCGCAAAAATAATAGAAATTACACCAGAAGTATTCACTTTAATTGGCATAAATGTACTTCTTCCGCCAACTTGTTTCCTTCCTGCCATTTTAGCAGAATATTGCACTGGTAATCTTCTCTCTCCATCATTCAGATATACAATAAATACCAATACGATTAAAAGCACTACAAGTATACCAGCTACTGTTGCTATTCCTTTTGTACCAGAACCTGCTGCCATATCATACATACTCTTTGTTGCCATAGGTAAACTAGAAACTATATTGATAAAAATTACCATAGAAGAACCATTTCCTATGCCTTTGGCTGAAATTTGTTCCGCTAACCACATAATAAATGTAGAACCAGCAATTAATGTTGCTACAGAACTAATATACAACAACATACTATCTGCTACAAACAAACCTCTATAACTATATGTTACACCAAGTCCCTGCAATAATGCAAGCACAACCGTCAAATATCTGCTATAAGATTGTACTTTTTTTCGTCCTTCTTCTCCCTCTTTTGACATTTGCTCCAATTTTGGTATGGCAATCGTCAACAACTGCATTATAATGGAAGATGTAATATATGGCCCAATACCCATTGCAAATATTGACCACTGCGAATTTGCTCCACCAGCAATCATACTATAAAGTGTTCCTATCCCTGCTGCTTGTTGTGCTTCCTTCACTCCTACTACATCAATTCCTGGTATCGCAATAATTGTACCTAGTCTTACTATTGCAAATATCATCAATGTATAAAGTATTTTACTGCGGATTTCTTTTACTTTCCAAGCGTTGATGAAAACGTTAAACAATTCAAATCACCTCTGCTTTTCCGCCGGCAGCTTCAATTTTTTCTACGGCAGATTTACTAAACTGCTGTACCTTAATTGTAAGCTTTTTATCAATCTCTCCAACGCCAAGTATTTTTACACCATCTTTTGGATTGCTGATTAAACCAACAGCTTTTAAAGCATCAATATCAATTACTGCATCACTTTCAAATCTTTCATTTAATAAACCTACATTTACTGTAACGATTTCTTTAGAATTTCTACATTTAAAACCTCTTTTTGGAAGTCTTCTATATAAAGGCATTTGTCCACCTTCAAATCCTGTCTTTCCACCAGAACCAGAACGTGCTCCTTGTCCTTTATGACCTCTGCCTGCTGTCTTTCCATTGCCTGAAGCATGACCTCTGCCTTTTCTCCAATTATTTTTTCTGGAGCCTTCTGCGGATTTTAATTCGCTTAAGTTCATTTCGGCACCTCCTTCATTCTTTTTACATTAAATTTCTTCCACTTTTACAAGGTGACTTACTTGTTTTACCATTCCACGTATTGCCACGTTGTCTTGATGGATTTTACTACTATGGAGTTTTTTCAAACCCAAAGCCTGCACTGTCTTTTTATGTTTTGGGATTGCTCCGATTGTTGATTTCACTAATGTGATTTTAATTTCCGCCACCGTTCATTCCTCCTTAGCTCAAGAGTTCTTCCACTGTTACGCCACGCAGTTTTGCAACAGCCTCTGGTGTTGTTACTCTGGATAAACCTTCAATCGTTGCACTAACAACATTACGTTTATTATTAGAACCTAATGATTTTGTTCTGATATTACGTATACCTGCCAACTCTAATACAGCACGTGCAGGCCCTCCCGCAATAATACCAGTACCTTCTACTGCTGGCATCAGCAATACACTTGCACTGCCAAATTTTCCTGTTGTTTCATGGTATATACTATCTACTTCATTTCTTGCTACTGTTACTATATTTTTCATAGCATCTTCTTTGCCTTTACGTATGGCATCTGGAATTTCTGCTGCTTTGCCAAGCCCACAGCCAACGTGTCCGTTGCCATCGCCTACTACAACTAATGCAGCAAATCTAAAAGTACGTCCGCCTTTTACAACCTTTGTTACACGGTTAATTGTAACGACTTTATCTTGAAGATCTAATGTACTTGGATCAATTCTTTTCAATTTGTCTTCCTCCTTGCCTTAGAATTGTAAGCCGGCTTCTCTTGCTGCATCAGCCAATGCTTGAATTTTTCCGTGATATACAAATCCGCCTCTATCAAATACAACTTCTTTGATACCTTTATCTATTGCTTTTTTTGCAATCGCTTCTCCTACAGCTTTTGCAGCCTCTACTGTAGAAGTATGCTCTACTTTACTTGCAATATCCGCTTCCGTTGTAGATGCTGCACAAAGTGTATTTTGTGCTACGTCATCTATAATTTGTGCATAGATATGTTTATTTGAACGAAATACAGCCAGTCTTGGTTGTTGTGCTGTGCCGTTTACTTTATTACGAATTCTATAATGACGTTTTACACGGGCAGCTACACGTGATGGCTTATTAATCATTTGGCTTCACTCCTTTTTTACTACTCCACAAAGCCATATTACATATACAATATAAAAATTTTTTGACTTTGTCAGCTTCTAAATTAGTCACTTTCCGATATAAACAATTTATAATATTATTTCTTACCGGTCTTACCAACTTTTCTTCTGATATGCTCATCAGCATATTTAATACCTTTTCCTTTATATGGTTCAGGTGGTCTTTTTGTTCTGATTTCTGCTGCAAATTGTCCGACTTTTTCTTTATCGATACCTTTTACAGTGATTTTATTTTGTCCTTCCAGCACTGTTTCAATGCCTTCTGGGTCCATCATTTCTACTGGGTGAGAATATCCCAATGTTAATGTTAATTTTTTACCTGATTTTGCTGCTCTATAACCTACACCATTGATTTCAAGCACTTTTTCATATCCTTGTGTTACTCCAACAACCATATTGAATATTAATGTTCTTGTTAATCCGTGTAATGCTCTATGTCTTTTCAAATCACTTGGTCTTGTTACTGTGATTTGTCCGTTTTCTACTGCGATGTTCATGTCATCAGCTAATTTACGTTCCAAAGTTCCCTTTGGCCCTTTCACTGTAATGTGGTTTCCTTCACCAATTTTTACTTCCACACCTGCTGGAATATCAATGGGTAATTTACCAATTCGTGACATGGTCTGCACCTCCTATATTATTATTACCAGATGAAAGCAATTACTTCGCCGCCTACGCCTGCATTTCTTGCTTGTTTATCTGTCATTAATCCTTTACTTGTTGATATGATTGCTGTACCAAGTCCACCTAACACTCTTGGTAATTCCTCTTTGCCAGCAAATACTCTCAATCCTGGTTTTGAAATTCTTTTCAAACCTGTGATGACTTTTTCATTTTTATCTTTTCCATATTTTAATGTGATACGAATCGTTGCTTTTACACCATCTTCTATCACTTCATAGCCTTTAATATATCCTTCTGTTGTTAATATATCAGCGATTGCTTTCTTCATTTTTGAAGAAGGTACATCTACTGTATCGTGTTTCGCTGTGTTGCCATTTCTTATTCTTGTAAGCATATCTGCGATTGGGTCGCTCATTGACATATGAAATCCTCCTTTCCCTTTACCAGCTTGCTTTTTTTACACCTGGAATTTGTCCCTTATATGCTAATTCACGGAAGCAAATACGGCAAATTCCAAATTTTTTTAATACAGCATGGGGTCTACCGCAAACTCTACAACGTGTATACGCCCTTGTGGAAAACTTTGGTTTTCTCTGTTGCTTTACGACCATTGATTTTTTAGCCATTTTTGTCCCTCCCTATTATTTTGCGAATGGCATTCCGAATAATCTTAATAATTCTCTTGCTTCTTCGTCTGTTTTCGCAGTTGTAACAAATACTATATCCATACCTCTTATTTTATCTACTTTATCGTATTCAATTTCAGGGAAGATTAACTGCTCTTTAATACCCATTGTATAATTTCCACGTCCATCAAATGAATTTGCTTTTACACCATGGAAGTCACGTACACGAGGTAATGCAATGTTTATCAATCTATCTGCAAATTCATACATTCTATTGCCTCTCAATGTTACTTTACAACCGATTGGCATACCTTCACGAAGTTTAAATGCTGCAACAGATTTTTTTGCTTTTGTTATAATTGGTTTTTGTCCAGATATAATTGTTAAATCCTTTACTGCACCATCTAATACTTTTGCATTATCCTTTGCTTCACCAACACCCATATTAATTATGATTTTTTCAATTTTTGGTACTGCTAATTTATTTTTATAAGAAAATTTCTTAGTCATTTCTGGTATGATTTCATCATTATAAAAATCTCTTAATCTACTCAAGTGATTGCCCTCCTTTCACAAATTAGTCAATTACTTCTCCTGTTTTCTTTGCAATTCTTACTTTTTTACCGTCTTTTATCATTGCTCCAATTCTTGTTGCTTTACCATTATGCAAATACATTACATTGGATGCGTGAATATAATTCTCTTTTTTTATAATACCACCTTGTTGGTTCATTGGGTTTGGTTTTACGTGTTTTGACACCATATTTACGCCTTCAACGATAACTCTATTATTTTTTAGGTCTACTTTGAGTATTTTTCCTTGCTTTCCTTTATCTTTTCCAGCAATTACTACTACTTTATCGCCGCTTTTTAATTTCATTTTCGCCACTTGACACACCTCCTATTACAGTACTTCTGGTGCTAAAGATAATATTTTCATAAACTGTTTTTCTCTCAGTTCTCTTGCAACAGGTCCAAAAATACGTGTTCCTCTTGGGTTCTTATCATCTTTAATAATAACAGCTGCGTTTTCATCAAATTTTATATAGCTTCCATCTGGTCTACCTACAGAGTTTACTGTTCTTACTACTACTGCTTTTACTACATCACCTTTTTTTACAACACCGCCGGGTGTTGCATCTTTTACAGAAGCTACAATAATATCACCAACACCTGCATATCTTCTTGTAGAACCTCCAAGCACTCTGATACAGAGAAGTTCTTTTGCACCTGAATTATCTGCTACCTTTAATCTGGTTTCTTGTTGAACCATAGTAATGCCTCCTCCCGTAACAGTTTTATTTTGCTTTTTCCATAATTTGTACAAGACGCCATCTTTTATCTTTTGATAATGGTCTTGTTTCCATTACTTTTACACGGTCACCTATACCACACTCATTATTTTCATCGTGTGCTTTAAGTTTATAAGTTCTATTTACAATTTTACCGTATAATGGATGTTTTACTTTATCTTCTACAGCTACTACTATGGTTTTATCCATTTTATCACTGATTACTTTTCCAATTCTTGTTTTACGAAGATTTCTTTCTTCCACGAGGTTGCCTCCTTTCCTCTTTGACAACTATTATTCAGCTGTTTTTTGTTTCTGTGTAATAACTGTCTGTATTCTTGCTATATTCTTACGAACTTCCTTAATTCTTGCAGTATTGTCCAACTGGTTCGTTGCATTCTGAAATCTCAGGTTAAACAATTCTTTTTTCGCAGAAACAAGGTCATTTTTTAATTCATCTGCTGTTTTTCCAACTAATTCATTAACATAGCCTTTTGCTTTCACTGCTGATCACCTTCCATTTCCGCTTGTTGCTCTGCACGAGAAACGATTTTACATTTGATTGGCAGTTTATGAATTGCAAGTCTTAACGCTTCTCTTGCTGTTTCTTCTGCAACTCCACCAATTTCAAACATAATTCTACCTGGTTTTACAACTGCTACCCAATATTCTGGTGAACCTTTACCAGAACCCATACGAGTTTCAGCAGGTTTTGCTGTGATTGGTTTGTCTGGGAATATTTTAATCCATACACTACCACCACGTTTTATATATCTTGTCATAGCAATACGGGCTGCCTCTATCTGATTTGATGTAATCCAACTTGGCTCACACGCTTGAATACCATAATCACCATATGTGATTTTGTTTCCTCTCATCGCTTTGCCTTTTAAACGCCCTCTCATTTGTTTACGTCTTTTTACTCTCTTAGGCATTAACATAATTATCTAGTGCCTCCTTCCTTCTTTGCTTCTTTTACAGGAAGTACCTCTCCTTTATATATCCAAACTTTTACACCTAATTTTCCATATGTGGTATCTGCTTCTGCAAAACCATAGTCTATATCTGCTCTCAATGTTTGAAGTGGTATTGTTCCTTCGTGGTAGCTTTCTCCACGTGCCATATCTGCTCCACCTAAACGACCGGAAACTGCTGTTTTAATACCTTTTGCTCCAAATTTCATTGTTCTACCCATAGCTTGTTTCATTGCTCTACGGAATGTTACACGATTTTCCAACTGTTGTGCAATGTTTTCTGCTACAAGCTGTGCGTCCAATTCTGGTCTTTTGATTTCTTCAATATTAATTGCTACTTTATGTTTTGTCAATTTTTGTACTTGACCTTTTAATTCTTCTATCGCTTGACCATTTCTACCAATTACTATACCTGGTTTTGCTGTGAAAACAGTAATTTTCATTCTCTCTGCTGTTCTCTCAATAGCAATTTTTGAAATGCCTGATGAATACAATCTCTTTTTAATGAATTTTCTAATTTTAACATCTTCTACCAAGTAGTTTGCAAATTCTTTTTCAGCATACCACTTTGTATCCCAGTCTTTTATAATTCCAACTCTTAATCCATGTGGATTTACTTTCTGTCCCATCATTAACCTCCTTATCTCTCATTGAGGATTATGGATATATGACTTGATCTTTTCAATATTCTATATGCTCTACCTTGTGCTCTTGGACGAATTCTTTTCATTGTTGGTCCTTGATTTGCACTTACTTCTTCAACATATAATTTGCTAATATCCATACCCAAATTATTTTCTGCATTGGCTACTGCTGATTTTAATACTTTCGCAATAATCTCCGCCGCATATCTTGGTGAATATTGCAATAAAGCCGCTGCTGTGGCAACATCTTTGCCTTTAATCTGGTCTAATACAATTTTCGCTTTTGTGGCTGGAATGCCAACATACTTAGCAGATGCGTGTGGTCTTTTTTCTCTATTATCCAAATTTCTCTGTTTTTTAATTTGGCTTCTATGTCCCTTTGCCATGAACGAAACCTCCTTCCACTATCTATAAATTAACGAACTTTTGATTTCTTTTCTGCGTCTTTTCCGTGTCCTCTGTATGTTCTTGTCAACGCAAATTCTCCTAGTTTATGGCCTACCATATCTTCTGTAATATACACTGGTACGTGTTTTCTTCCATCGTGCACTGCTATAGTATGTCCAATCATATCTGGAAATATTGTGGAACGACGAGACCATGTTTTTATAACACTTTTTTCTCCAGAAGCATTCATTGCATCAATTTTCTTTAAAAGATGCTCATCAGCAAATGGTCCCTTTTTCAATGATCTACTCATTACTTGTTATCCTCCTTTGCGATATTAAACACATTTCTGTGCCAAGTTATCAGCCGTTTCTACGACGTACAATATATTTATTGGAAGCTTTATGTTTTTTACGAGTTTTATAACCCATTGCTGGTTTACCCCAAGGTGTCATTGGTGATGGACGACCGATAGGTGCTCTACCTTCACCACCGCCGTGAGGGTGGTCATTAGGGTTCATTACAGAACCACGCACTGTTGGTCTAATACCCATATGACGTTTTCTTCCTGCTTTACCAATATGGATTAATTCGTGGTCTATATTTCCTACCTGACCGATTGTTGCTCTACAATCTAATGGCAACATTCTCATTTCTCCAGATGGTAATTTTACTGTAGCATATTTTCCTTCTTTTGCCATAAGCTGTGCAACATTTCCTGCAGAACGTACAAGCTGTCCACCTTTTCCTGGCTTCATTTCAATATTATGAATATTTGCACCAATTGGAATTGCTCTCATTGGCAATGTATTTCCAACTCTTACTTCTGCCTCAACACCACTCATTACAGTGTCGCCTACTTTTAATCCTACTGGAGCAAGTATATAGGATTTTGCACCATCAGCATACACGATTAATGCTATATTTGCTGTTCTATTTGGGTCATATTCAATCCCTACTACTTTAGCTGGAATGTTGTCTTTATTTCTTTTAAAGTCAACCATTCTATATTTTATTTTTGCACCGCCGCCTTTATGGCGTACTGTAATTTTACCTTGGTTATTTCTACCTGAATTTTTTTTGATATGAACTACCAAAGATTTTTCAGGAGTTGATTTTGTAATTTCATCAAATGCGGACACTGTCATGTGTCTTCTGGACGGTGTATATGGTTTATATCTTTTAATAGCCACCTTTTCCACTCCTTTCAGTGTGTTATCACCTTTTTGTGTATCTTTTCTCTACTATTTATTACATTCCTTGGAAAATTTCAATATCTTTACTATCTGCTGTCAATTTTACAATGGCTTTTTTTCTTTTTGCTGTTTTACCCCATATCATACCACGTCTTTTAGGTTTGCCATCATAATTCATTGTATTAACAGAAGCTACTTTTGCACCATCAAACATTTTTTCTACTGCTTCTTTAATTTGTGTTTTTGTTGCGTCTGGGTGTACCAAGAAAGTGTATTTCTTTTCATCAAGTATTGACATACTTTTTTCTGTAATGACTGGTTTTTTGATAATGTCATAATATTTTAAATCTGCCATTATGCGTACACCTCCTCAATTTTTGCTACTGCATCTTTTGTTACTACCAATGTATTATATTTTAATAAATCATACACATTAATTGTATTTACAGATGCTGTTTTTACATTTGGTATATTTCTTGCAGAAAGCATTACATTTGTATTAGAACCGTCCATCACTATCAATGCTTTTTCACATTTTATATTATTCAAAACTTTTACCATTTCTTTCGTTTTGATTTCATTTAATGTTAATTCATCTAACACAATGATTTTATTTTCTGCTACTTTTGTAGAAAGTGCAGACTGTAATGCCAATCTTTTTACTTTCTTATTTAATTTAAAAGAATAATCTCTTGGCTTTGGAGCAAATACAACGCCACCGCCTGTCCATTGTGGGGAACGTGTAGAACCTTGTCTTGCTCTACCTGTGCCTTTTTGTCTCCAAGGTTTTCTTCCGCCGCCTCTTACTTCAGCACGAGTTTTTGCACTTTGTGTACCTTGTCTTTGATTTGCAAGATACTGCACTACAGCCAAGTGCATTACGTGTTCATTTGCTTCTATTCCGAAAATAGCGTCATTCAGCTCAATACTGCCTACATTTTCGCCATTCATGTTTACTACTGCAACATTTGCCATTATTTGTTCCTCCTTTCGTAAAGTAAATTAAGCCTTTACGCTGTCTTTAATTACAAGTACTGCTCCTTTTGGCCCTGGAACGGCACCTTTTACTAAAAGCATATTTTTTTCAGCGTCTGCACGAACTACTTCTATATTTTGTACTGTTACATTTACATTTCCCATATGTCCAGGCATTTTTTTATTCTTTTTAACTCTACCTGGTGTTGTACCAGAACTCATAGAACCTACTACTCTATGTGATTTAGAACCGTGTCCCATAGGTCCTCTCTGTGCATTATATCTTTTAATTGTACTTTGGAAGCCTTTACCTTTTGAAACGCCACTGACATCTACTTTATCGCCTGCTGCAAACACATCAGCTTTAATTTCAGCTCCTACTTCATATGCACTAGTATCTTCTAATCTAAACTCTTTTAAATATTTTTTTGCTGTTACGCCAGCTTTATCAAAATGACCTTTTACAGGTTTTGTTACGTGTTTTGCTTTTGCATCTACAAATCCAACCTGTATTGCTTCATATCCATCATTTTCTACTGTCTTTTTTTGTACTACTGTACATGGGCCTGCTTCCAATACTGTTACTGGAATTAAAGCACCGTTTTCTGTGAAAATTTGTGTCATTCCCACTTTTTTTGCAATAATTGCTTTTTTCATTTTTTCGCACCTCCTGATATTCTACAGCGGATTATTCTTTCCTTGAATATAAAAGAAAAAACAATCATACTAGCTTTATTTTGTATTACACAAAATATTTTTGAGAAAATGCTTTTTTCCTCAAAGGACTTGCTTGTAAGCCCTTTTTGTTTTTTTCATTTCATCATTATATCAACTTTTTTTGACTTTTATTATTTCATCACTTTTAACACAATATCAACACCTGCTGGCAAATCTAATCTGCTCAAAGCATCTGCTGTTTTTGGGCTAGGTGATATAATATCAATCAGTCTTTTATGTGTTCTCATTTCGAACTGCTCTCTTGAGTCTTTATATTTGTGTACTGCTCTTAATATTGTTACTACTTCTTTTTTTGTTGGAAGTGGAATAGGTCCACTTACCTGAGCACCTGTTTTCTTTGCAGTCTCTATAATCTGAGCTGCGGACTGGTCGATCAGTTTATGATCGTACGCTTTTAGACTGATTCTAATTTTTGGGTTAGCCATAAAAAAAGTCCCCTCCTTTTCGCACTATTGAACTTCAGCACGACAAGCGGTGACTGCACACTCATTCGGACGTATCTCGCAACGTAAAGATACACAGAACTATTCTCTTTTTTTGAGAATATCTTTTTCCTATATTCAGTACAGTGACCATGTCGCCCGGTTTCTTGAACTGGACATCGCTCCTCAGAAAAACCTGCACACAACTCGTTTTGTATGCCGCAACCTTCTGTATCATCGCTCG
>Ga0224483_100192_pt1 | contig 16919 bp, 20 predicted proteins | sample hydfratestSal1_FD_181453 | JGI IMG/M metagenome (GOLD analysis project Ga0224483, IMG submission 181453) | Metatranscriptome of mouse feces microbial communities from Columbus University, Ohio, United States - Sal1 (Metagenome Metatranscriptome) ... | reverse complement strand
GTTTACATCACATCAAGAAAAGAAAAAGGAGCCGTATCTAAGCTCCCATAATGAGGCATTTTATGGAAAATTACACCTTTCTTCAAACTATGGGCAGAGGCCGCCACCCAGAGGGTGCGGGCATTGAAAATAGCTCTTACTGCATTTTTTCAAGCCCTATTCAGGAGCCAGTCCTGCGCCAGCGTATTTTTGGGGACGAAACTTCCTTAACCTTGGAACTCAACTATGGGGAAGGGGATTTGATGAGCGATTTCCGTCTCCGGCAAGACGGCACAAACCTTGTGCTGGAAGAATCCCCTATAGGCCTGTTCCAAAATTTCCTGATGGAGAAAGAAATAAAATACATAGGCCAGGCTTATATGTATGCCCTTTTATTTAAAATTGCCAACTTAGGCGAGATTATTGAATACAGCATCAAAGAAATGAAGGTTTTAGAAGATTCTCTGGATAACAGCATTGACAATAGCGGCACTTACCAAATTTTGGACTTCCGCCGCCGTTATACGGAATATGGCAATCAAATCATTGCCCTTAAGGAAATACTTGCCAGAATTGACAAAGGCTACTATCCAATCCAAATGCAGAACAGCTATGTGCTTCAAGGGCAGGTGGCGCTGGATTTTCGATTTTTGGAAGAACATTATGAACTAAACAAAAATACCATAATCAAAGACCTGGACACCTATACCTCTATCATTAACAACAATATTAACCGCAACACGCGGCTTTTAACCCTAGTGTCTTTGGGCGCTGTGGCATTAAACTTTATGTTTGGGAGCCTTCTGGCAGTCAGCCCAGTCATTGGCGTTGCAGGAGGCGTCCTAATTGGAGGCCTAACTGCAGGGGCTGCTGTTTTCTACCGTTCAAACGGAAGCCGGCGTTTCCCACGCCTCCACGACAGCCAAATCCTTCCAGAAGCATTGGAAGAGAAACCCAGCAGCAATCCCAATACATTGGAAAAGCAGCAGGGGGCAGCAGAGAGTGCAGCAGAACCAAAAGAAAATACTTTGAACAATGAAAATACTTAAGATCCATGCAGCAATTATTCCCGCGAGCAATGAGCCAAGCAGCCGCGCCCGCGCGGATATTTGGCGAATGCCGCGAGGAGCGCTGCGTGCCGGCGGCACACGTTCAGCGCCGACCGAAACGGAGTGCAGACCAAATACCCCGCAGCAAGCTACGGGACATGACCTAACTTGCTGTGTGGTATTTGACTAAAGCCGTGAACCTGATAACAGATTCACGGCTCTTTTTCTTTTGTATGGACTGTACTTCCTTATTGTATCCCAACTATTTATAGAAAACAACGGATAACATCAAATTTTTCCAAATTTGTTGGAGACAACTGTACGCGGCTGGTCAGCATCCTCCTCCGATTCCCAAGGCAATACATCCCCTGGTTCCCGGAGGTAATTGAGTACCTGCCAGATACCTTCGCCTGTATAAGAGCTGACCTGGAACACTGGCCTGCACCCAGCCATCTCCAACCAATGGTATGCCCTGTCTGGATTGCCGTCCTCACGGTCAATCTGCGTGACAATCCCAATCACAGGGCGATTGCAGGCAGCCGCACAGCATGGCGGATAAAGGGAATACGGCTCTGCCGCATTAAGCAGAAGCCCAACCACATCTGCCTCGTAGGAATATAATGCCAAAGCACGGGCCAGTGTAGAAGTCTCCGCATACTCCCCTGGCGTGTCAATGACAACGTCATAATGATTAATATACTGCGTTTTGTGATAAGAAATCACATCACCCTTAAGCGCCTGTGTCAATGTGGTTTTCCCGCATTCACTACGCCCCATTAAAATGATTTTTTTCATGTTCTTGTAATCTCACATACTGTAAAGCCCAAACGGTTTTTTAAATAGGACAGGATATTGGAAACTGCAGACTGGACATTGGAAATCCGTCCTGTAAAAATCAGCGTCCCGCTGAAACGGTCAATAAATCCAATCTCTATCGGCGAGGTTTTCAGCGCGATATCGCCGGCAATAACGGATATCTCAGATGGACACATACTTAAAATCCCAATTGCCGACTGCTGATAATCCAGTTCCGGATTTAAGCCCAGCTTCTGGTAAATAATTTCGCCAGGACTGGCAATAATATGTGCCAAAGTGACCTGTTTACCAGGGACTGTTTCCTGAATGATGCGCAGCTTACCTTCTGCAGACGCGCCAATATCCAAAAGATTCATATCCATTGCCGACTCACTCCTTTCTTTGATCTATTCTATATCCCCAACAGGCAAACGCCTTAACAGGGTACGGGCAGCAGCCCATCTTTGTTCCATCCAGTTATATTTCTCAAACAGGCTTACACTGCTGCATCACATCAACTTTTCTAGTAATTTTTTATGTGGTGACGGGATCACGCAGCTACTTGTAATCTCGCCAAATTCCGCCAACTGAGTGTTACAGGAATTCAATGCTGATTTCACGGCAGAAACCTCCCCCGTAAATATCAAATATCCTTTGCCGCCCAGCCCTCTGGCCACACGAACCTCCATAAGGGTAATGTTGGACGCCTTTGCCGCAATATCTGCAGCTTGTACCACAGTCAGCGCCGACATTGTCTCCAACATACCAAGGGCAGTCACATGTTCTACATCAACTGTACCCACCAGAGCCGATGGTACAGATGCATGGACATTATTGATGATATGATGGCAGATAAGGAAAGTCCCCGCAACCTGCCTGCCCTTTTCCATGGAGCTTTTCACTGCCCCCACCTGCCCGCTGATGATAATAATATATTTGCCTGGGCAGATAGCAGATGCCACCAATAACTCCACGTCCGCAGCCTTAAGCATTTCATCTGCAGACTGTATGCCTGCAGGGATGCTTTTCAGCTCCAATAATCCAATTGACTTTCCCATACGCATATCCTTTCTAACCTTCTGCCAAACTTAATCAGGTTGACAACAAATCTATCTTTTATGCCTGAATCACAATGCTGCCATCTTCAATAGCTGCCACAGTCCCAGAAATGCTTGCATGGAGGTTCGCCCCCAATTTATCCTTCGGGATGCGGGCAATCAAATCACCTTTCTCCACTTGGCTGCCCACATTTACCACTGGTTCTGCCGGCGCCCCTACATTCTGGTGAAGCGGCAGCGTGACTTTTCCGTATACAGGCGTATTATGCTCCTCCATAGGCGCGTCCACATCATAGGCTGCAAGGCCAAGCTGATGGATAAGCTTATGCACCGGATAACGCTTATATTCCCGGAAAGGCGCGCCATGCTCCGGTTTATTATTCAAGCTGTTACGGATACCCTGCCCGCCTAAAATGCCCTTAAGGTTCCCATTTAATTTCCAAGGCTGAAGCCCCATTACGCAAGCATACTCACATAGTCGGCAGCCGCAGCAGAGGTAGGCGTTCATTGGGGTTTGCGCCGGGTCACACATGCTTCCATAAGCCGCTAAGCGCATTAGCTTGTGCGGCTGGATACGATGCCCCAGCAACCCCCGCGGGCAAACCTCAGAACACAGGGAACACTGCATGCACGCAGTCGCCGCCTGCCGCATGGAAAGCCCCAAAGGACGTTCCAGGCTGTTCAAAAGGGGATGGCCCGCCGGAACCACAATAAGCCCTTTTGTCGTTTTTGTGATTGCGCTTTCTGGAGGAACCAAACGTCCCATCATAGGCCCGCCATTAATAATACGGTATTCAAGGACAGCAGGGCCGCCTGCCAGCTCCAATGCCTCTGCCACGGTAATTCCCAGAGGGACCTTGACCGTTTTTGGCGTACGCACAGCGCCTGTAAGCGTGACATACTTTTCTGTGACTGGCTGCCCGTCAACGGCATCCAATACATTTAAAGCAGTCTCTACATTTGTCACCACAACGCCCACATTAATAGGGATTCCCCCTTCTGGGACAACTCTGCCCGTGACTTCATAGACAATCACCTGCTCATCGCCTGCTGGGTAAAATGCACCCAGCAAATGCAGCCGCAGTTTAGGATAGTTTGCCAACTCACGTTGTAAGGCTTCGGCAGCAGTATGGTAATGTTCTTTCAATGCCACAATGCCTTCGTTTGCCCCCAAATGTGTAACAATTTTATCTAAGGCCTCAAGCAGCCGCCCGGCCTGTTTTGCCATAAGCTGCTGGTCTACCCGCAAGAGCGGCTCACACTCAGCGCCGTTAATAATTACGGTTTCTGCTTTGGCATTCAGCTTCACATGGGTAGGGAAGCCTGCGCCCCCTGCGCCGACAATGCCGGCGCTTTCCACTAAGGCTGTTAAATTTTCTTGCATAGGAGCCACCTCCCCAATCAACGAACATCCATCCCTCCGACAAGCACACATCTGCGCCGCCGGGCAAAGGATTTGGCTGAAGTCAGTCCCTCTCCGGTAGGTCCGGCAATGGTAAACGTTGTATAACCTTCACCGCCTACGCCGATTCCGGCATAGGAAGGGCCATTTTTCACAAAAATTGTTGTTTGGATCAGTTTTGCCATTTTGGTCAGCTTATCTACATTACGTGAATGCATAATTGCTGTATGGCGGTTGCCATGCTCTACACGGATAGCCATCTCAATCCCTGCATCCACATCTGGCACCCGTACAACAGGCAGGATAGGCATCATCAATTCCACCTGTACAAAAGGATGGCTTTCATCAGCCTGCACCAGGATAACCCGCACAGAATCATCTACCTGAACCCCTACCTGCCCTAAAATGTATTTAGCGCTCTTGCCTACAAAAGAAGTCACAGGGCTTTTGCCATTCTCCTGAACCACCAATTTCACAAGCTTGTCAATAAGTTCTGGATCCTTTACTTCATAAGCCCCATGCTTCTTCATATTGAAGATGAGGTAATCTGCTGCAGAATCCACAACAATAACCTCTTTCTCCGCGATACAAGGAAGATTGTTGTCAAAACAGCAGCCATCAATAATATCTTTTCCTGCTTTTTCAATATTTGCAGTCTCATCCACTACCACAGGAGGGTTGCCTGCACCTGCCCCAATAGCCTTCTTGCCGCTAGAAAGGACAGTCTTTACAATGCCAGGCCCGCCCGTTGCCACCAGCATACGCACTAGGGGATGCCCCATCATAGCGTTTGTATTTTCAATGGAAGGCTTGGATACAGTGACCACCAAATTTGGCGGCGCGCCTAATTCAGCCAAGGCGCGATTAATCAGCCGAACCAAATGTAAGGAAACATTTTTAGCCCTTGGATGGGGGCTAAAAACAACACTGTTGCCTGCAGCCAGCATTCCGATGGAATTGCAGATTATTGTTTCTGTAGGGTTTGTGGTAGGCGTAATTGCCCCAATCACCCCAAAAGGAGAATATTCTACCAGAGTAAGCCCATCATCGCCTGTCATTGCATCTGTTGTTAAATCTTCTATCCCTGGCGTTTTCGTGGCTGCAAGCCTGTTCTTTATTATTTTATGCTCAAAATTTCCCATTTCAGTCTCTTCCACGGATTGACGGGAAATATACTCCAGGTTCTCCTGATTGAGCACCACATCGCGGATAGCCTGCACATAAGCAGCCCTGTCATGCATTGTGCAGTTTAAATATTGCCGCTGCGCACAAGCAGCAGCCTCTACTGCATCATCCATGTTTTCAAAAATGCCCCAATTCCCGCCGCTTGTTTCTGTGCAGGGGCTAGAATCGCCCTCCAGCCGGTCCAAAACTGCATTTACTATGCCCGCTACTACGCGTTCATCAATATTCATTGCTTTCCCTCCTTACAAGGACATTGCATAACGTGCAATCTCCATATCCTGTTCTACCGTGCCGCCGGAAACGCCGATGCCTCCCACGGTCTGTCCATCAACTATATAAGGAAAACCGCCTCCGAACAGGATAATTTTTCCCGGCGCAGCATTCCCAATCCCATAGAGTGGGCCGTCTGGCCGTGCTGCCGCGCCCAATTCATGGGTTGGCATATGGAACGCATTGGCGGTATATGCTTTTCCAGCAGATACTTCTACGCTGCCTGCGAACGCGCCTTCCATCCGTTCAAGCAGCAGCAGGTTACCCCCGCTGTCAACGGCAGAAAAGACCACCGGAACGCCCAGCTCCCGTGATTTTTCCTTAGCCCTCCCTGCCATATGCTCAAGAACCTCCAAGGAAATCGGAGGCAGGCTGCCTTTATGCCCTGCTAATACATCCTTTACCATATTCGTCACCTTCTCCCGCATCTCTTCCTGAGCCACTGTCTCCTCCTGGAGGCGTGCCATAGCATAAGTGGCGTCAGATAAACGGTTGACGTAACGCATCACTACTTCACGGACAAAATGGCCGCTTGCCAGCTCCACCATGCGCCGTTCTGCACGCCTTACAATCGTCCGTGCTACATGAAGGGCAGATGACGCCGGATCCACGCCAGGAACTACAAAATGTGTCATTTTCCCAGTTGTCTCCGTACATGTATCCACCACATGTTCCAAGAAAACCACATCTTCCTCGGAAATCAAGCCTTTTAACTTAGAAACGCCATCTTTGTCGCTGGCCAGTTCTGCCCCAAGGGAAAACAACCTCCCCTGGATGGTATGTATGGTGGTCCTTATATACTCCTGGCTTGTATTGGAATAGGCCAGCCCCAACATGGAATTTGCTTCGTCGATGGTGCCATAGCACTCGACCTGAAGGTCGGATTTGCTGACCCTCGATCCGCCTACCAAGCTGGTCTGGCCCTTATCACCAGTTTTTGTATACAAATTTGCCATCAGCTCACCTCCACACTGTCCACAATGCCCACGATGGACGTATCCACCGGAGCCGAGCCATCGCCAAAAACATAACGTGCTGAACTGCCTTTGCAGACAATCACTATCTCACCTGTACCAGCCCCTACAGAATCCACGGCAATTTCAGTTGAGCCTTCCCTCTCCAGGCGTTCAGTCAGTTTTTCAACCATTAAAAGCTTCATACCAATCAAATTTTCATTTTTGCTGGTAGAAACCACGGTGCCAATCACTCTTCCTAGATACATTTATCCCACCTGCCTTATGATTCAATCTTTATGCAAATACCCCGCCGACGGGCTTCATCTGATGCCAACTGGGTAATAATTGTCCTCTTAGGGACAATCACCGTAGCATTATTTGGATAAGGGTTTATATGCTTGCCACTAAACACGCGCCCTTCCATTTCTGCCCGGAATGTCCCTGCACCCATTGCTGCTTGCGGCTTTCCCATTGTTGGCGTTTTTGGTTCTGGCTTCACAGAAGAAGGGACAGAAGCAAAACTCATAATCGCTTTTCGAGCCGCCTCATCCAATTTATCCGAAGTCGTCAACAACGCGCCAAAGCTTTTTAGGGCATCTTTATTTTCCCGCAGCTTACCCTTAAGGGCCTCTGCCATCCGAAATCCCCGGCGTATGCGTTCGGGATTGTCTGGACAGCAGCCGTCCACTGCCACTACCACATTTTTCCCGCGCATCAGCCCATCCAGGATAATGGCAGAGGCTGGGGTGTCCGCCATGCATGCAGCCACATGGGCTGCAGTGTTCACTGTCATAGTGGGGACCAAAATTGTGTCATATCGGGCGGTAAGAGCCTCTGGTGAATCCCCGGGTTTTTCTATCCAAAATTCTTCCGGTTCCAAGGCAGAACGGATTGCTGATGTATCCAATATCTCGGCAGCGCTCCTAGTCAGCAGCACCCGGTAGGTAAAACCTTCCTGACGGCGCAGTGTCTGCAAGCATTTCAGTCCAGGCTCAATCCCCATATTTGAGCCTGTATAAACTACCAATGCCTGTTTTTGGCGGTCCAAAAGCTTTTGCACCACCCGTTCCGCAAGCACCTGCGCTACGATACTATGGATATATTGCTCCTGTTCCGTCAACGCCTCCACCCCCTTACTCACTGCAATTCATGGCAATGCCCAAAGGTGTGACCAGCAATGGCGCCACTGGCTTCACCACAGGGATGCCAAGATATTTTTCAAAGACATCCTCAAATTGAGTAAAACAGCATGCACCGCCTACTACATATACTGTGTCTACGGGGTATTCTTCCAAACTCCGCTTGACGATTGCTGCCATTTTTTCTACTACTGGCTTCACCACAGGAAAAACATTTGATTCCTCGGCTGGGTCGCGCTTCATTTTTTCAGCCTCTTGCGTGCTGCATCCGTAAAACCCTGCCAGCACTAAGGTCATGTGGGTGCCTCCCGTAGGCTCGTCACTAGTATAAATGACTTTCCCATTTTCCAAAATGCTAATCCCGGTAGTTCCACCGCCTACGTCCACAACAGCGCCATCTGTAATGCCCAAAACAGCCGCTGCGGCAGTAGGTTCATCTATAATTTCAGTCAGCCGAAACCCGGCTGACTCCACCACATTACCAATAGCTTTTACATTACCTGCCATAATCCCTGGTGGAATTGCACATGCGCCTGCATCCAATGCCTCGCCCAGCAATTCTTCCAGTTGCCCCTTTAGCTCTGTCACAGCCCGCACAGCGCCTATGTAATCTACCACGATGCCGTCACGGACTACAGTGGATGGGAAAGTGGCGCCGGCCACTGGCCGGTTATCTTTATCCACCACTGCCAGGACAATATTTGCCGTTCCCAAATCCACCCCTGTGCGTAAAGGCCCTTCCCAATCTTTTTTCTCGCCGTTCTCTATTAGGCGTTCAAATTCCAGCAATGTTTCATTGCACTGTGCCATATCGAAACCCATATGCACTCCCTCCACTGCCTTTAATCTAGTATGATATATGCCCGGTCGCCATTTTTCACGCCCAGGGCATTAGCCTCTTCCACGTCAATATGCATCTCGGGAGCAAATTTCTCAGATACGCGCAATAACACGTTGTTCAGAACCGCGCCGCGTGGGCCGTCTATCTCCACTTGGGCAATCTGCCCATCGTGTACGCCCATGCGCTCTGCGGTTACAAGATCTAGATGGATATGGCGAAGAGCGGCGATTACGCCTCTTTTCATCTCCACTTCCCCTTTAGGGCCAATTACTTTTATGCCAGGCGTTCCCTCCAGCTTGCCCGATTCCCGGACTGGAGGGTGTACGCCAAGCACAAAACCATCACTGATGGAAATTTCCAACTGGGATTCATTGCGTAGAGGGCCAAGCACACGTACACGTTTCAATTCGCCTTTTGGGCCTTGGACTGTCACTGTTTCTGCAGCAGCATACTGGCCTGGCTGTAAATCTTTCACTGGCGTCAATTCGCTGCCTGCCCCAAACAAGATATCCATATCTGCCCGATTTAAATGAATATGGCGGTTAGAAATACCGATGGGGACAGAACGTTCCCATTTGCACAGTTCATCCACCACTAATTTCACTACAAGGCGCAGGAACTCTTCCTGTGCGTATTGGCTTTTCTCCACGGCTTATTCCCCCTCTCAAAGATCCTTAGGCAGGATTCTTTCCACATCTGTGTGTGGACGTGGAATAACGTGCTGTGATACAATCTCACCCACTTTTTCAGCGGCAGCGGCACCTGCATCTACAGATGCTTTGACTGCACCTACATCACCACGGACCATTACGGTCACAAGGCCTGAACCGATTTTCTCATAACCAATCAGCGTAACATTTGCTGATTTTGTCATGGCATCGGCTGCTTCAATGGCTCCAACAAGACCTTTCGTTTCTATCATGCCAAGAGCTTCACCCATAACAATAACCTCCAATCTATCTTATTCTGTATCAGCAGGCTCCTGCTTATTGCCTCGTTTTCCTCCCTTACGTCCCTTTTGGGATGCCGCCCGTTTAATGGGCTTTGGGACCACAGGCTCTTTATGTTCCTGCTCTGGGGCATTACCCCCATCCCCCGTTTCGGGATGGCCTGCGCTTTCATCGGCCTCCTCTGGCGTTTCCCCACCATCCAAATTAGCTGCCTTGGAATCATCCTCTGGCGCTTTTGGTACAGAAGCCTTCTCCTTTTCTTCTGTCTCTTCTGGCGTTTCTATGCCATCTGGTTCTGCTGGCGCTTCTGGCACAGGAGCCTTCTCCTTGTTATCTGTCTCTTTTGGCGCTTCCACGCTGTCTGGCCCTTCCCCTTTCGCACTCTCTACTGTTGCTTCTGGTTCAGGGACCTTCTGCCCTGCCCCGCTCTCCTGCTGTGGTTCTGGGGCTGGCTGCGTTTCTTTCGTCTTACCTGCCTTGTGCCCATCTGGCTCTGTTGGCAGTTTCTCTTCCTCTTTCACCTTTTTCGGGCCCTTTGGCGGTGTGGGAGGCTTTGGCGTATCTGGCCCCTTTAGCGACAGTGCATCCCCTACAGTATCCTGATTATGAACTAGAACATCAAGCCCGGCAGAAGGGCGCGGGATTACGCGCGTGCTTACTACCCGGTTTACTTTGGCGGCTGCCATCCGAGCCGCATCTATAGCAGCTTTCACTGCCCCGACGTCACCCTGAATTTTGATAGTTGTCCAACCTCCGCCTTTTGTCAGCTCATAACCAATCAGCTCCACATTTGCTGACTTCACTGCTGCATCTGCCGCCTCAACGCCGGCAGCCAAGCCTTCTGTCTCTATGAGCCCTAAACTTTTCTTCATGCCTTCACCTCCCTTCCAAAGGTTTAAGCGGCAGCTTTTTCACCAACCGCGCTGCATTAGCCCCCAAAATGCGTACCTGGCCTATAGACCGGACTGGAATTTGGAACAAAGGTTTTTCATACTCCAATTTGGAAATATGTAAAACAGCAGCCTGCCCGTCCATTCCAACGCCTACCTCTAAGCGGGAAGCTTGTGCGCCTTTCCATGCCAGGCCTAATGCATTCCCTTCTTCCTCTGTCCAGGCCTCGCAGGGGATCCCCTCTTCTTCCAGCCCATAGAGCAATTGCTGGATAGCATTCTTTGGGGTATCCGAACTGCAAAGTACATGCACAGTAGGTTTTGTCATTGCAATTTGGGCAGGGTTCATATCTGTCCCCCCCTTTCAGTCAGGGAAAGCACCAGCCCCGTTGCCACAGCGTTGCGAGGGCCTTCTGTCCCACGGATATTGCCACGTCCTGCCACAACCTTATACTGTGACAATGCATCCGTAACCATCTGCGGCACTTCAAAATCCAAAGCAGAACCGCCTACCAGCACTACAAACTGGATATCCCGGACATTTCCGGTAGGGCTGACCCTGGCCAATGCACGCAGGGCGTTTGTTACAAATACTTTCTGTTTTGCCTGACGTCGGATAAGACGTATCTTTTCCATAGACCAATCGCCTTCTAATGGGATCATTTCTCCCTCTTTCAGGATAATTGTCTTAGCAAATATATTTGGGTCCAGCGGTTCAGAGAAGAACTCTACTGTCCCGTTCTCATGCCGGATATGGAAAAAACTCTCTACCTTAGCCAGTGGGTATTTCTTCACATCCTCTGCAATATCAAAGCTATCTAACCCCATTTCCGACTGGATTAAAAGCGTTACCATATTGCCTGCGCCTGCCAGATGGATGGAGTGGATTACCCCTTCCTGATTAATAATTGATGCATCCGTAGAACCCGCGCCCATATCCAGAATTGCCAAAGGCTTATTGGTACCCGGTGTTGTCAGCGCCCCCCGAATAGCCATATCAGCTTCTACGCCTCCAACCTGAACCGAAATCCCAATCTGCTCGGAAAACTCTTTTGCAATTGCCTCCATTTGAAGGCGGTCCGCCTTCACCATAGCGGCAATTCCCACAGCGTTTTCCTGTGAAAATTCATTAGCCAGGCCGCCCTGGACTTTCTGGGGTGTGAATGTATCTACTGCCAGCAGGTCTTGAATATGGATATCTTTTGGATGCTGCTTTGTCAAATTCGCCATTACCTGACGGACTTTCTCTAGCATGCCGCCTGCGTTCGTCCCCGGCTCTCCCCGAACATCCTCTAGGACAGGAAGGGATTCCACGGCCTGCATGATTTTTTCGCCCCCTGCATCCACATCCACTTTCACCGTCCGGTTCTGACCGTAAAATTCAATGAGGCCTGCAGGGATTTTACGCTCCTTGACATCCCCTGCAGGAGTCTTAATCACCACTGCAGAACGGTTACCAATCAATGCACGGGCAATGGGAACTACCTGCTGTGTCTCCTCTGAGGACAATCCAAAAAGCGTTGCAATCCCATATGGATTAGAAAGCACCTCTACCACGCCGCCAACACCGGCAACTTCCACTGCAGAGCGCATGCCTAATGGAACTTTATCCACCAAGGCCACCTCATCCACAATAGGAATCTTTCGGTGCAGGCGGTTGTGGATCAGTACGCCGTCATCCCGTTGGACAATTGCCGCGGTTACCTGCCGCGTCCCCATAGAACCTTCGTTAATCAGCCTTGCGGCGTCTTCAAAGTCCACGCTGGCAGGCACCACCACAATATAGTCTTTCCCTCCCGCTGCCGAAACAAGCTGGGTGACCAGGATAGTCTCCCCTACGCCGACGCCCATGCCGCCAGGCGTAGATGGATTATGCCCAATCATAGTGGATTCTGTGATGATGGTTTCCGTAATGGTTTCCATAGCTACGTCGCCGATAACCGGAGCCGCCTCATTCAGGCATACTTCCGAAAGCTCTGTTATCTCAACGCCAACCTTTTCCATTGCGCTGGTCAAGGAATGGACGACGCCATTGATGTTCTGCCGGGTTCCCTTGATACCTGTTGTTGGTACTGTGCCGCTGGCTAGAAACTCTGTACGATTTCCGTCAATCCTTGCCAGGGCTGTTTCTGTTGTCGCATTCCCAATATCAATGCCTGCAACAATTTTCATAGTGGAACCTCCCAACTTTGCAGAATCTTAGAATTTCTTCAGCCTGCCTCGCTGCTCATAAACATCAGCAGCCTCACGCACGAGGGAAGCGGCTGTCTTAGCGCCATATTTCTGATCCAACTCATTGGCAATATCAATTAAATCCTGTTTGCTTGAGCGGTAAGGGCGCAATGCATTGTAAATCTCCAGTAAACGGTCGTCTGGCACTGCAATTAACTCAGCCGCACGGCGTAAGTTCCCTGCAAATGCTTCACGGTTTACGGATTCTGCTACCTGAGCCTGCATTTCCAAAGTATCTGGGGAAATACGCATATCGTCTGCGGTAATATCACCAGAAATCACTTTCTCATAGCTCAAGGAAGTGAAAGGCTTGCCAGTAGGCGTTTTGATTTTATCAGCCATATTCTCTGACAGAGGGTAATTTTCAGCCGTAACTTTGCCGCCGGCAGAGGCAGCAGGAGCTGATACGGACCCACCGTTGTTCATGGCCTGCATGACCTGTTCTACAATCTGTTTCATTAAAAGTTCCTGATCCATGATTCTGCCTCCTTTCACTTGAATGAAACTGCGACAGCTTGCGGTCGCTTATCGTTATCAACATGTTCGGTTTCTTTAATATGTAACAATGCTGCAATTGCCTGGTAAGTAGGGCGGGCCATCTGGTCATTGCGCACTGGCACCGGAGTTGGAGCTTCGCCTTTTGCATATTTGGCAGCATTCTTACCAATCTGACGGAATGTTTCCATCTCAATCAATGGAGCCTGTGAAAACAGTTCCAGGTTGCTAAGGGGTGGAAGGTCTTTCTGGTGGATTACCGTAGTACCCTTAGACTGGATGCCGATGCCGATGCCTGAACCTGAATATTCAGCCGCATCATGGGCAATAAATGAAACATCGGAGGTGCGGTATACACGTACCACACGCCATTTCAACCCTTCTTCCTCAATACCTGCAATTATCTCTCGCAGCACTTTATCATGCGGCTGGTGGATAATTGTTTCTGTCTGATAAATGCCAAAAGCTGGCGCTAAGCCGATAACAACCTCATCCGGCGCCACTCCCTTAGGTGCGTCGCCCTGTTCTGTTAAAGTCATCTTACCGGCTACAGGCAGGGTTGCAGGAGCAGGCGCTGCAGGCGCGGATGCCGTAGGCGCTGCCTGGCTAGTCATTTCTTTAATTACTTCCCCAATGACACTACGCAGTGTTTTCTCGTCAAAAGTCATAACTGTAACACCTCCTTCTTAAATGTCTTCCGGCCGAATTGCATTCGGGATATCACTGATTTGTTTCCATCTCTCTTCACTAATCTGGTAGCCAGTCATCGGCCCATGGTAATCATTAGGCGCATTGACAGCAGACAATACATGGAAATTGTCCCCAAAAATAGAAGCTGTGTGCAGATAATCCCCTGCTACTTTCTGGCGGAGCATGTTGTAGATATTCTGTGCTACATCCGGGAACCCGGCTTTGTCAAGAGCTTTTACGAAATCAACACCCGTAACATTGCGTGCCATCATATCTTCAATAGCTTTTAAGTCTTCGTTTACATTACGGTCTGGCATATCATTAGACCCGTTTGCATAAGTAGCTGCTTCCACTTCCGCATCTGTAATTGGCGGCAGGCCCAGTTCACGGAACAACCCTTGAAGCGCACGCGCCGCCTTGTTGCGGGCTTTAATTACATCTTCTTCACGTACAGGCTGCAGGCCGCCGTCAATTTTCATATCGCGCTGGATAATATTCCAGTCGTCATAATCTTCTGCGTCCCAGTTAGAACCAGCAAACATATTGTCGTAGTTTGGCGTAGCAGAATAACCAGAGCAAATATAATCCGTTCCAGAGAAGAACTGCGGCACACTACGGGCTACACGGCGCAGGTCTGAATGGGTAAAGGTCTGGTCATTAGAAGTTGTTGACTCAAGGTCAAGCAACATAGCAATCAAGTTCTCAGCAGCGATCGCGCGGATACCGCCTGGAACGCCAGCCGGAACGCCTACGCATGATACAGAGCCGTTCTGTGTCCCCTGTACGCCTGCGCCCTTGGTGATTGCAAGGCAGCGTGCTTCCAGGTATAACATAGATTTGCCTTCTGCATAACCCATCTGAACTTCTGAACCTGTACCAGATGTGAAACGCATCTTCAAGCCGCGGCTTGCATAGCAGCTTGCCAAGAATGCCTTGGAATATGGAGTGTCGTCACCGTCCATAAATACTGGCTCTGTCCCATATACAGAAATTGTCTCAGCATAAGTGGTGAAGCCACGCATACCAAGCATCAGCTCTGTAGCCTCTTCCAATGCACACTGCGTCATAACGCCAGGACGCCCTACCTGAGCGCCTACCATAATAGAAATAGCATTAAAAGGCGCATAACGTGCAATACCAACTGTCGTCTCCATTTCTGCAAAGCCGCGTACGCCAGCTTCTGCTGCATCAGCCGCAATCTGAACTGGGTTGTCCTTTACATTTGTTACATGGCACTGGTTTGCAGGCATCAAGCGGGCACGCATCTTAGACATACCCATCATGATTTCCACAATTGTCATTTTCCCTACAACCTCGGTTAATTTTGCCGGGGTGATAGAAAGCGTGATATCTAAGATTTCCTTACGTGAAACATTGATATCCACAATCTTGCGTGCGATTTCCAAGGAATCCAGCGCCATAGCCTTTTCTGCATTTTCCAAACGGATTGCATGGTCTGCAATAAAAGTATCCAACATATCAAAATCAGCGCGGCATTTGCCGTCTAACTCTGTTACGCGCCCATTCTCAATCTTGATGCTTGGGGTTGGGTCGAAAGGGCTGTTCATGGCAATCAGACCAACTTCCGGCCATTCCTTGACATAACCGTCCTGATTCACCGGGCGGTTCGCCAATACTTCAAAACGTTTTGATTTCATAGCTTACAGCTCCTTCCTGATTAAAGAATGTAAGGGGTAGTGGTTGATTTCAGTTCCTCATCCGGCGCCAATGCCTTCAATAACTGAAGCCCAACGTCACGTGCTGCAATAATTGCCTGCTTCACTGCGCCAGAATCTCCAGAGAAGAAATAATTCACCTCGTTAGAGAAGCTTGTCCCACCATTGCCAGGCGTTGCGATGGTTACAGCGTCAATGGTTGCTGCCTTAGAAGCCGCATCCGCTAAAACTACGCCGATACCTGCAGGCGCGCCTACTGTAATGCCAAATGCCTTGCCAATGGGGGCGCCCCAAACTTTATTTAATACATAAGAAGCACGGGCGCTATACTGGAATTCCAAATGCCCTGCGCTATTGCCATATACATCACCCATAGTACGTGGAATCTCACGAAGGCAAACTTCCACTGCACGGCGTGCATCAGATACATCCTCAGCCCCAAAAATAATTAATGAGCCATGCCCTGCGCCCCCTTCTGTGTCACGTGGGCATTCTACCAAAAGGCATTCGCTGTTGGTTGCCTTTACAGCTTCGTCTGCTGCAAAAATCTGTGGGCCTGCACCAACACGGTCACTAATAATACCGATAGCGCGGTATTTTGGGTCAATTTTAAGTGCTTCATGTACCTGATGGTCAACATTTGCGATAACCAGGCCAATTGTGTGGCCCATTGTTGTCCCAACATACTCTGTCAAGTTACATGTTGGGGAAGTAGCTGCGGCAGCTTCCTCACAGCACTTTTCTTCAGAAGAAGAAGCAACAGCACTAAGCCTCCTCATAACCTCTTCCATGATGTTGTTGTTCAATTCATCCATGTGTTTTCCCTCCAATATCAATTTTTCTGCCTTTTAAGCGTTTTCATAAAGGTGGTGGGTTTCCTCCAAGAATCCCAAAATCATTCCATATGAGGAAGGATCTTCTCCACATCTGTGTGTGGCCTTGGGATAACGTGGCAGGAGACAACCGTGCCTACTTTTTCAGCGGCAATAGAACCAGCATCTACGGATGCTTTCACTGCACCAACATCGCCGCGTACCATAACGGTAACTAAACCAGAGCCAATTTTCTCATAGCCTACTAAAGCGACATTTGCAGATTTAACCATAGCATCGGCAGCCTCAATGGCGCCGACCAGACCTTTCGTCTCCACCATACCAAGGGCTTCTTTTTGCATTTTGATTCCTCCTTGTCAAGTTCTGCGGCGCACTCGCCAACCCTTCTTCCTCTATAGGCCTTTGGAACAATACATACTATAAAACCTACTTAGACGCCCCACTGCATTTCTAGGGATGGGCTGCGGCGTACACGCAAT
>Ga0224483_100190_pt1 | contig 17057 bp, 13 predicted proteins | sample hydfratestSal1_FD_181453 | JGI IMG/M metagenome (GOLD analysis project Ga0224483, IMG submission 181453) | Metatranscriptome of mouse feces microbial communities from Columbus University, Ohio, United States - Sal1 (Metagenome Metatranscriptome) ... | reverse complement strand
TCTTCTCATGTGCTTCCTGTTGTTTGGATGCCAGGTCACGAATATGCGGTCCGAAGAGAAAAAGCCCTTGGAATATACGGTGGTGAAGCAGGAAGACATCCCGCCCGCCATTGGCAGCCTGATCGAGAGCAAGAAACAAGAGGAGTTCCAGATCACGTACCAGGACGGGGAATATCTCTATCTGCTGCGGGGGTACGGCCGTCAGAAGACAGGGGGATACAGCATCCAGGTGGAGGAGCTGTCCCTGTTTGCGGAATCGATCTTTTTCCGCACGTCTCTGGTGGGTCCGGCCAAGGAGGATGAGCCGTCCCTGGAACCTTCTTATCCGTACATCGTTGTAAAATTGGAATACCGGGACGCGCCTGTACAGTTTGACGGCTGAGGCGGCGCTTTCGGGAATATGAGTATGAAAGGGGTAGACGAGTGGAGATCATAAAAGAAAATGTGCAGATGTTACGAGTGAAGAGCGATGCGACCAACCAGATCACATTTGATGAAGATTATAATGTGCCGGATGCCAAACCGGATATCGGGCGCATGATCCAGCACAAGGGCACGGTCCAGGTGGATGAGGTGAGCCTAAGTGATAACCAGGCTTTTGTAAAGGCTAAGCTCATCGTGGAACTCCTCTATGTGGAGGAGCAGGAGGAGGGAAGGATCTGCAGTCTGAGCGCGGCCCTGCCCATCGAGGAGACGCTGAACCTGGAGGGGATCGAGAGCGGGGATAAGATGTGTTTGAAATGGGACATCGAAGATCTGAGCCTCCATGTGATCAATTCCAGGAAATTAAACATAAAATCCATCCTGTCATTTTTTGCCGTTGTGGATGAACTGGTGGAGCTGGCGCTGCCCACCGGACTGCGCCCGGAGGAGATCTCCATGAAAAAGAAGGCGGTGAAAGTCCTGGGGCTGTGCATACATAAAAAGGATACGGTACGGATGAAGGAGGAGATCGCCCTGGCCTCCAATAAACCAAACATCGCCCAGGTGCTCTGGAGCACGGTGGAGGTGCGGGGGATGGATATCCGTCCGGAGGAAGATAAGATCTTGGTCAAAGGCGAACTGTTTGTCTTTTTGCTCTACCGGGGGGATGAGGAGGGAAATCCGCTGCAGTGGCTGGAGCACTCCCTGCCATTTTATCAGGAGGTGGAGTGCCAGGGCTGCCGGATGGAGATGATCCCCAATGTGGAGGTCAGTATGATCCACCAGCGTCTGGATGTGCAGCCAGATTCGGACGGGGAGGAGCGGGTCATCCAGGTGGATGCGGTGCTGGAACTGGATATCCAGATCTACTGTGAGGAGGAGCATTCCCTTCTCATGGACGTGTACACACCGCTCAAAGAATGTGTGACCAAAGGTGGCTTGGAGCCGCTTGACAGTCTGCTGGTGAAGAATTTTTCCAAATGCCGGATCGGGGAGCGGCTCCAGATCCGTGAGGTGCAGGGGAAGATCCTGCAGATCTGCCACAGTCAGGGATCCGTCAAGGTGGATAAGACCCAGATCGTGGAGAACGGAGTCCTGGCCGAGGGCGTGGTGTCGGTAAAAGTCCTGTATATCGTCAGCGATGATTCCATGCCGTTTTATTCCATGGAGACGCTGATCCCGTTCTCCCATGTGATCGAGGCGGTGGGGATCGATGAGGACTGCATCTACCATCTGCACACGGATCTGGAACAGCTCTCCACCACCATGGTGGACAGCAATGAGATCGAGGTGAAGATCGTGCTGGATCTCAATGCCCTGGTGCTGCATAGGCAGCAGGAATTCATCATCCGGGAGATCGAGGAGCATCCGCTGGATATCGAGAAGATCCAGAACATGCCGGGGATCACGGTGTACATGGTGCAGCCGGAGGATACGCTGTGGGACATCGCCAAGGCATTTTATACCACAGTAGAAGATATCTGCCAGCTCAATGGGCTGGAGGAACAGGAAGTGCCGCCTTACTGTCCCCTCTTACTGGTGAAAAAGGTGGAAGAAGAGTAAAAATGACTTGCGGTTTCTTGCCATTTGCCTTAAAATGATCATATAGAAAAAACCATAAGGAAGAAGAGAGGATCACTATGGATACAAGAGTTGAAAAAACATTGGAAAAACGTAAAAAAGGCTATAACTGTGCACAGGCCGTGGCCTGCACATATTGCGATATGGTGGGCGTAGATGAGAAGACGATGTTCCAGATGACAGAGGCTCTGGGCGCCGGCCTTGCGGGATCGATGCAGGGACCCTGCGGGGCTGTGGCGGCCGCTTGCGTCCTGGCCAGTGTAAAAGGCAGCACCGGTAACCTGGAAGCCCCGGACAGCACGAAAGCGACTTATAAGCTTTCCGGGAAGATCTTAGAAAAATTCGCCGAGAAGAACCAGTCGGTACTCTGTAAGGAACTCAAGGGCGTAGGCACCGGGAAAGTCCTGCGTTCCTGTCCGGGCTGTATCCAGGATGCGGCGGAGCTGGTGGAAGAAGTCTTATTTAACGCTTAAGGAGGACGGACAGCGTGGGAAAATGGTTTGAGGAAGCGGTTTTCTACCATATGTATCCGATCGGGATGTCCGGCGCGCCCCGGCAGAACCAGCAGGAGGAGGTCGTGCATCGGTTTGAGCAGTTGGATCAGTGGCTTGCGCATATCGCATGGCTGGGATGTACGGCCATCTATATCGGACCGCTGTTTGAGTCATCCAGCCATGGTTACGATACGAAGGATTATAAACTGGTAGACAGGCGGCTGGGCGACAATGGGGATTTTTGCAGATTTGTGGATAAAGCCCATGACCTGGGGATCAAAGTCGTGGTAGATGGTGTGTTCAACCACACAGGCCGGGAATTTTTTGCCTTCCAGGATATCCTGGAGAAAAGAGAACAGTCCTCTTACTGCGGCTGGTATAAGGGCCTTCATTTTGGCGGCAATACCCCTTACAACGATGGCTTTCATTATGAGGCATGGCGGGGCTGTTATGAATTGGTGAACTTAAATCTGCAAAATGAACAGGTGCGGCAGTACCTGCTGGATGTGATCGGTTTTTGGATCGAGGAGTTTGACATCGACGGCATCCGGCTGGACTGCGCGGACTGCCTGGATTTTGGGTTTATGGAGGCGATGCGGCATTTTACCCGGGAAAAGAAAGAGGATTTCTGGCTGATGGGCGAGGTGATCCACGGGGATTACAGCCGGTATATCGCAGACCATCTGCTGCACAGCGTGACCAATTATGAGCTGCATAAAGGCTTGTATTCTGGACATAATGATCATAATTACTTTGAGATCGCCCATACGATCCGCCGGGAATTTGACCAGAACGGCGGGATCTATCGGGGCACGTTCCTGTATTCTTTCATAGATAACCATGATGTGGATCGGATCGCCAGCAAATTGAATAACAGAGGACATATCTACCCTGTATCTACGCTCCTTTTCACACTGCCGGGCATCCCGTCGATCTATTACGGGAGCGAATGGGGGATCGAGGGGCGCAAAGAAGGACCCAATGACGACTTTCTGCGTCCCGCTGTGGATATCAGCCAGATCCGGGAAGAGCTGCCGGATGAAACGCTCATGAAATGGGTGCGCACGCTGGCCAGGATACATACCAGTCGGGAGGAATTGGTCTACGGTGTGTATCGGGAACTGCTCCTGACCAATCGCCAATATGCTTTTGCGAGGATCTTAGAGGACCGGTGCGTCCTGGTGGCTGTGAACAACGATGAGCAGGACGCGGTCATCCGCGTATCCGTGCCTGTGGGTGCGGGCACATGTCTGGACCTGGTCAGCGAGGAGGCAGTCCCGTGTGAGGGCGGGCAGCTCGAACTGCATCTGAAACCCTGTGACAGCCGGATCTTTTTGTGTGAAACGGCTGGAGGAAATTGAAAACAGGAGAGAAGTACATGGGAAAGAAGTTGAAATTTTCGGAGTTGGATCAGTACCTGTTCGGACAGGGGACCCACTACGATATATATAAGAAACTGGGCGCTCATCCCACCACGGTGGGGAAACGGGAGGGTGTGTACTTTGCGGTCTGGGCGCCCAATGCCAAGGCTGTGTATGTGGTCGGGGAATTTAACCAGTGGGACATCACGGCAGATCCGATGAAAAAGGCGGGCGATATCGGCGTATTTGAAACATTTGTGCCGGGGGCCTGTGAGGGGCAGCTCTATAAATTTTACATCGAGGGCGCCCATGGGGAAAAGCTTTACAAGGCGGATCCTTATGCAAATGCGGCGGAGCTGCGGCCAGGGAACGCATCCAAGATCGTGGACATCAGCCAGTTTAACTGGGGCGACGGCATCTGGCTGAAGAAGCGGGAGAACTTCGATATGGAAAAGGAACCCATGGTGGTCTACGAAGTGCATCCCGGCTCCTGGAAGAAACATCCGATCACACCGCAGGATGAGGATGGATTTTATAATTATAAAGATTTTGCCCATGCTCTTGTGGATTATGTGAAAGCGATGGGCTATACCCACGTGGAGCTGATGGGGATCGCGGAACATCCGTTTGACGGTTCCTGGGGTTACCAGGTGACGGGTTATTATGCACCCACGGCTCGTTATGGGAGTCCGGCGGATTTTAAATATCTGGTGAATTATCTCCACAAAAATAAGATCGGCGTGATCTTGGACTGGGTCCCGGCGCATTTTCCGAAGGATGCCCACGGTCTGGCCGAATTTGACGGCACGGCCTGTTATGAACACGCGGATCCCCGGCAGGGGGAACATCCGGACTGGGGGACGAAGATCTTCAATTACGGGCGCAGCGAGGTGAAGAATTTCCTGATCGCCAACGCTCTGTTCTGGATCGAGGAGTACCATGTGGACGGCCTGCGGGTGGACGCGGTGGCTTCCATGCTGTATCTGGATTACGGAAAACAGGACGGCCAGTGGGTGGCCAACAAATACGGGGATAATAAGAACTTAGAGGCTATTGAATTCTTCAAGCATCTCAACTCCTGTGTGCTGGGGCGCAACAAGGGGACGGTGATGATCGCGGAGGAGTCCACGGCCTGGCCGAAGGTCACGGGAGATGTGGAGGAGGACGGCCTTGGTTTCAGCCTGAAGTGGAACATGGGCTGGATGAACGATTTCCTGGAATATATGAAGCTGGATCCCTATTTCAGGAAGCACAACCATCATAAGATGAATTTCTCCATGGTCTACGCGTACAGCGAGAAATATATCCTGGTGCTCTCCCACGATGAGGTGGTGCATCTGAAATGTTCTATGGTCAATAAGATGCCCGGGGAGCTGGAGGAGAAATTCCAGAACCTGAAGGCGGGTTATGCGTTCATGTTTGCCCACCCGGGGAAGAAGCTCTTATTTATGGGACAGGATTTCGGGCAGCTTAGGGAGTGGAGTGAGGCCCGGGAGCTGGATTGGTATCTGCTGGGCGAAAAGCTGCATAAGGATCTGCAGGATTATGTGCGCCAGCTGATCCGGCTGTACAGCCGCTATCCGGCCTTTTCGGGGACGGACCATGATCCGGAAGGGTTTGAGTGGATCAACGGAAACGATGGGGACCGGAGCATCTTCAGCTTTGTGCGCAAGTCGCCGACCAGGCGGAATAATTTCCTGATCGTGTGCAGCTTTACGCCGGTGCACCGGGAAGATTACCGGGTGGGCGTGCCGAAGAAAAAGAATTATAAACTGATCTTTACCCAGGACGGTTTTTTGGAGGAGCCGGTCATCTATAAGGCGAAGAAAGAGGAGTGCGACGATCGGGCTTTTTCCATCGGGTATGACCTTCCGCCGTTCGGTGTGGCGGTCTTCCAATATTGAGAGGAAGCGCCATGGGAAAAAAGGGGAAGTTCCGTATCGGCCTGGCCCAGATGGATTCCCGGGAGGATCGGGAAGCGAATCTGGAAATGGCGCGCAGGCTTGCCGGTGAGGCGGCGGATCGGGGGGCGGATCTGGTCATGTTCCCGGAGACGGTGGACTACATCGGCGCGGATATCCCGGGACATGCCTGTGGGATCGGGAGCGGGATCATACGTTTTTTCCAGGAGCTGGCCAGGGAGTATGGTGTCTATCTGTTAAACGGCAGCATCACAGAGAGAAATCCCCAGGGGCGGCCCTTTAACACCAGCCTCCTGTTCGATCCCGCGGGACAGGTGATCGCCCGTTACAGGAAGATCCACATGTTCGACGTAAAGATCGCCCAGGGGCCGGCATACCGGGAGTCGGACGGGATACAGCCGGGGGAGGAGATCGTAGTGGCCCGGACGGGCCTTGCAGATCTGGGGTTTGCCATCTGCTATGATCTGCGCTTCGGTGAGATGTTCCGCCTGATGGCGCGGGCCGGAGCACAGGTGATCTTGATCCCGGCAGATTTTACCCGGGAGACGGGACAGGCGCACTGGGAGCCGCTCCTGCGGGCCCGGGCCATCGAGAATGGCTGCTACATCGCGGCCTGTGGGCAGGCGGGAGAGAAAGCGGCGTTTGCGGCCTATGGAAATTCTATGGTGATCGATCCCTGGGGGCGTGTGCTCGCCCGGGCTGGGGAGGAGCCGTCCGTCATAACGGCGGACATCGATCTGTCCTATGGAGAACATGTACAAGATCAGATCCCATGCCTGAAAAATACACGGGAAGATATCTATGATCTGGCCTGCCGCCGGTTGAAGATCTATGAAGAATGACCAGTTGAAATTTTGCGGCACACAGGTTATAATGAGACACAGATAACTGAGAAACGACCGAACAGGAAAGGGAGGGTCATTCAGATGAAAATATCGAATATCAAGGATGTCGACAAGTTTTTCCAGGTGATCGACAGTTGTAAGGGTAGAGTTGAATTAGTGACGGGAGAAGGCGACAGGCTGAATCTGAAGTCAAAACTTTCTCAGTATGTATCCCTGGCAAATATCTTTTCCAATGGAGGGATCCCGGAACTGGAACTGGTTGCCCATGAGAAAGAGGATGTTGACCGTTTGATGAACTTTATGATCAATAGCTGATCGTGAGCTGAAAGTACTGTATATTGGAATGGGGGCTGTTGGACAGGATACCGCGCGTGGTATCTGTGCAACAGTCTTTTTGTCATATTGATGGGAGGTATGGACGATGACAAAGATCGATATCATTTCCGGCTTTTTGGGTGCGGGGAAGACCACGCTGATCAGGAAGCTGTTAAAAGAGGCATATGCGGGGGAGCAGGTGGTGCTGATCGAGAATGAGTTTGGGGAGATCGGGATCGACGGGGGTTTCCTCAAAGAGGCGGGGGTCGAGATCCGGGAGATGAATTCCGGGTGCATCTGCTGTTCGCTGGTGGGTGATTTCGGGGAGGCGATGAAGGAAGTGATCGGGACGTATCATCCAGACCGGATCGTGATCGAGCCCTCCGGGGTGGGCAAGCTCTCTGATGTGAAGGCGGCGGTGGTGAAGGCCGCGAAAGATGCGGATGTGGTCTTAAACAGCAGCGCCACCATGGTGGATGCCAACAGATGTAAAATGTATCTGCGCAATTTCGGGGAATTTTTCGTCAATCAAGTGGAACACGCCCAGACGGTCATCCTGAGCCGGACGGATGTGGCCAAGCCGGAGAAGATCCAGGAGGCCGTGCAGCTCTTGGCGGAGAAAATGAAGGAAAATGCAACCTTGATCACCACGCCGATCGGGCAGCTGAGCGGAAAGAAACTGCTGGATACCATGGAACATCCGGTGTCCCTGGAGGAGGAACTCCTGCGGGAAGAGGCAGAGGGCCATCATCATACGCATGATCACCATGGTGACGGTCACTGCTGTCATGACCATCACCATGGGCATGGGGAAGGAGGTCATGATCACCATCACCATGGGCATGAGGGAGAAGAGCATGGTCACCATCACCATGGACATGGGGAAGGAGGTCATGATCACCATCACCATGGGCATGAGGGAGAAGAGCATGGTCACCATCACCATGGACATGGGGAAGAAGGTCATGATCACCATCACCATGACCACGGAGAAGGGCACGGCCATCACCATGACCACGGAGAAGGGCACGGCCATCATCATGACCATGGAGAAGAAGGCCATGGCCACCATCATCACCACCATGCGGACGAGGTGTTCACCAGCTGGGGGCGTGAGACGGCCCGGACGTATGAGAAGGAGGAACTGGAGCATATCCTGGCGGAGCTGTCGAAAGAGGACGTGTACGGCATGGTGCTCCGTGCAAAAGGCATGGTTTCGGATGCGTCCGGTTCCTGGATGCATTTTGATATGGTCCCGGAGGAGATGGAGATCCGTGCGGGGGAACCGGATTACACCGGGCGGCTGTGCGTGATCGGTTCCAAACTGGATGAAGAGAAGCTGTCTGTTTTGTTCGGAGTTTAAGGGAGGCGTATGATGGAAGAAGATATTCAAGTCCCGGTGTATCTGCTTGCGGGTTTTCTGGAGAGCGGGAAGACTTCGTTTTTAAAATTTACTTTGCAGCAGGATTATTTTGCCACGCCGGAGAAGACGCTCCTGATCCTCTGCGAGGAGGGGATCGAGGAGTATGAGCCGGAACTTTTAAAAAAGTCCAATACGGTCCTGGAGGTCATCGAGGCTCCGGAGGACCTGACGCCGGAGCGTCTGGCGGCCTTTGAGATCTGTCACAGCCCGGGGCGTGTCCTGATCGAGTACAATGGTATGTGGCAGGTGAGCAAGCTGGAGGAGATGCCGTTCCCAGAAGGCTGGGGGATCGTGCAGCACATCACAACGGTGGATGCCAGCACTTTTGATATGTATCTGAACAATATGAAATCTTTGTTTATGGAGATGGTGCGTGGCGCGGACATGATCCTATTTAACAGGAGCAGTCTGGACCAGCCGCTGGTGACTTACCGCCGGGGGATCAAGGTGGTCAACCAGCGGGCGGAGATCATCTTCGAGGATGAGGAGGGGGAGCTGGGGGATATCTTCGAGGGGGAGATGCCCTTCGATATCCAGGCTCCGGTCATCGAAATCGCGCCGGAGGATTACGGGCTGTGGTTTGTGGACGCGATGGATCACCCGGAGAAATACCAGGATAAAGCGGTGCGTTTCCAAGGGCGTGTGCTAAAGCCTGGGGATTTTCCCGCCGGGGAGTTCGTGCCGGGACGGATCGCCATGACCTGTTGCGCAGATGACACAACGTTTATAGGATTTGTCTGCAAGAGTGACAATGTTCCAGATTTAAAAGAGGGGGGCTGGGTGGATGTGCAGGCCAGGATCGCCGTGGAACATCGGCCGGCATATTATGGAGAGGGACCTGTGCTCTATGCGCAGCATGTGAGAGCGTGTCCGCCCCTGGAAGAAGAGATGGTGTATTTTAACTGATGATCATTTGGGAGAAGCGATGTATGTGATAGCGGGGCTGGGGAATCCCGGCAGAAAATATGAGCAGACACGGCACAACATGGGATTTGACACGCTGGATGTGCTGATCGACCGGCATCAGATCCCGGGTTCGGGTGTGAAATTTGACGCGATGTATGGAAAGGGCCAGATCGGCGGCGCGCGCGCGATCTTGCTCAAGCCCCTTTTATATATGAATGCAAGCGGCGCGCCCATCCGGGCCATGTGTGATTATTATAAGATCGTCCCCGAGGAGGAGCTGATCGTGGTCTATGACGATATCGACCTGGAGCCGGGGCAGATACGCATCCGCAAGAAGGGGAGCGCCGGGGGGCACAACGGTATGAAAGATATCATCCGCCATCTGGGCGCCCAGACATTTACCCGGGTGAAGATCGGCGTGGGGGCGAAGCCTCCAGGCTGGGATCTGGTTGACCATGTCCTGGGCCGTTTTTCATCGGAAGAGCGTAAGGTGGTGGACGAGGCCATCCGGCGGGCCGCCGATGCGGTGGAGATGATCTTGCAGGATGGGGTAGATGCGGCCATGAACCAGTATAACCGGAAGTGTGAAAAGGAGTAATATGGAGGCGTTTGTAAAACCCTTGGAGGGTTTGGCGGAATATGGACAGGTCCGCCGGTGTCTGAAAGAGAACCGGGGGATCTTGCAGGTGAGCGGATGCCTGGAATCCCAGAAGGCCCACTGGCTGTACGGGCTCTCGGATCTTCACAGCTGCCGTCTGGTGGTGGCGGAGGATGACCAGAGGGCCAAAGAATTTTATGAGGATTATCGTTTTTATGAGCCGGATGCTCTTCTGTATCCGGCTAAGGATCTGTTGTTCTACTATGCGGATATCCAGGGGAATCTGCTGACCAAGCAGCGGATGCGGGTGATCCGCGGGATCCTGGAGCGGGAGCGGGTCACGGTGGTGACCAGCATGGAGGGCTGTATGGAACGGCTGCGGCCCCTGGCGGAGATCAAAGAGAGCTGCCTGCATTTTACAAATGACAGCCCGCTGGATCTGGAGCAGCTGATAGGGGATCTGGTGCGCTTAGGCTACGAGAGGGTGGGCCAGGTGGAGAGTTCCGGGCAGTTTTCCGTCCGGGGCGGCATCGTGGACATCTTCTCGCTGACCGAGGAGAATCCCTGGCGGATCGAGCTGTGGGGGGATGAGGTGGACTCGATCCGCAGCTTCGACGCGGAGAGCCAGCGGTCCCTGGAAAATCTGACGGAGATCACGGTCTACCCGGCGGCGGAAAAATACCGGAAAGAGGGTATGGTCACGTTCATGGATTATTTTCCCACAGAGCAGACGCTGTTCGTCCTGGATGAGCCCAACCGGTTAAAGGAAAAAGGCGAGGCGCTGGAGGAGGAGTTTGCCAACAGCATGCGTAACCGTGAGGAGAAGGGCTATGAGGATCTTCACGAGGAACTGCTGTGCGGTTTTTCCCAGGTCTGCAAAGGGTTCAACAGCCGCAACTGTATGTCGCTGTGCATGATGGAACCTCTGCAGGCGGACTGGAACATCACGGCAAAATTTGCCCTCACGGTCAAGTCTATCAGTTCTTATAACAATAGCTTTGAGCTCTTGGTCAAGGATCTGAAGGAGTGGAAGAAGCAGGGCTATCGGATCTTGCTCCTCTCCGGATCGCGCACCCGTGCGAAACGTCTGGCCGGGGACCTGCTAGATCAGGGCCTGAGCAGTTTCTATTCGGAGGACGCAGGGCGGGTGCTGGAGCCTGGGGAGATCATGGCGGCCTATGGACATGCACTGCGGGGGTTTGAGTATCCCCTGATCCAATTTGCGGTGATCGCGGAGACGGATATCTTCGGCCGGAAACAGAAAAAGAAGAAAAAGAAAAAAGAATACAGCGGCCAGCGGATCCAGGATTTCTCCGAGCTCTCCGTGGGGGATTACGTGGTCCATGAGAACCATGGGCTGGGCATCTACCGGGGGATCGAGAAGGTGGAAGTGGACCGGGTCTTCAAGGATTATATCAAGCTGGAATACCAGGGCGGCAGCAATTTGTATATCCTGGCCACCCAGCTGGATATGCTGCAGAAATACGCCGGCGCGGATGCGGGAAAGGTCAAGCTCAATAAACTGGGCCATCCGGAATGGAGCCGTACAAAATCGAAAGTCCGTGGCGCGGTGCAGAACATCGCCAAAGAACTGGTGGAGCTCTACGCAGTCCGGCAGGAGACGGACGGTTACGCGTATGGGCCGGATACGGTCTGGCAGCGGGAATTTGAGGAGATGTTCCCCTATGAGGAGACGGACGGGCAGCTTACGGCCATCGAGGATACCAAACAGGATATGGAGAGCCATAAGGTCATGGACCGTCTGATCTGCGGGGATGTGGGCTACGGGAAGACGGAGATCGCACTGCGGGCGGCGTTCAAGGCGGTGCAGGAGGGAAAACAGGTGGCCTACCTGGTCCCCACCACGATCCTGGCGCAGCAGCATTACAATACGTTTGTGCAGCGGATGAAAGATTTTCCCATACGGGTGGATCTTCTCTGCCGGTTCCGCACGGCCTCCAGACAGAAGAAGACCATTGAGGAACTGCGAAAGGGCCTGGTGGATGTGGTGATCGGGACCCATCGGCTGCTGTCGAAAGATGTGGATTTTAAAGACTTAGGGCTGCTGGTGATCGATGAGGAGCAGCGGTTCGGGGTCAAGCACAAGGAGAAGATCAAGCAGTTAAAGAAAAATGTGGATGTGCTGACGCTGACAGCCACGCCCATCCCCCGCACCCTGCACATGAGCCTGATCGGGATCCGGGACATGTCTGTCCTGGAGGAGCCGCCTATGGACCGTGTGCCCATCCAGACCTATGTGATGGAGTTTGACGAGGAGACGGTCCGGGAGGCCATCCAGCGGGAGCTGAACCGGGACGGACAGGTTTATTATGTATACAACCGGGTCAACGACATCGCCGACATGGCAGGCCGGGTGGCGCATCTGGTGCCGGACGCCCATGTGTCTTACGCCCACGGGCAGATGGACGAGCGGCAGTTGGAGAAGATCATGTACGGGTTCATCAACGGGGAAATCGATGTGCTGGTGTCCACCACGATCATTGAGACAGGGCTTGACATCTCCAATGTGAATACCATGATCATCCACGATTCCGACCGGTACGGGCTCTCCCAGCTCTATCAGCTCCGTGGACGGATCGGGCGGTCCAACCGGACGGCCTATGCCTTCTTGATGTACCGCAGGGATAAGATGCTCAAAGAGACGGCGGAGAAGCGGCTCTCTGCTATCCGTGAATATACGGACCTTGGAAGCGGATTTAAGATCGCTATGCGGGATCTGGAACTGCGCGGGGCGGGGAACCTCCTGGGCGCGGACCAGCACGGACATATGATGACGGTGGGTTACGACCTCTATTGTAAGATGCTCAGCGAGGCTGTAAAAGAGGCCAAGGGCATACATACAGTGGAGAGCTTCGAGACGACGATCGATCTGAATCTGAATGCCTATATCCCCGACAGTTATATCCCCAACGAATTCCACAAGCTGAACCTTTATAAGCGGATCGCGGGGATCGCCAGCAGAGAGGAATACGAGGATATGACAGAGGAGCTGATGGACCGCTTCGGGGAGCCGCCGCAGACGGTGCTGAACCTGCTGTTCATCGCGTACATGAAATCCATGGGGCACAGCGCATATATCACGGAGATCAAACAGTATGGGAAAGAGGTCCGTTTCACCCTGCTGGCAAAGAGCCGGATCACCACCCAGGGGATCTTGATGATCAAGGAAAAATATGGGAGGCGGCTTCATTTCAAGGAGGGCGGCAAGCCGTGCATATTCCTGGAAGTCGGGAAGAAAGTGATGGAAGATGTGGAGGAGTTCCTGACGGATATGCAGGGTGTGACCGAATTATGAATTTTTGAGAAAATTCCTTGCCCCGGACAGAAAAAAAGTATATACTGATTTACATGTATGAAAAAAGAGTGGGAGGAAGGTTTATGCATTATATAGGAAAGAAATTTGTCTTGGGATGCCTGGCGGGGACCCTTGCGGTGACGGGACTGACCGGGTGTTCCAGTAAATTGGATGGGACGAGCATAGTGGCCACAGTCAACGGGGTCGACATCCCTCTCGGGGTCGTCAGTTTCATGACCCGCTATCAGCAGGCGCAGACCCAGCAGATGTATGAGATGTATTTCGGCGGCGCGGACGCTGGCATGTGGGATCAGGTGACAGATGAAGATACGGGCGAGACCTACGGGGAGTCTGCCCGCAGCGATGTGCTGGAGCAGGTGGAAAAACTGTATCTGCTCATGGAAAATGCCAAAGATTATGATGTAGAGATCACAGAAGGAGAACAGAAGAAGATCACGGAGGCAGCTCAGGCGTTCATGGAAGCCAACACGGAGGAGACCCTGGCAAATCTAGGCGTTTCTCAGTCGGACGTCGAGGCGGCTTTGGAGATCCAGACTTATGAGAGCAAGATGTTCGACCCGATCGTGGCGGACGTGGACACCGAGGTCAGCGATGACGAGGCCCAGCAGACGTCTGTCACTTATGTGGAAGTGACCGCCGAGGAGGAAGATGCGGATGCTGAGGACGCGGATGTCACAGCCAGTGAAAATGAAGGGGAGGGCGAGGAGGAAGCCACGCCCGAAGAGAAGGCGCAGCAGATCCTGGATGAAGTGCTGGCCACAGCGGATGCCGATATGGATGCCATTGCAAAGGATGTGGATGAAGACTTGAGCGCCACGGAGACCCATTTTACGGCGAATCCTCCGGAGAAAGAGGAGGATGAGGAAGAAGATTACGGTGAGGTTCCCCAGGCGGTGCAGGACGTGGTCAAAGACCTGGCTGACGGAGAGGTTGCCGGTGAGCTGGTGGAAGAGGACGGCTCGTATTACGTGGTGAGGCTGGAAAAAGCCTTTGATGAGGAGGCCACGGAGGATGAGAAAGAATCCATCGTGTCCCAGCGCAAACAGGATATGTACGACGACACCGTAGACGGATGGAAGAAAGACGCGGATATCCAGGAGGATAAAAAAGTCTTAAAGACCTTGAAAGTGACCTCGAATCTGAAATTCACATTCAAGCAGGAGGAGGAGCCGGAAGAAGAGGCGACCGAGGACGCTTCTGAGGTATCTGAGAACGAGAACGGAGACGGTGAGGAAGCCGCGGAGGAAACCCCGGAGGAGCCGGAAGAAGAGGCGGCCGAGGACGCTTCTGAGGTATCCGAGAACGAGAACGGAGACGGTGAGGAAGCCGCGGAAGAAACCCCAAAGGAGGAGACTCCGGGCGATGAGGACAAAGCGGAGGCGGACACATCCGAGGGATCCGAGGAGGCGGCAGAATAGCAGTATAACAAGGAGAAAGGAGCACAGGGCAGAGGACCCGGGAGTTTATGAGGAGATTTCTGGCAGTTATGTTAGCGGCATCCTGTATCACGGGATCAGCGGCGGGGGTGCAGGCAGCCACGCTGGATTACAGGACGGCGATCAATAAGATCGAGGCAAAAGGTTCACCTGCTGTGATACAGTATTTTGAGGATGGGAAGGGGAACAAGGGCAAGATGGTGGTGTCCACCGGGAAAGTCTACAGTTCCAGCGCATCCCTGAGGATCCGGGAGCATCCCAACGCAGATGCGCCTGCGGTCAAAAACCTCCAGTTCGGTGCGGTGGTGGACCGTGTGGGGCTGTGCGACAATGGATGGAGCAAACTGGTGGTCACGGTGGACGGCAAGAAAGTATATGGATATGCGGAATCCTATTATCTGTCCAGTGACAAGCTGATCGAGCAGATGGACGAAAAACTTTCCGTGGTCGAGGATGCGGAGGTCCTGAATTTTCCCGGCACCCGGGACGGCCTGGGTGTGGGTGAGATCCTTAAGGGCGATACGGTCACCTGTACCGGCATATGCAGCGACAACTGGAGCCGGATCACATTTACGGGCAACGCGGGAAAGACAGTGACTGGTTTTGTGCAAAACTCTGTATTGACCGAGATAAAAGAACAGAAAAAAGACAAGAAAATAGCCGCAGCCTCAGAAAATGAAGAGGCCGCAAAAGGGTTTGACGAGGGAGAGGAAGTGGTGGAAGGCGAAGCGCTCCTACAGCCTTCTTCGGCGGGGACAGAGAGCATCTGGGCCCAAGCGGCGACGGAGAACCTGCAGGATGCATCCGAGGCGGCCAATGCGATCATCGTAAATGAGGGCGAGGCGGTCAACGTGTCTGCGACGGCTAAATTGAAACCATTGGGGGAATTCCGTATTACCCATTACTGCGCGTGCAGCATCTGCTGCGGGCCGTATTCCGGCATGAATTCCACAGCCAGCGGTGTGCCGCCGGTGACGAACCGGACCATTGCCGTGTATCCGAAACAGATCCCGTATGGGACGAAGATCGTTGTCAACGGCCAGGTGTATGTGGCGGAAGACTGTGGCGGAGGGATCAAGAAGAACTGTATCGATATCTATGTGGCCAGCCATGAGGAGGCGTGCTCGAAAGGGATGTATCGTACGGAAGTCTATCTGTTGGAAGAAGAATAGTCATAAGAGCAAAAGGCAGCAGGACGTATTTTTAGGGATTGAAAGATACGTCCTGCTTTGTTGTGGGCATCCTATTTTCCAAACAGATCAGCCGCCTGCTGCATATTTTCTATGATGGATACGCCGAATGGGCACCGGGTCTCGCAGGCCCCACAGGAGGTACATTCCCCTGCGTGGTGGTCCAGCAGTCCATAGTGTTCCCGGACAGTCTCCGGGATGTTTTTTTGGGCTCTAGCCAGGTTTAAAAATTTTGTGACGGAGGCCACGTCGATCTTCTGGGGGCACGGGGCGCAGTGACTGCAGTACATACAATGGCCCTTCCAGCTGATGTTCGGGAAATCGGCGAAAGCCAGGGCATAATCCCGCTCCTTTTCAGTGGCGTCCTCATAGGCCGCGGAGAGCTCCAGCTGTTCCACCGAGTGGGCGCCGGCCAGCACGGTGGCCACGCCCGGGCGGGTCAGCGCGTAGTGGAGACACTGGTTGACTGTGAGGGCTTTTCCAGCCGGGGAGAGGGAGGCATCCAGAAGGTCGCCGCCGCCGAAAGCTTTCATGACCGTGATGCCCACGCCCAGCCGCTGGCATGTCTCATATAAGTTTTGCCGTTGGGGGTCCATGTTGACCAGAGGTTTCTCATAATTTTTCTCATCCCACAGGGCCTCCACGTCCTCGCTGGCCGGCTGTAGGTCGTAACAGGGATTGACGCTGAACATCAGCACTTCGATATGGACGCTCTCGATGGCCTTCAGGGCCACCTGCGGATTGTGGCTGCTCAGGCCGATGTGGCGGATGGTCCCTTTTTCCCGTAATCCCAGGGCGTACTGAAGGACGGGTCCGTTTGCCACCGCATCCCAGTCTTTCATTGAATCCACGTAATGGATCATGCCCACGTCTATGTAGTCGGTCTGGAGCCGGGACAGCATATCTTCCATGCCGTTTTTGACTTCCTCGATCTTGCGGGTGCGCATGTATTGGTCGTTTTTCCAGACAGAGCAGATGTGGGATTGGAGGATAAATCTTTCGCGTCTCCCGGCGAGGGCGGCGCCCACGCTGGAGCGGACCTCCGGGTCGGGGGTGTAGAGGTCGATGTAGTTGATGCCATGTTTTTCGGCCGCGTCCAAGAGCGGCCTGGCGGCGCGGCACTGGTCCTCGGCAAGGCCTTCGCAGCCCAGTCCGATCTCGCTGACTTTAAGTCCTGTATTTCCTAAATCTCTGTATTGCATGTGCATATCCCTCCTTGGATTGAC
>Ga0224483_100189_pt1 | contig 17085 bp, 15 predicted proteins | sample hydfratestSal1_FD_181453 | JGI IMG/M metagenome (GOLD analysis project Ga0224483, IMG submission 181453) | Metatranscriptome of mouse feces microbial communities from Columbus University, Ohio, United States - Sal1 (Metagenome Metatranscriptome) ... | reverse complement strand
GTGTGGCTGTATTAAAAGTATTGAAATAGGTACATACAATACATGTAAAAATGGATGCCAATATTGTTATGCAAACTATAGTCAGGAAAGTGTTTCCAAAAACTGTAAATTATATGATGTTCATTCTCCGCTTTTATGCGGAAAAATTTCAGAAAATGATAAAATTACGGAAAGAAAAGTAAAATCGTTGAAAGAAAAGCAATTGACTATTTGGGATATATAAATTCAAAAAAATGCTTAAAAGAGAGTTATCAAAAAAGACCCCGGCGGCATCCATAGGGCTTAGCCTTTCGCTGCTGAAAAAGAAAGCGTGGGATGAGGAGGCAAAAGGAGACATCGGGCGGATGGAGGGGCAGGAGATGCTAGTCAGGTATGTGAAAGCAGAATCCGAACTGGAGGCAAAGGCGATGATGCAGAAAGAAAAGCCAAAAGACGCGTATTATCCTAAGTTTGATAAGAATGTTTAGGATTATGAAGTTGGATAAAAAAGATATTGGCTTAGTCTTTACACCATACCGCCTGTTTGGTATAATAGGGAAAGCCAAACAGTAAAAGCCGCATGGAATGCGCATTTACGGTGAATCAAATAAGAAAGAGATGATAAGGAATGATGGTGTTTATAATCGGGGGCGTAGTCCTCATTGCAGTAATTGTTGCAGTAGTATCCTCTGTAGCCGGCGCAGTAGCCGGGGTTGTAGATGAGGACAGCGAAGATTAGGAAAAAGATGGCTGTAAGGGGCTGCCAAGGCAGCCCTTGAGGACGTGCCTGAAAGTATTCCCTGAACATGTAACGCAGTGGCAGGAATATTTTTAGGCGCGTTTTCTTATGAAAAGGAGCATTAATGTTGAAAGAACATACCATTTGTAAAGTACAGCCATGCAGCATTGCGGAAGAACTGGAACTGGAGCCAGGGGATGTGCTGCTGTCCGTAAATGGGCATGAAATCGAGGATGTATTTGACTATAAATATTTCACCAACGAAGAATACCTTACTGTCCTTGTCCGCAAAGGGACGGGGGAAGAATGGGAACTGGAGATCGAAAAAGAATACGAAGATGATTTGGGCATTGAGTTTGAAAACGGCTTGATGGATGAATACAAGTCCTGCCGCAACAAATGCATTTTCTGCTTTATCGACCAGATGCCAAAGGGGATGCGGGACACGCTGTATTTTAAGGACGATGATTCCCGCCTGTCTTTTTTGCAGGGGAATTATGTGACCCTTACCAATATGGGGGAACGTGATTTGGAGCGGATTGTGGCTTACCGTTTAGGGCCGATCAATATTTCTGTACAGGCCACGGATCCTGCGCTCCGCTGCAAAATACTGAACAACCGGTTCGCCGGGGAGGCGCTGAAAAAAATGGATGTCCTGCATAAAGCGGGGATTCCAATGAACGGCCAGATTGTGCTCTGCAAGGGCGTCAATGACGGGGAACAGCTAAAAAAAAGCATTACAGATTTGATGGGATACATGCCTGTAATGGAAAGCGTGTCTATAGTCCCGGTAGGATTGAGCAAATACCGGGAAGGCCTGTACCCTTTGGAGCCTTTTACGAAAGAAGATGCAAAAGAAGTGCTGGGGCTGGTGCACCAGTTCCAGAAAACATGTTTTGAAACGTGCGGGCTGCATTTTGTCCATGCCAGCGACGAGTGGTACCTTCTGGCAGGGCAGGAGCTGCCGGGGGAGGAAATTTATGACGGCTATCCCCAATTGGAAAACGGCGTCGGGATGCTGCGGCTGCTGCGGGAAGAATTTGCCGCAGCCCTTGGAGAAGCAATAAAATTAGCAGAAAGCTCAGGACCCAGAGGATTTGGCGGGCTGTCCAGGGCAGAAAAAATCACCATCGCCACAGGCGTCCTTGCCGCCCCCACCCTGCAGGAACTGGCAGATGCCTTCCAGCGGGAATTTCCCCGGAAGGAAATACAAGTCATCCCCATAACCAATCAGTTTTTCGGGGAACAGATTACCGTTTCCGGGCTGCTGACAGGGCAGGACCTGGCAGGGCAGCTAAAAAACAGGGATTTGGGCAGCAGGCTTTTGCTGCCATGCAGCCTTCTGCGCAGCGGGGAGGAGGTATTTTTGGACGATATTACCCTTTCCCAGCTTAAAAATGCTTTACAAGTGGAAATAGATATTGTAAAATCAAGCGGACAGGATTTGGTGTCATGTTTGATTGGAGGTGCGGATTAAGTTTCATGCCGCGCCGGACGGGAAAAGTTAGGAGAGTAGGATGAGTAAACCAGTAGTTGCAGTAGTTGGGCGTCCCAATGTGGGGAAATCTACCTTATTTAATGCCTTGGCAGGGGAGCGGATTTCCATTGTAAAAGATACGCCGGGAGTTACAAGGGACAGGATTTATGCGGAGGTAAGCTGGCTGGGCCGGGCCTTCACCCTGATTGACACAGGGGGGATTGAGCCGGAGAGCAAGGATATTATTTTATCCCAGATGCGGGAGCAGGCCCAGATAGCCATTGACACGGCGGACGTCATTATTTTTATGACGGATGTGCACCAGGGGCTGGTGGACGCAGACGCCAAGGTGGCAGACATGCTCCGCCATTCGCGGAAGCCAGTGGTTTTGGTAGTAAATAAAGTGGACAGTTTTGAGAAATACATGCCGGATGTTTATGAATTTTACAACCTTGGCATTGGGGAACCAATCCCCATTTCCTCAGCAGGGAAATTAGGGCTTGGGGACATGCTGGATGAGGTGTTAAATTATTTCCCGGAGGAAACGGAAGGGGAGCAGGAAGACGGCAGGACGAAAGTTGCCATTGTAGGGAAGCCAAACGTGGGCAAGTCCTCCCTGATTAACCACCTGATAGGGGAAGAACGCGTGATTGTTTCTGAAATTGCAGGGACTACCAGGGACGCTGTGGACACTGAGGTGGCATGGGATGGAAGGGAATACATTTTCATTGACACGGCGGGGCTGCGGCGCAAAAGCAAAATCAAGGAGGAGCTGGAGCGGTTCAGCATTATCCGGGCAGTGACTGCGGTGGAACGGGCAGACGTGGTTATCCTGATGATTGACGCCACGGAAGGGGTGACGGAGCAGGATGCCAAGATTGCCGGGATTGCCCATGACAGGGGGAAAGGGATTATCATTGCCGTCAATAAATGGGACGCCATTGAAAAAGATGACAAAACCATGTACAAGCATACAGACCGCATCCGCCAGGTGCTGAGTTTTATGCCTTATGCGGAAATCCTGTTTATTTCCGCCAAGACAGGCCAGCGCACCAGCCGGATTTTTGACATGGTGGACGTGGTGCTGGAAAATAATTCCATGCGGATTGCCACGGGCGTCCTCAATGAAATTATGTCAGAGGCAGTGGCGATGCAGCAGCCGCCTTCCGACAAAGGCAAGCGGCTAAAGCTTTACTATATTACGCAGGTTGCAGTGAAGCCCCCTACATTCGTGATTTTCGTCAATGACAAAAAGCTGATGCATTTTTCCTATACAAGGTATCTGGAAAACCGCATCCGGGATGCGTTTGGGTTTCAGGGAACATCGCTAAGGTTTTTTATTCGGGAGAGGAAGGAAAAATAATATGATTTTAAACCGCGTCATCTGTCTGGCGCTGGGCTATGTGCTTGGGCTGTTCCAGACAGGGTATATTTATGGGAAACTGCACCACATTGATATCAGGGAATATGGGAGCGGAAACGCCGGGGCAACCAATACGCTGCGTACCTTGGGCTGGAAAGCAGGCCTAGTTACGTTTTTGGGGGATGCCGGGAAGGCAGCCCTTTCCATGGGGCTTGCGTGGCTGTTCTTCCACCAGGCATATCCGGGGCAGGCCCATTTGCTGGAGCTGTATGCAGGGCTTGGGACTGTGCTGGGGCATAATTTCCCTTTTTATATGAAATTCAAGGGCGGGAAAGGCATTGCCTGCACCGCTGGGGTGCTGCTGACCTTTTATCCGCCTATGGCGCTTTTGTGCCTGCTGGTGTTTGCGGGGACGGTTGCGGCTACACGGTATGTGTCCCTTGGGTCGATTTTAGTTTCCCTCTGCTTTTTTGGGCAGCTTGTTGCGTTTGGGCAGATGGGGTTCTTGTGGGTAGACAAAGAATTTCTGATGGAAACGTATGCAGTGGGGGCGGTTTTTATGGTTCTTGCCATTTGGCGGCACCGGGCGAATATTAAGCGTCTGGTAAGCGGGACGGAGAATAAGATTTCCGTCAGCAAGTCGGGGAGCCTGAACAAAAATTAGGAAAGGCGGGCTTTTTCTATCGTTACGTGCAGAGGAAGGTTGGAGAGAATCTCGGAGTGTGGGATTCTCTTTTTCTGTGGTGAACGGCAGCTCCTGCCCGGGGCGGCCCATGCGGTGCGTTCCAAAAGATGGGGTTTTTCCAATACACAGGCAACCTGGAGGGAAAGTAATCCAAGGAGAAGGAATTATGCTGGAACAGGGAAAGGTGCTCAAAGGGCGTTATGAAATCAAGGGGATTTTAGGGGCAGGCGGTTCCTCCCATGTGTATTTTGCATACGACAGGGAAACATGCAGGAACCGGGCAATTAAGGAAGTGCGCCAAATCCAGGAAGGGCAGGCGGCCTGCATGGCACGGCAGGAAGTGGAATTGGTGCAGAAGCTGCGTTATCCGTATTTCCCTGAAATTGTGGAGGTACTGGAACAGGAGGGGATGTGCTATATTGTAATGGAATATTTAGAAGGGGAAACGTTGGAGCATCTCCTTGCCCGGACAGGGGCGCAGCCTTGGCAGCAGGTTGTCCGGTGGGCAAAGGACATGTGCCTGGTGCTGGGCTACCTCCACAACTGCAGGCCGCCCATTGTCTACAGGGACATGAAGCCGGCCAATATTATCTTGCAGCGGGGCGGGAACCTGCGCCTGATTGATTTTGGGGCAGCCTTAGAGTGCGGGGGACAGGAAGGGGAATACATAAGCCTTGGGACACGGGGCTACGCGGCGCCAGAGCAGCTTGCCGGGGGAATGGCAGATGCAAGGACGGATATATACTGCCTTGGCGCAACCATGTACCACCTGCTTACGGGGGAAGATCCTTGCCAGTATCCCTGCGGGGCGTATCCTGTCCGGAAATTTAACTGGAAGGTGCCGCGGAAGCTGACGAAAATCATAAAAAAGTGCACATGCATGCAGCCGGAGGGCAGGTATGGGAGCTGCGGGGAATTGCGGAAGGCTTTGGAAGGGATTTAGCGGGATAATGGGATTTGTGGGAAGGGGACAGGCCGGAGCCTGCCCTGCTGTTCCGACACTTCCCAGCATTGCCGCTTCCCGAAAAACCCATTTCCATTTATAAGCCCCTTATTGCCAAAATCCCCTCTTTTTCGTTACTGTTCACAGTAACGAATCCGGCCTATTTAAAGTTGCCTTACGGCAAGAGGCCGGGTTCTGGCTCCATTACTGTATTGGCCTGTAGCCGTGCATCACAGTGCACGGCTCAGGAGTGAACAGTAACTCTTTTTCCCCTACCCAAAAATCTGTTCGCAGAAATCTTTGCAAATCCCACAAACTTGTGTTACAATAATCAAGTCAAAACCAGAACATGTGTATCAAAAATATAGAAAGGGAACAAAAAATGGCAAAAAATCAGGAATATGGCGCCGGCAGCATTACCGTGCTGGAAGGCTTGGAAGCCGTCAGGAAACGCCCGGGCATGTACATAGGAAGCGTGTCCCGGAAAGGCCTGAACCATTTAATTTACGAAATTGTAGATAACTCTGTGGATGAACATCTGGCAGGGTTTTGCGATACCATATACGTCACGCTGGAAGCAGACGGTTCCTGCACGGTAGAGGACAACGGCAGGGGCATCCCTGTAGGGATGCATGAAAAGGGCATGTCGGCAGCCCGCCTTGTCTTTACTACGCTGCACGCAGGGGGAAAATTCGACAACGACGCCTATAAGACCAGCGGCGGGCTCCACGGGGTAGGCTCCTCGGTAGTAAACGCCCTCTCCACCTATCTGGATTTGGAGGTTTACCTGGGCGGGAAAATATACCACGACCGGTATGAAAGAGGGAACCCGGCCCTGGAACTGGACCATGGGATGCTGCCTGTCATTGGGAAAACGAAAAAGACCGGGACCCGCATTAATTTCCTTCCGGACCCGGAGATTTTTGAAAAGACCCGCTTCAAGGAGGAGGATGTCAAAAGCCGGCTGCATGAAACGGCATACTTAAACCCAAAGCTTACCATTGTTTATGAGGACAGGCGCGGGGAAATTCCTGAAAAGCTGACCTTCCACGAAGAAGAAGGGATCAGCGGCTTTGTGAAGGACTTAAACCGGAAAGCGGAAGCCGTCCACGAGGTGGTGTATTTCAAAGGGGAAAACGAAGGGATTACCGTGGAAGCGGCGTTCCAGTATGTCAATGAATTCCATGAAAATGTGCTGGGTTTCTGCAACAACATTTACAATGCAGAAGGGGGCACCCACCTGACGGGCTTTAAGACGGTGTTTACTACAGTCATCAACAATTATGCCAAGGAGCTGGGGATTTTAAAGGAAAAGGATTCGAACTTTACTGGGGCGGACGTGCGGAACGGGATGACGGCCGTCATATCCATCAAGCACCCCAGCCCCAGGTTTGAAGGCCAGACGAAGACAAAATTGGACAACCAGGACGCGTCCCGTGTCACTGGGAAAGTGACTGGGGAGGAAATCCAGCTTTATTTTGACAAAAATCTGGACAGCTTAAAAAAAGTCATTGCCTGTGCAGAAAAAGCGGCGAAAATCCGCAAAACCGAGGAAAAGGCAAAGACAAACCTGCTGACAAAACAGAAGTTTTCCTTTGACTCCAATGGGAAGTTAGCCAACTGCGAAAGCAGGGACGCTTCTGCCTGCGAGATTTTCATTGTGGAGGGGGATTCTGCCGGGGGCTCCGCTAAAACTGCCCGGGACCGGAACTATCAGGCAATCCTGCCAATCCGGGGGAAAATCTTAAACGTGGAAAAAGCCAGCATTGACAAAGTCCTTGCAAATGCGGAAATCAAGACCATGATCAATGCCTTTGGCTGCGGGTTTTCCGAAGGGTATGGGAATGATTTTGACATTACCAAGCTGCGCTACGATAAGATTATTATTATGGCGGATGCGGACGTGGACGGGGCGCATATTTCTACCTTGCTGCTGACGCTGTTTTACCGGTTTCTGCCGGAACTGATTTTCGAGGGCCATGTGTACATTGCCATGCCCCCCCTGTACAAAGCCATTCCCTCCAGAGGTGCGGAGGAATACCTTTACGATGACGTTGCTTTGGAAAAATACAGGAAAAGGCATAAAGGCCCCTTTACCCTCCAGCGGTACAAGGGCTTGGGGGAAATGGACGCAGACCAGCTTTGGGAAACTACCTTAAACCCGGAAACCCGGATTTTAAAACAAGTGGAGATTGAGGATGCAAGGATGGCGTCAGACGTGACGGAACTGCTGATGGGCACAGAAGTGCCGCCGCGGCGGGAATTTATCCACGAGCACGCCCATGACGCAGAGCTTGATATATAGAAAGGATATGCCATGCAGGAAAAGGAACAGATTATCCGTACAGAATATTCAGAAATCATGCAGAAATCATATATTGACTATGCCATGAGCGTAATCATTACAAGGGCGCTGCCGGATGTGCGGGACGGGCTGAAGCCAGTGCAGCGAAGGACCCTCTATGACATGCATGAACTTGGCATCCGTTACGACAGGCCATACCGGAAATGCGCCCGTATCGTAGGGGATACTATGGGTAAATACCACCCCCATGGGGACAGCTCCATTTATGAAGCGCTGGTGGTGATGGCGCAGGAATTTAAGAAAGGCCTGCCTCTGGTGGATGGCCATGGGAATTTCGGCTCCATAGAAGGGGACGGGGCGGCGGCCATGCGTTACACGGAAGCCCGGCTGCAGAAAATTACCCAGGAAGCCTATCTTGCCGACTTGGACAAAAACGTGGTGGATTTTGTGCCAAATTTTGACGAAACGGAACAGGAGCCTTCCGTGCTCCCGGTAAAAGTTCCGAACCTTTTAATCAACGGGGCAGAAGGCATTGCCGTAGGCATGGCAACCAGCATCCCGCCCCATAATTTTTCCGAAGTCATAGACGGGGTAAAGGCCTACATGAAAAACCCGGACATTACCACGGAGGAACTGATGGGGTACATCAAGGGGCCGGATTTCCCCACTGGGGGGATTGTGGTGAACCAGTCGGACCTGAAAAGCATTTATGAAACTGGCGCAGGGAAAATTAAAATCCGCGGAAAAGTGGAAACGGAACAGGGGAAAGGCGGGAGGCAGCGGCTGGTGATTACAGAAATCCCCTACACCATGGTAGGGGCAAATATTGGGAAATTCCTGATGGACGTATACCATCTGGTGGAAACCCGCAAGACCAGCGACATTGTGGATATTTCCAACCAGTCCTCGAAGGAAGGCATCCGCATTGTGCTGGATTTGAAAAAAGGCGCGGACCCCGAGAACCTCTGCAACATGCTTTACAAGAAAACAAGGCTGGAGGACACGTTTGGCGTCAATATGCTTGCCGTGGCAGGGGGCAGGCCGGAAACCATGGGGCTTGTGCCCATCATCCGCCACCATGTGGATTTCCAGTATGAACTGGCTACGAGGAAATACCAGACCCTCCTTGCCAAGGAACTGGAAAAAAAGGAAGTCCAGGAGGGCTTAATCAAGGCATGCGACGTGATAGACCTGATTATTGAAATCCTCCGCGGCTCTAAAAATATCCGGGACGCCAAAGACTGCCTGATGCATGGGAATACGGAAAAAATTAAATTCCGCTACAAAGGCTCCGAAGCCGATGCAAAGCAGCTTTGCTTTACCGAGCGGCAGGCAACAGCTATTTTGGAAATGCGCCTTTATAAGCTGATTGGGCTGGAAATTGAAGCCCTGTTAAAAGAGCATAACACTACCCTTTCCAATATTGCAAAATATGAGGAAATCCTGGGCAGCCGTTCTGCGATGGCAAAAACCATTATCAAGGAGCTGGACCGGTTCCAGAAGGAATATGGGACGCCCCGCAAGACCGCCATTGAAAATGCAGCGGAAGCCGTCTATGAGGAAAAGAAAATAGAAGAAATGCCGGTAGTCCTTCTGATGGACCGGTTCGGCTATGTGAAATCCATAGACGTGCCCACCTATGAACGGAACAAGGAAGCTGCCGACGGGGAGAATAAATTTGTCATCCACTGCATGAACACGGACAAGCTGTGCATTTTTACGGACAAAGGCCAGCTGCACACGGTAAAGGCCATAGACCTGCCCCATGGGAAATTCCGGGACAAAGGGACGCCCTTGGACAACATCAGCAATTATAACAGCAACGAGGAAGCCATGCTGTGCGTCAGCAGCCTGGGGAACCTGCTGGGGAAAAAACTTCTGTTTGCAAGCAGCAGCGGGATGCTAAAACAGGTAAAAGGGGAAGAATTTGACGTTTCCAAACGCACTGTGGCAGCCACGAAGCTAAATGGAGGGGAAACCCTGCTCCTGGTCCAGCCCCTTGCAGGGACAGAGGAAGAAAGCATTGTCATGCAGACCGAAAAAAACATGTTCCTGCGGTTTCCAGCCTCAGACGTGCCGGAAAAGAAGAAAAGCGCCATTGGCGTCCGGGGCATGAAAATTGACGGGAAGGACAGCCTGCTTGCCGTCTTCCTGCTGGGGACGGAGGAGCATACCATAAAAGTGAAGGAGAAGGAAATTGCCCTGCACCGGCTGCGGCTGGCAAACCGGGACGGGAAGGGCGTGAAGAAATAAAGGATGCCATGGCTTTTACAGGAACGGGTTCCAGGCATAGTGATATGTTCTTACGGCCTTTGCGGCAGGCGCAAATTCTGGGCTGGGCCGTAATGGGCTAGAGCGTGCCTGAAAATTGTAGGAATGAATTTTCAGGCACGCTCTAGAAATTTCGTGTCAGATATGGTAGAATTTTATTGGTTAATCCAGAAGGGAAAAGCGCAAGGCATGAGCGGGACTCCAGAATTTATGGTTGCCCCTTTTCAGGCGGCGGGAGCCTTTTGGATGCCCAAACTTAAGATGGAAAAGAAAAACGCAGGTGGGGATATGGAAAAAGAAACAGATGTTGTAATCGTAGGCACAGGGGCGGCCGGGCTGTTCTGTGCGCTGCAGTTGCCGGAAAGCATGGAAATCACAGTGATTACCAAAGAGGACGCGGAAAACAGCGATTCCTTTCTGGCACAGGGCGGGATCTGTGTCCTGCGTTCCGAAGACGACTATGAAAGCTATTTTGAGGACACCATGAAGGCAGGGCATTACAGGAACAACCGGGAATCCGTGGAAATGATGATACGCAGTTCCAGGGGGATTATCGATTTGCTGCTGGGATATGGCGTAGAATTTGAGCGCAGGGACGGGGAACTGGCGTACACAAGGGAAGGGGGCCATTCCAAGCCAAGAATCCTGTTCCACGAGGACGTTACCGGGAAAGAAATTACAGGGAAATTGTTAGGGCAGGCAAAAAAGCGGGGGAACATTTCCATTTATGAGCAGACGGAAATGATTGACTTGCTCTGCAAGGGTAATGTTTGCTATGGGATTGTGGCAGCCCGTAATGCCAGCGAAGCCAGAACAGGCAAAGAGGAGGGAATATTCCCTATCTGGGCAAAGCAGACGGTGCTTGCCTGCGGCGGCATTGGCGGGCTGTACCCCCATTCTACAAATTTCGCCCACCTGACAGGGGATGGGTTGGCTGTTGCGCTGCGCCATCATGTTAAGCTGCAGGATGTGAATTTTGTGCAGATACATCCCACTACCCTTTATTCCGTGAAACCGGGCCGGAGGTTTTTGATTTCCGAGTCTGTCCGGGGGGAAGGGGCGGTATTGTATAATGCCAGGATGGAACGTTTTGTGGATGAGCTGCAGCCAAGGGACATCGTAACGGCGGCTATTGAAAAACAGATGGAAGAAGACGGGAAGCCCTATGTCTGGCTTTCTATGGAGCATATTCCAAAAGAGGATATTTTAAGCCATTTCCCTAATATTTACCAAAGGTGCCTGGAGGAAGGGTATGACGTGGCGGAAGAATGTATCCCAGTGGTGCCGGGGCAGCATTATTTCATGGGCGGCGTCCAGTCTGATTTGGAGGGAAGGACCTCCATGGGATGCCTGTATGCCGTGGGGGAAACAAGCTGCAACGGCGTGCATGGGGCCAACCGCCTTGCAAGCAATTCCCTGCTGGAAAGCCTTGTATTTGCACGGAGGGCAGCCCTTGACATTGCATCAGCCCTTAAGCCCGTGGGGCAGAAAGGGGAAGCGGGCAGCCACAGTGGACGGACAGGCACAGAGGGGTTATTCCAGCCGTGGAAGTACCATGACAGAGAAAAACTGCAGCAGGAAAACAAAGCCCTGGTGCAGCAGGAAATAGAGAGGATGAGGAAAACAGATGGACAATAAAATAACAATGGGATTAAATGCGGATGAACTGATACTGCAAGCGCTGCGTGAGGACATTTCCAGCGAGGATGTTACCACAAATGCAGTGATGCGTAAGGCACAGAAAGGGGAAGCCCAACTGATTTGCAAGCAGGACGGCGTCCTTGCGGGGCTGTATGTATTCCGGCGGGTGTTTGAACTGCTGGACGGGGACGTTGCCGTGGAATTCCATTTTTCAGATGGGGACAAGGTGAAAAAAGGCGATTTAATCGGGACAATTTCCGGCGATATCCGCGCGATTCTGTCCGGGGAGCGGACGGCGCTTAATTTCCTGCAGCGCATGAGCGGGATTGCAACTTATACCAATTCCATTGCGTCCTTGCTGGAAGGGAGCAAGGTGAAGCTGCTGGATACCAGAAAAACTACCCCCAATATGCGCATTTTTGAAAAATATTCTGTGAAGGTGGGCGGCGGCTATAACCACCGTTATAACCTTTCCGATGGGATTTTGCTGAAAGACAACCATATCGGGGCGGCAGGGGGCGTAAAGGAAGCCATAGCCATGGCGAAAGAGTATGCGCCCTTTGTCCGTAAGATTGAGGTAGAATGTGAAACAGTAAAAATGGTAAAAGATGCCCTGGAAGCAGGGGCAGATATTATCATGCTGGACAATATGGGCGTGGAAGAAATGCAGGAGGCCATTGCTGCCATTGGCGGGAAAGCAGAGATTGAGTGCTCCGGCAATGTGACGAAGGAAAATATAGGGCATTACATCTCCCTTGGGGTGGATTATATTTCCAGCGGGGCATTGACACATTCTGCGCCGATTCTGGATATTTCCCTTAAGAACCTCCATGCAGTCTAATGGCGGTTGTGTTATTCAGGGGAAAATATGGCTATTGTTATTAGGAAATGGGGAAAGAAGTTGTGGGAGGATCTAGGGCACTGCTTAAAGGATTGGGCAGTGCCTTGTCTTATAGATATAAGCTTTCTTGTTTGGGTGAACGTGGAAAAATTTACCTAGGCTCAAATTTTTATCACAATTTAATTTCATAATAAAATAGTCAATTACATTAAATAATATTAAAATTAGGGTATTTTCTAAATTATATTTTAATAGAAGGAGAGTAAAATGGACCATTTAGACGAATTAGAAGCAGAAGCCATATATATTATGCGTGAAGTTGCAGCAGAATGCGAAAAACCTGTGATGCTGTATTCTATTGGGAAGGATTCTTCCGTGATGTTACGCTTAGCTATGAAGGCTTTTTATCCAGAAAAGCCGCCTTTTCCGTTTCTGCATGTAAATACTACGTGGAAATTTCGGGAGATGATAGAATTTCGGGATGAAACAGCACGTAGCTTAGGAATTGAGATGTTGGAGTATATTAATGATGAAGGGTTAAAACAGGGAATTAATCCTTTTGACCATGGAGCAGCCTATACAGATATTATGAAAACGCAGGCATTGAAACAGGCATTGGACAAGTATGGGTTTACAGCAGCTTTTGGCGGCGGAAGAAGGGATGAAGAAAAGTCGAGGGCGAAAGAGCGGATTTTCTCGTTCCGGAGCGAGAGCCATGCGTGGGATCCAAAAAACCAACGGCCAGAGATGTGGAAATTATTTAATACTAAAATAAAACAGGGGGAAAGTATCCGGGTCTTTCCGTTGTCTAACTGGACCGAAAAAGATATTTGGCAATATATAAAACGGGAAAATATACCAATTGTTTCCCTATATTTTGCGAAGCCTAGGCCTGTAGTTTCCCGGAATGGCCAGTTGATTATGGCAGATGATGGCAGGCTTAAACTAAAAGAAGGGGAGAAAGTTGAAACAAGGACAGTCCGGTTCCGTACGCTTGGCTGTTATCCCCTGACAGGAGCCATGGAATCAGAGGCAGCTACTTTAGATGCAATTATAGAAGAAACCCTGTCATCAGTAGAATCAGAACGGACAAGCCGAATTATTGACTCAGATGGCGGTGCAGCCAGCATGGAAAAAAGGAAACGAGAGGGATACTTTTAGTTATGAAAAATAAATTATTAAAATTTATCACCTGCGGAAGCGTAGATGATGGGAAATCAACATTAATTGGCCATATGCTTTACGATGCAAAATTGATTTTTGCAGACCAGAAACGGGCATTGGAACTGGATTCCAGAGTAGGTTCCAGAGATGGAAAAATTGATTATTCGCTGCTTTTGGACGGTTTGATGGCAGAACGGGAGCAGGGAATTACAATAGATGTGGCATACCGTTATTTCAGCACGGAACGCAGAAGCTTTATTGTAGCAGATACGCCGGGGCATGAAGAATATACCAGAAATATGGCAGTAGGCGCCTCATTTGCCTCCCTTGCAGTGATTTTGACAGACGCAAGCCAAGGGGTATTGCAGCAGACTAGGCGCCATGCAAGGATATGTTCCTTGATGGGAATCCGCCATTTTGTATTTGCGGTTAATAAAATGGATTTGGTTGGTTATGACCAGAAGCGGTTTAAAAAAATTGAAAAAGAAATTAAAATCCTGATGGCAGAATTTGACTATGCAACATTACAGATTATTCCAGTGTCAGCTACAGAAGGGGATAATATTACCTACAAATCAGAGAAAATGATGTGGTATAGTGGGGATGCCCTCCTTTGTTATCTGGAAGATGTAGATGTAAGTGAGAAGGAAAATAAAAAGGAATTTTCTATGCCTGTGCAGCGGGTATGCCGCCCAAATCAGGATTTCAGAGGATTTCAGGGGCAGATATCTTCTGGTGAAGTTGCAGTAGGGGATGAGGTTACTGTTATGCCTAGCAAGGAGAGGGCAAAAGTAACTAAGATTTTCCAAGGGGATCTCCCAGTAGAAAAAAGTGGTTATGGGCAGGCGGTTACAGTTCAGTTGGATACAGAAATTGACGTTTCCAGAGGATGTGTTTTAGAAAAGGATTATAAACTTTCTGTTGGCCATATGTTTGCAGCTTCAATTTTGTGGATGGATGACAATAGCCTGATAACAGGACGGAATTTTTGGCTGAAAATAGGGACACAGTTAATTTCTGCAACAGTCATGAATATCAAATATAAGATTGATGTAAATACTGGGGCAGAAGTTTATACAGATGCTATTTATAAAAATGAAATTGCATTTTGTGAAATTTCTACAGGGAGCAATATTGTATTTGACAGGTTTGAAAGCAACAGGGAATTAGGTTCTTTAATTTTAATTGACCGGATTACAAACATGACTTCTGCTTGTGGGACTATTATATATCCCTTGGAGCGTGGGAAAAACCTGACATGGCATAATATGGACATCACAAGGGAGATGCGTGAGGGAAGGCTGGAACAAAAAGCTATCACTATATGGATGACAGGGCTGTCAGGTGCTGGCAAGTCTACGTTGGCAAATGCTTTGGAAAAGAGGCTGTTTGCCATGGGCAAGCATACGATGCTTCTGGATGGGGATAATGTACGGATGGGGTTAAATAAAAACCTTGGGTTTACAGAGAAAGACAGGATAGAAAATATCCGCAGGATTGCAGAAGTGAGCAAGCTAATGAACGATGCGGGTCTGATTGTGCTGACTTCCTTTATTTCCCCTTATAAGATGGAGCGGAGGAATGCGAAAGAAATTATTGGCGATAGTTTTGTGGAAGTGTATGTGAGTACACCACTGGAGGAATGTGAGAAACGTGATGTTAAGGGCTTGTATCAAGAAGCGCGGATGGGTAAGATTGCTAATTTTACAGGGATATCTGGACGCTATGAGGAACCAGAACATCCAGATATAATTGTTGATACCAGTAAGTACAGTATAGAAGAATGTGTAGAAATACTTTTAGAAGGGTTAGGAAAGTATTTAGGAGGATGATAAGATGGCAACAGTATATCTTTGTATTGGAACCCAGAAAACAGGAACCACTTCCCTGCAGTATTTTATGAGGGCAAATGAAGGGGTTTTGAAGGAACAGGGATATAGTTATCCATATATGGATATTGGGATTCCAGACGCATATTATAAAAATAGGAATGCTCATTTTCTAGTTTACCACTCCCCAGATCCTGTGGAAGAAGAACAGAAAAAGGAAAAGGCTTACCAGATTCTAGGAAAACTAGCAGAAGAATATGAAAATATTGTATTGTCAGATGAAATAATTTGGTATCAATGTAATAATATAAAGAATTTTTGGGAAACTATATGTGAAAATTTCCGAAAAATAAATTGTCAATTGAAAATTGTAGTGTATTTACGAAGACAGGATACAATGATTCAGTCATTATGGAACCAAAAAGTTAAAGGGCTTCCCGGGATAACAGAAGATTTCCAGACATATTTAAAGAAAAAGATGTATCGGTATTTTCCTTTGGATTATTATGCCCATCTCCAGAAAATATCGGGTTATGTGGGGAAAGAAAACATGTTGGTACGGGTATACGAAAATGGGCAGTTTGCAGGGAAAGACAATAACTTATTATCCGATTATTTAGATACATTAGGAATTGATTTTAATGACAAATTTGTCGTTGCAGAAGAAACGCTGAACCATGGGCTGGATGGGAATTTTGTTGAGATGAAGCGTATCTTAAATGGAATTAAAGAATATCAGGGCTTGGACAATTTTATGAGGATGCCTATGACATATGCAAGCGATGCCAAATTGGAACAGAACCCTCAGAAAAAGACCACCATGTTTGCTTATCAAGAGCAGGTGGAATTCCTTAAAGAATACGAGGAAAGCAATGCAAAAGCAGCAAGGGAATTTTTAGGCAGGGAAGATGGCATCCTATTCCGGGAACCTGTACAGGAACTTCCAAGATGGAATAGTGATAATGGCGAAATGTACCAAGATCTTTTTGCAGTTATGGCAGAGATGTTTTGTGCCCAAGAAAAGAGAATTAATAGTTTAAAAAAAGATATACGGGCAATCAATAACAGTTTGATTTTCCGTGGTTACCGGAAAGCCAAAAAAATGCTTAAGAGTAAATAACATATGGAGAGGAAAGATGGATTACAACGGAAGCAAATACGGCCAAGCCGCAGAAGAAAATTTCCTAAAAGGCTACAACTGCACCCAGGCAGTATTCCTGGCCTTCTCTGACCTGCACGGCATGGACCCAAAAACAGCAGCAAGGCTCAGCTCCTCCTTCGGGGGCGGGATGGGCAGGCTCCGGGAGGTCTGCGGGGCAGTCAGCGGGATGTTCCTGGTGGCCGGGGCGCTCTATGGCTACGAGGAGCCAAAGGACCACCAGGGCAAAAAAGAGCATTACGCGCGGATCCAGGAGCTGGCAGGAGCCTTTGAGGGAGAGAATGGTTCCATTGTCTGCAGGGAACTGTTAGGGCTGGACAGGAAAAAAGACGTGCCAGTCCCGGAACAGAGGACAGGAGAATATTATAAAAAGCGGCCATGTGGGAAAATCGTGCATATGGCGGCGGCAATTATGGAAGAATATATCAAAGGGCACCCGCTGGGGTGAGGTTTTTAAGAGTGCATGATGCCCCGTTGCTTACAGCGGGGCATTTTTTATTCTATAGGAAAGACCTTGTCACGCTAACGCGTGAAAGTATCTTTCCTATAGAATAAAAAAGCTCTTATCGCACTGCGGCGGGTATGAAATCTGTCGCAAAGCGACCCGCCGCAGGCGGAGAATCCTGCAAAGCAGGATTCTTTCTTGCTTTATAGGAAATTGCGTCCTATAAAGCAAAATGCTCCGCAAG
>Ga0224483_100187_pt1 | contig 17143 bp, 17 predicted proteins | sample hydfratestSal1_FD_181453 | JGI IMG/M metagenome (GOLD analysis project Ga0224483, IMG submission 181453) | Metatranscriptome of mouse feces microbial communities from Columbus University, Ohio, United States - Sal1 (Metagenome Metatranscriptome) ... | reverse complement strand
TTTCCCTGGTCTCATCTCCATGGCATAAATTCACCCTGCCAGGACCATCCTTCCCTTCTTTGACTGGCTCCGCGACAATCGCCGCCTCCATACTCACTAAAAATGAAAATCATTATCAAAATATTGACATAGAAATGAAAGAGAAGTATAATGAAGAAAACTTATGGAACAGTTATATTTATGAGAGATCAGAGAGGAGTATCACATGATAGATATTGTAATCGTAGCTTTAATCGGAACAGCCATGGCGGGAGTGATCTGGAAGAAGGTAAAGGATCACAAAGAGGGAAAAAGCGGATGCGGGTGTGGATGCGGAGGCGGCTGCAGCAGCTGCAGCAGTTGTAACGGCGGATACAGCGAAGACAGTCATGGCAGTCAGATTCCAAAATAAAGGGTTTCCTATTTCCAAACTTTTTCATTTTTTTCTTGACAACTCCCGATTATTTGCTATAATGATTAAGCGTGCGAAAACACGCAATGTTTTGGTACGCAAAACAAGATAAGACAGCAACCCGGACAATATCACAGGAGGTGAAAAGAATGCCAACATTTAACCAGTTAGTTAGAAAGGGAAGACAGACATCTGTTAAGAAGTCTACGGCACCGGCTCTTCAGAAAGGTTACAACTCCTTACAGAAGCGCGCAACCAACACCTCTTCCCCACAGAAGAGAGGCGTATGCACCGCTGTTAAGACTGCTACACCTAAGAAGCCAAACTCTGCTCTCAGAAAGATTGCCAGAGTGCGTCTGTCCAACGGCATTGAGGTAACAAGCTATATTCCCGGTGAGGGCCACAACCTTCAGGAGCACAGCGTTGTTCTGATCCGTGGAGGAAGAGTAAAGGATCTGCCAGGTACCAGATACCACATCGTGAGAGGTACTTTGGATACTGCAGGCGTTGCCAACAGAAAGCAGGCTCGTTCCAAGTACGGCGCTAAGAGACCGAAGGTTAAGAAGTAAGAGTCCGCATAAAGCATTTGCAGACTGCAGGATGATTTGTACCACAAACAGCAGTAAAATGTAAATCAGCACTGGATGTTCGTGATATTGGCCTGAGGGTTGCAGGACATAGAACAATGCCAGGCATGGACACATTTTATGGAAACATGTGAGTACCGGTGAATTAATGTCCGCAGCCATGGCGGCGTCCGGAATAGGGACCTACAGCCAGAGGAAAACTGCGGAGATATTAAGGAGGGAAGTAACGTGCCACGTAAAGGACATACTCAGAAAAGAGACGTATTGGCAGACCCGATCTACAACAATAAGGTTGTGACCAAGCTGATCAACAACATGATGATGGACGGCAAGAAGGGGATTGCCCAGAAGATTGTTTACGGCGCTTTTGAACGTGTCGCAGAGAAGACCGGCAAAGACGCTGTGGAAGTATTTGAGGAAGCGATGAACAACATTATGCCTGTACTGGAAGTAAAGGCAAAACGTATCGGCGGCGCTACCTATCAGGTACCCATCGAGGTAAAACCGGAGAGAAGGCAGGCTCTGGCTCTTCGCTGGCTGACCATGTTTTCCCGCAAGAGAGGCGAGAAGACCCAGAAGGACAGACTGGCCAACGAGATTATGGACGCAGCCAACAATACCGGAGCTTCTGTAAAGAGGAAAGAAGACATGCACAAGATGGCAGAGGCTAATAAGGCGTTTGCTCATTACAGATTCTAATAGGAGGAACTACAATTGGCTGGAAGAGAATATCCGTTGGAGCGGACCAGGAACATCGGAATCATGGCCCATATCGATGCGGGTAAGACCACATTGACCGAGCGTATTCTGTACTATACTGGTGTAAACTATAAAATCGGCGATACCCATGAGGGTACTGCCACCATGGACTGGATGGAGCAGGAGCAGGAGAGGGGAATCACGATCACTTCGGCTGCCACTACCTGCCATTGGACTCTGCAGGAGAACTGTAAGCCGAAGGAAGGCGCTCTGGAGCACAGGATCAACATCATTGATACTCCAGGTCACGTTGACTTTACCGTAGAGGTTGAGCGTTCTCTCCGCGTGCTGGACGGCGCTGTAGGCGTGTTCTGCGCAAAGGGCGGCGTTGAGCCTCAGTCCGAGAATGTATGGCGTCAGGCTGACACCTACAACGTACCCCGTATGGCATTCATCAACAAGATGGATATTATGGGTGCGGATTTCTACGGCGCGGTGGAGCAGATCAAGACAAGACTTGGCAAGAACGCCATCTGTCTGCAGCTGCCCATCGGCAAGGAAGATGAGTTCAAGGGAATCATTGACCTGTTTGAGATGAAAGCCTACATCTATAATGATGATAAGGGCGAGAATGTTTCTATCGTTGACATTCCGGATGATATGAAGGATGACGCGGAACTGTACCGCAGCGAGCTGGTTGAGAAGATCTGCGAGCTTGACGACGATCTGATGATGGAGTATCTGGAGGGAGAGGAGCCGTCCGTAGAGGCGCTGAAAGCTGCTTTGAGGAAAGCTACCTGCGAGTGTACCGCTATTCCGGTATGCTGCGGTTCTGCCTACAGAAACCGAGGCGTTCAGAAACTGCTTGACGCGGTTCTGGAATATATGCCGGCTCCTACCGACATCCCGGCGATCAAGGGTGTGGACATGGAGGGCAATGAGATTGAGAGACACTCCTCCGACGAGGAGCCCTTCTCAGCGCTGGCATTTAAGATTATGACCGACCCGTTTGTGGGCAAGCTGGCTTTCTTCCGCGTGTACTCCGGCACTATGAACTCCGGTTCCTATGTGCTGAACGCCACCAAGGGCAAGAAAGAGCGTGTGGGACGTATCCTGCAGATGCATGCCAACAAGAGACAGGAACTGGACAAAGTTTATTCCGGCGATATTGCCGCTGCCGTGGGTTTTAAGCTGACGACGACCGGCGATACCATCTGCGACGAGCAGCATCCGGTTATTCTGGAGTCCATGGAGTTTCCGGAGCCTGTTATTGACATCGCTATCGAGCCTAAGACTAAGGCCGGTCAGGGCAAGATGGGCGAGGCCCTGGCAAAGCTTGCTGAGGAGGATCCCACCTTCCGGGCCAAGACCAACCAGGAGACCGGCCAGACCATTATCTCCGGTATGGGCGAGCTCCATCTGGAGATCATCGTGGACCGTCTGCTGAGGGAGTTCCATGTGGAGGCCAATGTAGGCGCGCCTCAGGTTGCCTACAAGGAGACCATCACCAAGGCGGTTGACGTGGACAGCAAGTACGCCAAGCAGTCCGGCGGACGCGGTCAGTACGGCCACTGTAAAGTACACTTTGAGCCCATGGACGCCAATGCGGAGCAGACCTTCAAGTTTGAGTCCAGCGTTGTAGGCGGCGCTATTCCGAAGGAGTATATTCCGGCTGTAGGCGCAGGTATTGAGGAAGCTGCGAAGTCTGGTATTCTGGGCGGATTCCCGGTGCTGGGCATCAGCGCCAATGTATACGACGGTTCCTACCATGAGGTTGACTCCAATGAGATGGCGTTTAAGATCGCCGGCTCTCTGGCATTTAAGGATGCCATGCAGAAGGCGGGGGCGATTCTTTTGGAGCCTATCATGAAGGTGGAAGTGACCATGCCCGAGGACTATATGGGCGATGTAATCGGCGATATCAACTCCCGCCGGGGACGCATCGAGGGTATGGAGGACATCGGCGGCGGCAAGATGGTGAAGGCCTATGTTCCGCTGTCGGAGATGTTCGGTTATTCCACAGACCTGCGTTCCAGGACACAGGGCCGCGGCAACTACTCCATGTTCTTTGAGAAGTATGAGCCGGTTCCCAAGTCTGTACAGGAAAAAGTTATTGCCGAAAGAAAAGGCAAATAATAGTAACACTTAATGATTATAGGCTTGAAAAAACCAGCTAAATAGCATATAATATAGACTAGCCTATTATAAAATGAAAGGCCTGGCGCTTTTGCGGCGCCAGCCGCAAATGAATAGCCGCAAAGGCTGATTAAGGAGGACGTTATAAAATGGCAAAAGCAAAGTTTGAGAGAAACAAACCACATTGTAACATTGGCACCATCGGCCACGTTGACCATGGCAAGACTACGTTAACCGCTGCTATCACCAAAACTCTTCACGAGAGAAAAGGTACCGGTGAGGCTGTAGCATTCGAGAACATCGACAAGGCTCCGGAAGAGAGAGAGCGTGGTATCACCATCTCTACCGCTCACGTTGAGTACGAGACTGATAACAGACACTATGCACACGTTGACTGCCCAGGCCATGCCGACTATGTAAAGAACATGATCACAGGTGCTGCTCAGATGGACGGCGCTATCCTGGTTGTTGCCGCTACCGACGGCGTTATGGCTCAGACAAGAGAGCACATCCTTCTGTCCCGTCAGGTAGGCGTTCCCTATATCGTAGTGTTCATGAACAAGTGCGATATGGTTGACGATCCCGAGCTTCTTGAGCTGGTTGACATGGAGATCCGTGAGCTGCTCAACGAGTATGAGTTCCCGGGCGATGACACACCGATCATCCAGGGTTCCGCTCTGAAGGCTCTTGAGGATCCCAGCAGCGAGTGGGGCGACAAGATCATCGAGCTTATGGATGCTGTAGACAGTTGGGTTCCGGATCCGCAGCGTGAGACTGACAAGCCGTTCCTGATGCCTGTAGAGGATGTATTCACCATTACCGGCCGTGGTACGGTTGCTACCGGCAGAGTAGAGCGCGGTACTCTGCATCTGAACGAGGAAGTTGAGATCGTAGGTATCTCCGAGGAGACCCGCAAGACTGTTGTTACCGGTATCGAGATGTTCCGTAAGATGCTTGACGAGGCTCAGGCCGGCGACAACATCGGCGCTCTGCTTCGTGGCGTTCAGAGAACCGACATCGAGAGAGGACAGTGTCTGTGTAAGCCGGGCTCTGTAAAGTGCCATCACAAGTTTACCGCTCAGGTATACGTTCTGACCAAGGACGAGGGCGGCCGTCATACTCCTTTCTTCAACAACTATCGTCCGCAGTTCTACTTCAGAACAACCGACGTTACCGGCGTTTGCGAGCTGCCTCAGGGTACTGAGATGTGTATGCCTGGCGACAACGTAGAGATGAGCGTTGAGCTGATCCATCCGGTAGCTATGGAGCAGGGACTTCGGTTCGCTATCCGTGAGGGCGGCAGGACTGTTGGTTCAGGCAGAGTTGTTTCTATCGTTGAGTAATCAGTAAGAAGCTAGACTTTATGGGGCTTTCTGATGTTTCAGAAAGCCCTTTTTTTGATAAAATACTAATCTTTTTTTGTTTTGAAATATCTTTCTTTTCTTATCTATTCATGGTAAAATATTCCCGTTACCCGCAAATAATATCGAAAGGAGGCGTATTATGGGCTATCGAATACTGTTATTTGACGCTGACGATACCCTTCTGGACTTTGACGCCAACGAGGCAGCGTCTTTTCGCTCTATGATGGAGGAGATGGGGGAGCTGTGGACAGAGGAGATATATGGGACCTATAGAAAGCTGAACAGGGAGTTGTGGAGAAGCATTGAGCGGGGAGAGATTGCCGTGGAGGAGGGCGTGAACCGCAGATTCTCGGACTTGATGGCCCGGTATGGCAGGCAGGTGGACGGCAGGCTTTGGGAGCAGACATACCGCAGGTATCTGAATCAGGGAATCCAGGAGATTCCCCAGGTCCATCAGGTTTTGGGGAAGCTGAAGGAAAACGGGTATGGGCTGTATGTGATCACCAACGGGGTGGAGGAGACCCAGACATCCCGCATGGCCAGATCAGGGCTTGACAGGTATTTCAGGCAGATGTTTATTTCCGGAAAGATCGGCGCGGGGAAGCCGTCCAGGGTATTTTTTGATTATGTGAAGAGCCATGTGGAGCGGTTCGACGCCAGAGAAGCGCTGGTCATTGGCGACTCCCTGACATCGGATATTAAAGGCGGGATCGACGCTGGGATTGACACCTGCTGGTTCTGCCGGAATAAGAGTGAGGAGGAGAGGGAAAAGGAGATGGAGAAGAGAGGCGTCAGGCCTTCCTACATCATTGGGGATTTGACGGAACTTTTTGGGATTTTGCAGGCCATGGCTGGGAGGGAAGGCTGCAGGGAGATTTGATTTGAGAAAGATCATAGAAATGGCCCTGCTGTTTCTGGCAGGGCCAATGGAATGTGAGTTTTCATATGTGGCTATATGATTCCAAGGATAAAGTTAGCCAGTCCCGCAGCCAGCTGTCCGTGGCCTGATTCTGTCAGATGCATAAAGTCGATATCATTGGGCTTGGCGGTGAGAACCTTGTTGGCATCCAGATAGTGGCAGTCCATGGTCTGGGCTATAAGTTCATACTGCTTTGCCAGTCCCTGGGATTTTTCCGCGCAGCCCTTTCCCATGGTGAGAGCAATGTCCGTGTCCATGTACTGAGGGTCAATGTTCTGGGGAGTCACCACCAGGATATTAGGTTTCTGGTCCCGCCAGCAGTTTGTGGACTGAGCTTTGGCGATGAGGCGTTTCAGTCCCAGGGCAATACAGGCAGGGGAGACGCCGAAGCGCTCCTTGGTGTCGTTAGTGCCAAGCATGATGATGAGAAGGTCCACAGGCTCATGGCTCATAAGGCACGGATAGATATGGTCTAAGCCGGACAGGCCCTCATGGATGGGGTCGTCGAAACAGGTGGTGCGGCCGGATAAACCCTCCTCCAGAACCAGGAAATTGTCTCCAAGGTATGTCTGGAGAAGGCAGGTCCACCGCGCCTCCTCATCGAAACGGCCTCCCGTTTCCGCGCAGTAGCCATGGGTGTTGGAGTCGCCATAGCATACAATATGTTTTTTCATAAAAACCCCCTTAAAGCATGGAAATCCGGCAAGCCTCCGCGCTCTTGCGGCGGCTTGCCGGGATGGTCACATCGGCTATTGGTGCGATATGTGGAAAACTGAAATCAGCGGCTAAATCAACCGGTGAGATTACAGGTCTCTGGTGTCAGCGATGGCCTGTTTAATGTCTTTGTAGAGCTGAACCAGGTCCGGGTTGTCTAAAGCTACAGGAAGGAAGGGAAGCCTGGGGTCGCCCATGGGGCAGCCGTCCAGGGAGATGATCCCTTTTACCGCGCCGTGCATGGAAGCAAAGGAGCAGAGGCGGTAAATCAGCGGGGTGACGATGGCCTGAACCTCTGCGGCCTTGTCCCACTGGCCTTTCTTAATAAGCTCATCCATCTTTAAGTACAGCTCCGGCATAGCGCCATAGGTGCCGCCGATCCCAGCGTCGGCGCCCATAAGACGTCCGGCTACAAACTGCTCGTCCGGCCCGTTGAATACCAGGAAGTCCTTGCCCCCTGCATTCTTAAAGCGGAGGATGTCCTGGGCCGGGTCGGAGGAACACTTGACTCCTGCCACCCGCTCATTTTCCAGCATCCGGTTGAACAGATTCATGGATAAGTTGAAGCCTGTCAGCTGAGGAATGTTATAGATGAAGAAAGGCAGGTCGGCAGCCGCTGTGATCTCGGTCCAGTGGCGGTATACGCTTTCTTCGCTGGGGCGGTAATATACGCATGGAACGGCGGAAGTCGCCGCGGCTCCCACTTTGCCGGCGTGCTCTGCCAGCATGCAGGAGTGCCTGGTGTCGGCGCAGCCTACATGGACGATGATGTTCATGTCATCGCCGACTTCATTGACCACGGTTTCGGTTACCAGCATGCGCTCCTCTGTGTCCAGAAGAAAGCCTTCGCCGGTGCTGCCGCATACGTACATCTGCTTTACCCCCTTGTCGCGGAAGTAGCGGGATACGGCCTTTACAGCCTCCACATCTACGGAACCGTCCTTTTTAAAGGGAGTGTTGAGGGCGACGGTTATGTGACGGAATTTGTCTGTGTTGTACTTTGACATAAGGGTACCTGTCCTTTCAGAAAAAATTTTCATTGTCAAGTAAATCATACCACTTTTTTGGAAAAAAATCAAGAAAAATAAAAATTTTTTTTATTTACTCCATGGCATTGAAAAAGATTTTTGGATATGTTATAGTATGATATATAACTTTTAACACGTTAAAGGGCCAATTTTAAGGAGGACAATACCATGAACCAGGCAAACCAGAAGATTTTGGAACAGATTAAGGGGGGACTTATCGTTTCCTGTCAGGCGCTGGAGGAGGAGCCGCTGCATAGTTCCTACATTATGTCGAGAATGGCGTATGCGGCCATGCTGGGCGGAGCGGTGGGGATCCGCGCCAACACGGTGGCGGACATTACGGAGATTAAGAAGACAGTGGACCTTCCTGTTATTGGTATCATTAAGCAGAATTATGATGACTGTGACGTGTACATATCGCCTACCATGAAGGAGATTGACGCCCTTGTGGAGTGCGGCGTTTCTATCATCGCCACAGACGCCACGGATTCTGCCAAAAGGCCAAGACCTGACAAAAAGAGTCTGGATGAGTTTTTTGGGGAGGTGCGTAAGAAATATCCGGATCAGCTGTTTATGGCTGACTGTTCCTGCTATGAGGAGGGGATTCACGCGGCACAGATCGGGTTTGATCTGATAGGAACCACCATGCGGGGGTACACGGAGTACACTAGGGGAACAGCGCTGCCGGATTTTGAGGTGATGGAGCGGCTGGCACGGGACTGTGGGAAACCAGTGGTTGCGGAAGGCGGCATCTGGACGCCGGACCAGCTTCGGAAAGCTCTGGACAGCGGCGTGTGGACAGCTGTGATCGGCGGGGCTATCACCAGACCTCTTGAGATTACAAAACGGTTTGTGGCTGCTATCGGCAGATAAGGGGCGTCCTATGAGAATCGCGGTATTAGATATCGGAGGAACCTCCATAAAATCGGGTTTATGGAACGGTCAGGAACTGGTGCGGACCCAGGAGCAGGACACAGACGCCAAAAAGGGAGCTTCCCACGTGGTAAGCCGGGTCCTGGAGATCCTTGGGACTTACGGGTCTTTTGACGGTGTGGGGATCAGCACGGCAGGTCAGGTAAATTCAAAGGAGGGATTTATCCGATATGCCAATGAGAACATCCCAGGGTATACGGGAACCCGGCTTAGGGATCTGGTGGCGTCGGAGTTTGGAGTGCCTGTGGCTGTGGAGAATGACGTGAACGCGGCGGCTTTGGGGGAAGCCGTCTGGGGAGCAGGCAGAGACTATGACGATTTTCTGTGTCTGACCTACGGAACGGGAGTAGGCGGGGCCATTGTAATAGGTAAGAAGATTTATTCGGGCAGTATGTTTTCCGCCGGGGAGTTTGGCGGAATGGTGGTACACCCGGAAAGCCGCGCAGAGGGGCAGCCCTTTAGCGGCTGTTATGAAAAATACGCGTCCGCCACAGCTTTGGTGGCGGAGGCGAAGCGGTTTGACGAAACGATCACAAACGGGAGACAGATATTTGCCAGGTTTCAGGAACCGGAGATCCGCGGGATTGTGGACAGATGGATTGACGAGATCGTTCACGGGTTAGTGACGGTTATCCATATTTTTAATCCGCCCTGCGTGATCCTGGGCGGGGGAGTGATGGAGCAGCCCTATATCCTGGGACAGGTGCAAGAGAGGACCACAGACCGTATTATGGACAGCTTCCGCAATGTGGAATTAAAGACAGCGGCCCTTGGAAATAAGGCGGGGCTTATGGGAGCGTCCTGGATGGCAATGGAGCAGATGAAAAAGACTTAAATTACAACATTGGAAGACCGACAGAAGGAGGGGTATTGATGCAAGGCGATTTTTTGGTAAAAATGAGGACTGCATACAATCAGTTTACAAAGGCGGAAAAAAAGGTGGCTGATTTTATTTTGCAGAATCCCAGAGAAGTGCTGTTTATGTCTATTACGGATTTGGCGGAAGCGTGTCAGGTAGGGGATACCAGCGTGTTCCGGTTCTGCAAATCCATGGAATTGAAAGGGTATCAGGAGTTTAAGATGGTGCTGTCGTTAAGTCTCAATGAAAACGAGAAGGAGCACAGCAGATTTACAGGCAACGTAGGGTTAAATGATACATTTCATGAATTGGCTCAAAAGGTGCTTAATACCAATGTCCACGCCTTGACGGAGACTCACTCCCTGCTGGACGAGAAAGTGTTCAACCAGGCGATAGACTGGCTTCACGAAGCGAAGAAGATTTATTTTTTCGGGGTAGGGGCCAGTGTTCTCACTGCTCTTAAGGCTGCCAATAAGTTTCTGCGCATAGAGCCTAAGGTGTACTGCATCCAGGATTCCCACATGCAGGCCATGGTGGCTTCCACCATGAATTCGGATGAGGTGGCGGTGGTGTTTTCCTATTCAGGAGCCACAAAGGACACCATTCATGTGGCGCAGCTGGCAAAACAGGCGGGTGCTAAGGTGATCTGTATTACCAGGTTCAGCAAGTCCCCGCTGACGTCCTATGCGGATCTGACCCTCCTTAGCGGGGCAAACGAGGGGCCTTTACAGGGCGGGTCCACATCCGGGGAGATCAGCCAGCTGTTTTTGATTGATCTGATGTACACCGAGTATTACAGGCGGTATTTTGAGGCCTGCAGCAAAAATAATGAGCGGACTTCCGGTTCGGTTTTGGAAAGATTGTGGTAAAAATTATCTGAATAATGAAAATGTTTTCTTTTATGGAATCCTGTTGACAAAAGAAATTTTCTGATATATAATTCAAATATAACAAAAAGAGGGAGAAAAATCCCTGCGAATTAGTCAAAATTTCATAAGGAGGACATTCTATGAAGAAAATTTTATCACTGGGATTGGCTACTGCGCTGCTTGCCACCACACTGGCAGGATGCGGCGGCGGAAACAGCGGCACGGAAACTACGCCAGCTCCGGCAGCGGATACCGGCACCACGGCCGCGGCGGCAGAGACTACAGCCGGGGGATCTGATACACCGGCACCAGCAGGGGGGGGTTGAGATTACCTGGTGGGCGTTCCCTACCTACGCGCAGGACGCGGATAAGCCGGCGGGAACTTATGAGGCTGAGATCATCGCCGCGTTTGAGGCCAAGAACCCGGATGTGAAGGTGAATCTTGAGACCATTGACTTTACGTCAGGGCCGGAGAAGATCACGGCGGCTATTGAGGCCGGAACTGTGTGCGACGTGCTGTTCGACGCGCCGGGGCGTATCATCTCCTACGCGCAGAACGGAAAGCTTGTGAAATTGGATGATATGTTTACGGATGATTTTGTGAAAGATGTGGATAATGAGGCTCTTCTGAACTCCTGTAAGTCTGACGACGGCAGCTATTATATGTATCCCATCAGTACCGCGGCGTTCTGTATGGCAGTGAGCAAGCAGGCTCTTGAGGCGGCTGACGCCATGAGCTGCGTCAATCTGGAGGGCGACAGGGTTTGGACGACGGCCCAGTTTGAGGAGATGCTTCAGAAGCTGAGCGCGGCAGGATTTAACGGAGCTACGGTCTACTGTTCCGGACAGGGCGGCGACCAGGGTATCCGCGCTTTTGTTACCAACCTCTATGACAGCCAGGTGACCAATGACGAGGTGACAGAGTACACGCTGAACGACGAGGGCGGTATCAAGGCTATGACCAAGATCAAAGAGTGGGTTGACGCGGGCTATATGCTTAACGGTTCCGCGTACAACGGCGGCGAGGATGTAGACCAGTTTGTGGCCGGCAACACCGCGTTCACTACTCTGTGGTCCCCGGGTCTGGCTTCCCAGAGGGCGGAGACTTTGAAGCAGAACGAGATCGAGGCGATCGCCCTTCCGTTCCCGTCTGACGACGGCGTTCCGGAGCTGGAGTACCTGGTTAACGGGTTCTGTGTGTTTGATAACGGCGACGCTGCCAAGGCGGAAGCTTCCAAGAAGTTTATTGACTTCATGTGCAATGACGAGGAGTGGGGTCCAAAGGACGTGGTGAGAACCAGCGTATTCCCGGTTCGCCAGTCCATGGGCGACTTGTATCCAGGCGATGCGGAGATGGGCTTCTACGCAAGTCTGACCAAGTATTACTCTCCATACTACAACACCATCAAGGGCTTTGCGGAGATGAGGACTTACTGGTTCCCCATGCTGCAGGCAGTTCTCAATGGTGATTCCACACCGGAAGACGCAGTGAATGATTTCGTGACCAAGGCGAACCAGTCTATTGTAAACGCGCAGTAGTTGCGCGGATTTGGATGAATCCATATGACACTTCTTCATTTCTCCTCATACAGTTTTGTATGGGGAGAAGTTTTTAAAGGGCCGGTGAGAGACCGGCCGGACAGGAGGAAGCATGAAACATTCCAAGATTAACAAGATCCGCATGAGGGAGACTTTGGTTTCTTATGCGTTTCTGGCTCCAGCGCTTTTCTTTTTCTGTATTTTTGTTCTACTGCCAATGATCATGGGCGTTGTGACAAGCCTGTTTCGGTATAATATGAAGGGCATGACATTTATCGGCCTGGACAATTATGTGAACATGTTCAAGGATGAGGTGTGGCAGAAGTCTCTGGTAAACACCCTGATCCTGGTGGTGGGTTCTGTGCCGATCACGGTTCTGTTTGCCTTGTTCGTGGCTGCTATGACCTATGAGAAGAATCCGTTTACCCGGTCGTTTTTCCGGTGTGTGTTCTTCCTCCCTGTGGTAACCGGAACGGTTGCGGTTACGGTTGTGTGGAAGTGGATCTATGACCCCTTAAACGGTATTCTGAACTGGCTGTTAAAGAGCATGAACATTATTCAGAAGAATATCATGTGGACCGGAGATAAGAAGTTTGCCCTCTGGGCTATCCTGATCATTTTGATCACCACCAGCGTGGGCCAGCCCATTATCCTTTACATCGCCTCTCTGGGCAATGTTCCCAAGGATTATGTGGAGGCGGCCCAGGTGGACGGTGCCAATGACCTGCAGGTGTTCTGGCAGATCAAGTGGCCCAGCCTTCTGCCTACCACCCTTTACATTGTGGTCATAACTACCATTAACTCATTCCAGTGCTTTTCACTGATTCAGCTCCTTACCTCCGGCGGACCTAATTATCGGACGACTACCATAATGTACTATCTGTATGAGAACGCGTTTAAGCGGTTTGAGTACGGGTATGCCAATGCCATGGGGGTTGTGCTGGCGCTGATGATCGGACTTATCAGTTTTATCCAGTTTAAGGCCCTGGGCAGCGACGTGGAATAATGGCTGCTCGTATCAGACGGCAGATATTGAATTTGGCTTTACGCTGTCAAAGGCACGGGACAAAGGGGACAACCTCGGACACCATTTGATACAGTCTTTTGCGCCCGGAGAGGTCAGCTATGAGGAAGCCCACCGCATAGGAAAGGAGCTTGCGGACAAGGTTCTTGGCGGCAGATATGAGTATGTATTGACTACCCATATCGACAAGGGGCATATCCATAACCACATCATATTTTGTGCGGTTGATTTCACGACACACCGCAAGTACGTTTCCAACAAGAAAAGCTATTATCAGATACGCAATGAAAGCGACAGGCTGTGTAAGGAACACGGATTGTCAGTTGTCACGCCGGGGCAGGACAGGGGAAAGAAATATGCGGAATGGGACGCTGAACGCAAGGGGACAAGTTGGAAAGCAAAGCTGAAAGCCGTGATTGACGATACAATCCCCAAAGCGAAAGATTTTGATGATTTCCTGCGGCTCATGGAAGCGGCGGGCTATGAGATAAAGCGGGGCAAGTTCGTTTCGTTCCGTGCGCCGGGGCAGGAACGCTTTATACGCTCTAAGACGCTTGGGGAAACCTACACCGTGGAAGCCATAACGGAGAGGATTGCCGGGACGTACCGGGCGAAGCCGAAAGCGTTAAGGCAGGAAAAAGCGGGCGTTTCTATGCTGATAGATATACAGAACAGTATCAAGGCAGCGGAGAGCAAAGGCTACGAACAGTGGGCGAAGATACATAACTTGAAGCAGGCGGCAAAGACTTTGAATTTCCTTACGGAGCATGACATTTCAGAGTATGAGCAGTTGCAGGCGGTTCTTGATGAAGTGCATACGGAAAGCGAAGATACCGCCGCCACGCTGAAAGGCTTGGAAAAGAGATTGTCCGACATATCCCTCTTGATGAAAAACATATCCGCATACCAACAGACAAAGGCGGTCTATATGCAGTACAAAAAGGCAAAGGACAAAGAAAAGTTCCTGCGGGGCAATGAGAGCAGCATTATCATTCACGAAGCCGCCGCTAAGACGTTGCAGGCGGCAAAAAACGGCGGGAAGCTGCCCGACTTCAAAACGCTGCATACGGAGTACAAGGAGCTTACGGAGAAAAAGGATAAGCTGTATCAAGAGTACGGGAAGCTGAAAAAGAAAGTGAAGCAGTATGATACAATCAAGCAGAATGTAGACAGTATCTTGCGGCAGGCAAAGCAGCCGGAACGGGAAAAGGAAGCGGAAAGATAATGAGGGTAATCCAAACGGCGGGGAAAGTGGCAAAAAAGAAATTTCTTTCGCTACACTTCAAGCCGCCTTTCGCTACATTTCGCAAAAAAGTACAAAATTTCTGCCGATAAATAAGGTAGAGATATAGCAGACTAGGAGTGATAGATTTGGATATAGCAGTTGTTGATGATGAAAAGGTAATCCGTGAGCATATCCGTGAAATGATAGAAAACCAGAAGCCGGACTGCCATGTGGCTTGCTTTTCGTCCGGGGAAGAATTTCTTAACGCAGCAAAAGCGTTTGACATTGTTTTCCTTGACATACAGATGGACGGCATGAATGGCATTGAAGCGGCAAAGGAAACAAGGGAAAAGAACGCAGATACCGTTTTAATTTTCATTACTGGCATAAAGGAATATGTTTTTGAAGCCCTTGATCTGTATGCGTTCCATTATCTGTTAAAGCCTGTCACGGAACAGAAATTCACGGAAGTTTTCGGGCAGGCGTTAAGGGAAGCCGGGCTGCGGAAAATGCGTCAGAAAAAACAACTTTTTATCAATACAAGAAACAAGGGGATTACCATAGACGCAGACAATATTCTGTATATTGAGAGCGTATCAAGGAAAGTGGAAATCCATACCACGCAGGAAATCATTGAAGCCTACGGCGCACTTGGCGAACTGGAAACGCAGCTTGGCGGGACGTTCTACCGCTGCCACCGGGGGTATCTTGTAAATATGGCGCACATCACGGAATACAAAAGTGACTGTATCACACTTACGGGTGGAGAAACCGTCTATTTGACAAAGAAAAAATACGGCGAATTTGTAAATGCGTATATGTGGTACTTGCAGAACGGAGGGGCTTCCTGTGTATAGCAAGATAGATTTTATTTTTACGTTTTTAGCGGTGGTTTCTGTCCTGCTTCAAGGGTACTGCCTGCAATACTTTTTGGGAAGTTTTTTAGAGGGCAGGACAAAAAGCTGTTTTCATGGGCTTTTTGTAACGGCAGCATATGGGTTGTCACGGTTATGTATCTATTGGCTTCCACCAACAGGATATGAAAGCGTAAAGACTATTTGGAAAACGGTACTATCCCTCTGTATTCTGCTTGTTATAGCAATGTGTTTTTATAAGGCGTTTCGTGCGGTTACACTCTTTCTTGTGGCTGCTTTCCGTGCAATCGCTGATATTAGTGCTTTCGTAGTGCTTATCCTGCTTGATAAACCAGTGGATAAACTGCTTACGGTATGGAATCTGTGCATGGAGAAAGGGATTATCACTTCCGAAAAAACCTTTGAAACAGCAGTAAATGTCAGTGTAATCGGAAATCAGATTTTTCGGGAAGCTGCCCTTGTCCTGCTGTTGTATCTGTCACTGAAAGGGATTGTACGCAATTACAGGGAAAAGGATTATGCAATCCATAGGACGGAACTGTTATCTATCCTTACCCCGGCTATGGTAAGCCTGCTGTTATGTGCGCTGTTGCGCATTATCATGTTTACGGTGGAGGAAAATGCCGTGGAAACAGTATATGATAAATACCCGCTGTTATTGGCAATTCTCCCTGCAATCCTGCTTTTGTCGCTGCTTTCTATCCTGTATGGGGTAAAGCTGTTTCAAGATACGGTTTATCTGAACCGGGAGCGGAGCAACAGGATTGTACTGGAAAAACAGATAGGGAGTATGCAGGAGCATATGGCGGAAATGGAGCGTATCTATTCCGGCATAAGGAGCATGAAACACGATATGAAGAACACGCTTTCTGTTGTCCTGCGGCTTGCCGCTGAAAAAGGGGAAAGTGAAAATAAAGAGCTGCAAGCCTACCTGTTGGAAGTGAACAATGCTTTTGACGGTCTGGACTTCCGATTTAAGACGGGAAACAGCGTGATTGACACATTACTCAACATGAAATACCATGAAGCGTTACGCCTTGTCCCGGATTTGCAGATAGATGTAAAGAAACTTCTGCTCCCCTCTGATCTGGCTATCCAAAGCTATGATATAGCTGTTATTTTAGGCAACGCTTTAGACAATGCAATGGAAGCGTGCCGGAAGCTAAAGGAAAAAGAGCCAAAAGCGAAAACCTTTATCCGGCTGTCGTCTGTTAGGAAAGATAAACTGTTAATCTTCAAGATAGAAAACAGTTTTGACGGGACGCTGAAACGGAAGCGGCAGACAGGACTTCCCGAAACAGACAAAGCGGACAGAAAAGTGCATGGAATAGGGCTTGCGAATATTAAAAATACAGCAGAGAAATATCAAGGCACAATGGATTATAAGACGGACGGCAGGGTGTTTGTCCTTTCTGTGATGATAAAAAATGAAAGGGGCATAGAGAAATGAAAACAGGTTATGGGTGGCTGAAAAATGACGGATAAACCGCCATTAGCAATATACAATAACAGGAAAGTATTAAATTTTCAAGGAGGGCGAAATTATGGCAATTACAGGAATTGGAAACAACAATGTGTATGAGGGTACATATGCTACACAAAAAAATGAAGCGGCAAAGGAAGCGGGGACAAAAAATACTGCGCCTGTGCAGACAGGGAACACGAAAAACCCCGGAGCGGACAACGTATCAGACTATTATTCCTATTTACAGAAGAATTATGATTGTATGTCAAACGGAAATGTATCAATATCCAGTGAGTATTTGAAGAAATGTTCGGGCAATTCCGCAAAAGCAAAGGAACTGGAAGATTTTCTGAAAAAAATCCCCGAACTTGAAAAGCAGGGGTATGAACAGCTTTCAGCGCAGAATAAGGCTTTGGGCGGTACAGTGACGTATTATCAGCAGACATGGATGATTAACAAAGACGGAAGCATACAGAGTACCGTATATTCTGTTACCGAAACAGGAATGACCAATGC